>Ga0210394_10005149_pt1 | contig 14780 bp, 11 predicted proteins | sample IncBWC12MmetaG_FD_160121 | JGI IMG/M metagenome (GOLD analysis project Ga0210394, IMG submission 160121) | Forest soil microbial communities from Barre Woods Harvard Forest LTER site, Petersham, Massachusetts, United States - Inc-BW-C-12-M | ecosystem: Environmental > Terrestrial > Soil >... | reverse complement strand
TTATGGCGAACCTGAAGCTCAGTGGGTAGGCCCCGCTCTCGCTCCCAAGGCCAGGCGCTTGTAGAGTTCGCGATCGCTCTCCCGATCCTGATCCTGCTGGTCGCGGGAGTGCTGGAGCTCGGCCGGGGTTATGGGTATGCGATCGCCACCTCCGACGCGGCCCGAGACGGCGCGCGTTACGCCGCCGGCAAGACGGCCCTCACCGACGGACCTGGTCTCGCCTCGATGTGCAGCATCATCACCGCCGACCTGGCGGCTGTCACCACCAACGTCAGCTGCCCGACACTCGTCGCTCATGCGCCGCCTTTTGTGAGCGGCACCGACTTCACCAACCCGACGGGCGGCCAGGCGGTCGTCGTCGTCTACTGCGGGACCAGCTTGAACTGCATGGGAACTGCTAACCCGCGATATCAGTCTGAGATCGACGTGTATGTGTATTACGGGTTCAACGACCTGAACCTGTTTGGCGGGCGAATCACGATCTCGGGCTCGAGCAAGACGACGACCTCATGGTGAGACGCCACTCCCGCGGTCAAGCCTTGGTCGAGTTCGCCCTTGTGGCGCCTGTCGTGCTGCTGATCATCGGCGCCACCGTCGACATGGGTCGTGGTCTGCTGTTGTACGGGCTGCTCTCCGGGGCGTCGCGTGATATGGCCAGGCAGGCTTCACTCGAGTACTACAGCGGCTCCAACTCGCTCCCGCCCAGCTGCACCGCGCTCGCCGTCCCGTGCGGGCTCAAATCGATTCTCACCGGCGCGCACCTGCTGGACTCGCTGGGCGCCTCGGTCGTGTACCTGGATTCCACAGCGACCGGTGCGCCGCCCACCTACGGGACGTACGCGGCCAATGCGGATCCCACCCAGCCCGGCACCATCACGCTGTCGGGGGCCACCAACAACACCGTCTACGTCTTCATCTATGAGCTGGATCCGACGAGCGGCGCCACTCGCTGGAGCTGCCCGAGCTGCGCCGCAGCGAGCGGCAGCGCTGTCCGCATCGGGGGTCACCAACGTGTCGTGGTCGACCTCAAGTTCAACTGGCAGCCGGTACTGGCGCGATTCCTGGGGATACCGACAGTCATCACATTCGACTCGCAGGCGGTTGGCAGACTCGAGTTTTGAGCCCCAACAGACGTACCCAGTCCGGCCAGGTGATGGTGCTGGTGGCCGTCGCGCTCCTCGCGCTGATCGGTACCGCCGCGCTGGTCCTACTGGCCGGCTCCGATGAATGGCAGAAGAACCAGCTGCAGGAGCTGGCCGACTCGACCGCGCTCGATTCGGCGTTGAAAATCGGGGTCAGCTGCGACGCGCCGAAAGCGACGGCGATCATCACGGAGGCCGACAACTTTTTGGCCACGCGGCGAACACGCACGGGCAGCCTCACCGTGACCGCCGGCACGTGTGCGAACCCCTACGTCGGAAACGACACCTTCGCGGGCGGGCTCACCGCCAAGATCACCTACCCCTACCGGGCGCACCAGCAGCAGGTGGAGGTGATCCTGACTTTGACCCTGCCCATCTCGTTTGGCGCCGAGGTCGGGTCGACGAGCACGACCGTCGTGCGCCGCGCGGTGGCGCAAGCGCTGGAGGGATCGACGGCTGCGATCTCGGCAACGAATCTCACGTGCGCGAGCGGCCAGGTCAACGCCGCTGGCAGCGTGCGGGTGCAAAACCTCATCACCATCAGCGGTACCTGCGCGCTCTATGCGCACGCCCGCTTGGATGCGGCTTCAGGGACCTATTCCGATCTGGGCAATGCGAGCGTGTACGCCGACTCGCAGAGCTGGGTCGGCGCGGGAGGGACCTGCACCGCCGGCTCGAGCTCAGGCTCGGTCAAGGCCATCTGCGCCGACGGCGTCGAGGTGACGGGACACGTCACACCCACCTGCGGAACGAGCGGGACCAGCGCCAACCTATCGGCCGGCGTGGTCGCGGTCAACCCGAATCCCTGCGCCGCCGGCGTGGCGCCGCAGCCCGTGCCTTCGGTATCGACTGCGCTGCCACCTGAGCCGAACACCGATGCCAGCGCGATCGCCACCCTGCAGGGGACAGGCGGGGCAGCGTGCACGTCGGGCGCTGCCTACCCGAACATCGTTGCCGGCGGCGCGACCGTCGCCACCGGCCTCGGGCCGGTTCCGCTCAAGGACGCCAGCGGCTTCTACCACTTCAAGCCGAGCTGCTATGGGTACCTCAACGTGGGCGCCCTGGGCGGCGGGATCAGCAATGTCCAGATCGGCGCCGAGACCGCCGTGGTCCGTCACCTCATCACCCCGACCCTCACCAACCCGAGCACGGCGGGCACGCTCCTCGTGGCGATCGTGCGCTCTGACGACACACCGAATCGGTTTCTCGCACCTGCAGGTTGGGTGACGGCCGATTTCGCGAGCGTGGCCGGCACGGCGCGCACCGAGATCTGGTACTACCCGAACAACCCCGGCGGGATTTCGAGCGTCACCTTCACGATCACGCCGGCCAACATCGACACCGTCGCCCAGATGAGCGAATGGCGGAACGTCGCCGCCGTGGTGCCGATCACCGGAACGCAAGTTGTCGCGTCGAACCAGCTGACAGGGACAGTTTCGACCAGCGCCGCGACCCCTGTCGCCAACGAGCTGGTGATCACCGCCGAAGGGTTCAATGAGAACGCGGCGCAGACCATCAACCTGGGGGCGAGCTGGAACACCCTGGCGAATGACGCCACCAATGGATTCGGCTCCGCATACCGACTCGACCTCCCGGCCGCGGTCGCGAGCGAGACGGCCAGCAGCACCGTGGCGACCACCTGGTCGATGGTGATCGCGGCCTTCAAGCCCGCAGCCGCCGCTCCCGGATCGGCTGTCCTGGATCCGGGCTTTTATTACTTCAACGGCTCGGGGTTTGCCGGCGGAGGTGGGATATGCCTCAACGGAGGCACGCTGCTGGCGCGCGACACCACACTCGAGTTCGTCAACCAGGCTGGTTTCTCATCCGGTGACTGCACCCCGGGCGGAGGCGCCGCCTGCAGCGGCACCTGCCAGCTCGGCTCGACACCATGCTCGCTGTCAGCCTGCCCACCTAACGTGGCGGCCGACTCGCCGTCGAACCTGACCTGGTTCGCGGCACCGTGCAACCTGGCCCCGGCGGGGGATTCCGCCGCCTGCCCCGGCTCCGCCTGGTGCCCGGTGGGCGACCGCGCCTGCTGGAACCTGCTGGTCTGGGCGCCGGCCACCAACACGGGTCAGCTCGCGATCAACGGTGCGGCTGTCTCGCACTGGTTGCTGGGCTCGGTTTACTGGCCAGGCACGTGCACGGATAGCGTCAACGGCACGAGCACGATCGCCGGCACCCTCAGCTGCGGCACGCTTTCCATCTCGGCGGGGGCAGGAGCTGGAACCGCCGCCGGGGGCGATTTTGGGATCAACACCGCCCTCGTCGAGGCCGTGCTGGTCGAGTGAACTTGCTGTATTCGGCGCACCGTGTGAGCCTGTGACCGTCTAGATGGCAATCTCGAGCGGTGGTGTGGGCCGCCCGCGGCGGGCGCGCATCTATATCGTGGTCGGCGCAATTCTTGCGGTGCTGGCGTTTGGAACGGCAGCTCTGGTGGCCAGCCTTCCCTTGCTCGGCGCCGGCACCACCGGCACCCGGGTGGTGGTCGCGAGGAACACGATCGCCGCGCGGACGACCATCCAGGCCTCTGACCTCGAGCTGCGATCGGTGTCCCCGACCCCGCCGGAGTCGTTCACCGACATCGCCCTGGTCGCGGGCAAAGGGGCGCGAGTCGACATCCCCGCCGGTCTGGCTGTCACGGCGAACCTGATCACCACCACCACCGATCAGCTGAACAGCAGCGACGCCACCTTCCTACCCATACCCTCCGGGTACGTCGCGGTCACCATCCCAACCTCTGAGCAGACAGGGGTCGCCGGTTACATCCAGGTCGGCGACAGGCTCACAGTTCTCGCCACCATCAGCACAGCCGCATTCGGCGTTGGGCCGCCGAGGCCGGTGGTGAGAACGGTGTTCCGCGACATGATCGTCATTCGGGTCGGACCCGCTTCCGCCACCGCACAGTCGGGATCGGGGCAGCTCACCAGCAGCCTGACCGTCCTCGTCACGAGCTGTGACGCCGAGTACCTCTTCTGGCTTCTGAACAACGCGATTCTGAAATACGAGCTCGAATCGTTCAGCGATTACGGGACGACGCCGACGTCGCCCAATTCAAGCTGCCCGAACCTGAGCTCGCCGACCGGAGTCGGACCCAAGCAGGTCGATGACAAGTGGCACTTCACGACTCCCTGATCGATGTCACTGATCATCGTTGCCGTCGCCTTCGCCGCCGCCGCCGGGGTGGCGCTGGTGATGTACGGCATCGTCAGTAGGAACCAGGTTGTAGTCACCGCCGACATCAACCGGAACGCGAGGGTCACATATCGAACCCTCGCGGATGTTCGCGAGCAGCTGCGCCGCCGTTTCGAACCGACGGGCACGCCGGTCTGGATCGCGGCCAATCAGAACGCCAACCCGCTGGCCGCCGACCTTGCCAGCGCCGACCTTCAGCTGCGGCCGTACGAGTTTCGACTGCTCCAGGCGGTGGTGGCGCTGGCCTTCATCGGCCTCGCGTTCCTGCGCTTCGGCCTGAGCGTCGCCGTGCCCGTTCTCGGCGTCATCGGCTACGTGCTGCCGGCTCTCTATTTGCGCAACCGGCGCGGGCGGCGCCTGCAGACCTTCGAGTCCGGCCTGCCACGCGCGATGGAGCTCATCGCGAACTCGATCAAGGCAGGTCAGTCGGTCGCTCAGTCGCTGAGCTCGGTGACTGACAACGCCGGCCCACCGCTCAATGAGGAATTTGGTCTGGCGCGCCGAGAGATCGAGCTCGGGGCGTCGGTCGACAGCGCCCTCAGCAACATGGTGAAGAGGATGGGGAGCACCGACTTGCGCCTGGTGGTCATGGTGATCACGATCCAGCATTCGGTCGGTGGCGATCTTCCCGCCATCCTCACCACGCTGGCCGACACCATGAGACAGCGCGCCGAGATGCGCGACGAGATCCTTGCCGCGACGGCGCAATCACGCGCCTCGAGCTTGATCATCACGCTGCTGCCGCTGGCCGCGGCGACAGGCCTGTACTTCCTCGTGCCTGACTACTTTCGGCCGATGTTCAGCAGCCCGCTCGGGTGGGTGTTGATCGGAATCGCGGCCGGCATGCTCGTGGTCGGGAACGTGATCATTCGCCGGATCACGAAGATCGCATGAACGCGCTATCGATCATCGTTGGCGTGGCCGCAGCGGCGGGCGTCTGGCTTGTCGTCACCGGCATCATGGGCACTCGTACCGGCGACGCCGCCAGCCTGGCCCGCCAGCGGCTGGCCCGCCAGGAGATCGGCCTGGGCCAGAGTGCTGTCGCGCTCGAGCTCGAGCGGCCACTGGGCGAGCGGCTTTTGATGCCCCTGCGCAGATGGTTCACCGTGCAGGTGATCCGACTGACGCCGGCCGCGCAGGCGGCCACCTTCCGGCGCCATCTCGATTTCGTCGGCGCTCCCCTTGGGCTCGACCCCGCCGGCCTGCAGATTTTGCGAATCGCTGGCGCGGCGACCTTTGGGACCATCGGCGTGGCGCTCGGCGTCTTCATCGGGTCTCCGGTCGCGCTGGGCGTCGCATTGCTGGCGGGCGCCGGGTTCGGCTTTTACTTACCCGTGCTCTATTTGAACCAGCTCGTGCGTCAGCGGCGCGCTGAGCTCGAGAGCGCGCTGCCCAACGCGCTGGACGTGGTCGCGATCAGCATGGAGGCAGGCCTCGGCCTCGATCGGGCGCTCGAGCAGCTCGTCCGCCACCAGGAGGGACCTCTGACGCTGCTGGTGGCTCGGGCGCTCCGCGAGATCGAGCTTGGCCGGCCGCGGTCGGAAGCGCTCGAAGAGATGGCGCAAGCGACGGGCATCGAGGATTTCGTCGCGCTGGTACGCTCGATCATCCATGCGGAGCGCACGGGCGTGCCCATCGCCCGCACCATCGCGGCGCACTCGGCTCAGATGCGCGTCAAGCGGCGCCTTCGCATTCGGGCAGAAGCTGCCCAGGCATCGCTGAAGATCCTGCTGCCCACGGTGGGTTGCGTGTTCCCTACGCTGTGGCTGATTTTGTTAGGCCCGGCGTTGCTCGTGGTGCTGGCGATCAAGCACTGAGCGGTCGTGCCCAGGTAGGGCCCCTCTCCCCCCCTCCTTCCCCCCTCTTGCCTGCGACAGAGAGGCCGATTATTGGAGGAACGGGTTGGTCTGCTTCTCCCTACCGATCGTGGTCGCCGGGCCGTGCCCGCTGAAGACCGCGTAATCGTCTGGCAGCGACAGCAGCTCGGTGTGAATGCCGTCCAGCAGAGCGCGGCCGTCCGAGTTCCGAAAGTCCGAGCGGCCGATCGACCCCGCGAAGAGCGCGTCGCCAGTGAAAAGCAGCCTGTGCATCTTGAACGTGATGCCTCCCGGGCTATGGCCCGGTGTGTGGAGCACCTCGAACTCGAGAGATCCTGCGTGATAGTGGGCATGCTGGCCGAGGCTGATCACGTTCTCCAAACGAGCAGGCTCGGCCGGAAACTCATGGCGCAGCGGGATCCCATCGACGAGGACGTGGTGTTCAGCTTCATGGACCACCACGGGGACCGGGCCCAGCTGCTCTCGCAGTGCCGGCAGGCCCGCGATGTGATCAACATCGGTGTGAGTCAGAAGGATGGCTCGCACATTCGCGCCGGCCTTTCGCGCCACGTCCAGAATCGCTTGAGGCTCGATGTTCGCATCGATGATCACCGCGTCCTTGGTGTCTTCATCCATCACCAGGTAGGAGTTGGTGCCGAAGCGTGCGTCGGCGGTGGCTTGGACAGTGACCTTCACGCGAGTCGCTTGCGAAGGATCAGGTGCCTCCCGGCCTCGCGGTACGGCTCGAAACCCGCCCGGAGGAACATTGCCAGGGGGCCGCGATAGTTGGTGTGTTGTGAATCACCGGAGCGCGTCGGGTATGCCTCGACGGCATTGAGGCCTTTCGCCCGCAGTCGCTCGACGGCCGCATCGAGCAGCCTCGAAGCCACCCCGTGCCCGCGATAAGGTGAGGCAATCACGAAACACGCAACCGACCCGACTCCTTCATGGTCTGCCGCGGTCAGGCCGAATTTGTGCATCACTCCGCTTAGCCGTGTCGTCTCACCGTAGTCGCACCAGCCAATGGGCGTGTCACCCTCAAAGGCAAGGAGCGCCGTTACCTCGCCGCGCATGATCGACTCACTCATGTCGCGTCGGTTGGCCTCAGCGACGGGCTGAGCCCACTCGTCGTCACTCAGGTTTGCGGCGCGATGCGTCTCAATGCAATAACACGACCGCCATTCCGGAAAGTCAAGGAATGCGCGATGGTCGAAGAAATCCAGGTAGGCCGGCAGCTGCTCAGGGCTTACATCGCGGACCTTGATCTCACCGATCCGGTCCAATCGAGCTAGTTCTGCCCGAGCCGCCGGGTCGGCTGCCAAACGCAAGCCATCGAGCTGCGAGCTCGCATCCGAAGCCAGCATGGAGGCCGCCGGCCCTTCGGCCTCCCATGACATGCGGGCCTCGCAACGATCTCCTTCTCCGGTGAGCTCCCAGGTGACCACGTGAGGTGCGGCAGCTGCGAGCCCAGGTGCGAACACGAATCGCGTGCGAAGCACCAGACGCCTCTGCAGCTCGATTGCGACAACATCCGACTCCTCCACCGGCTGGTCTTCGGCATCAACCCATGTGATGTGAGCACCATCAGCGAACTCGCCCCTGGGAGTCAGCCGGTAGTACCAATCTCGCCGGTCCGGGCCGACAAGGAGCGCCCACACGGCGTGTCCAGGAACTTCCAGCTGGATCGAGCTCGTGCCCCTGGTCACGACGCCTCTCGTGCGACCGTGTGGACGTCCTTGACGCCCTCGAGTTTCTCCATCACGCGGGACAGCTGAGCCAGCGAGTCGATCTCCACGGTCGCCGACACGACAGCCGTCTTGTCGTCATATACGTGGACCTCGAGCGCGGACATGTTGACCCGGTTCTCGGCCACCACCGTCGCGATGTCTCGCAGTAGCCCCTGCCTGTCCCAGGCCTCGATCTTGATGTCGACCGGATAGAGGTGTGTCGCCTCCGAGTCCCAATCCACCGGCACCACGCGCGCGCGGTCCTGCGCATTGACCGCGTTGATGCAGTCGGCCCTGTGCACGGTGACGCCGCGCCCGCGCGTGGTGTAGCCGGCAATGGCATCGCCAGGCACCGGCTGGCAACACGGCGCGATCTTCGTCAGCACGCCCTTCTCGCCACGCACCAGCACACGCGGCGTTGGTTGCACGTTGGGTATCAGCGGGATCGCCCGAAGATCGCCGTCTGCGGCGCCTGTGCTGAGGGCCATCCGCATCACGACCGCATGGGGCGAAAGGTCTCCGTATCCAATCGCCGCGAGAAAATCGTCGATCGCGTTGTAGTGGTGGAGGCTAGAGATCTCCAGCAGCTTGGCGTCGGGTAGGTCCCCGAGGTTCAGGCGGTGCATGCGTTGAAGCTCTTTGTCCAGCAGGTCTCGCCCCTTGCCGACGTTCTCGTCGCGCCGCTGGCTCTTGAACCATTTCCTGATGCGCTCCTTGGCCGAGGCGCTCTTGACGAAGTTGAGCCAGTCGCGACTGGGACCGTGCGGCGCTTTCGAGGTGAGGATCTCGACGATCTCGCCGTTCTTCAGCGGATAGTCAAGAGGCACCATGCGGCCGTTGGCCTTGGCGCCGATACACCGATGACCGACCTCGGTGTGGATGCGGTAGGCGAAGTCCACCGGCGTCGACCCGGCCGGCAGGTTGAGCACCTCACCCTTCGGGGTGAAGACGTACACCTCGTCCTGGAAGAGGTCGACCTTGACGGTGTCGAGGAACGACTCGGCATCCCCCACCTCGTTCTGCCATTCGAGAAGGCTGCGCAGCCACGACAGCTTCTGGTCGAAGCTCGCGTCCTTGCCGCCTTCCTTGTACGCCCAGTGCGCCGCCACGCCGAACTCGGCAATGCGGTGCATCTCGTGGGTGCGGATCTGGATCTCGATCGGCTCGCCGGTGTGGGTGATGACAGTGGTGTGCAGAGACTGGTAGCCGTTGGACTTGGGCATCGCCACGTAATCCTTGAAGCGGCCCGGCACCGGCTTCCACAGCGAATGGACGACGCCGAGGACCCCGTAACAGTCGCGTACGGAGTCCACCTGGACCCGAATCGCCGAGAGGTCGTAGATCTCGGTGAAGTCCTTGTTCTCCTTGGTCATCTTTTGCCACACCGAGTAGATGTGCTTCGGGCGGCCCGTGATCTCAGCGGTGATGCCGACTGTGTCGAGCTCGCGCGCAAGGATCTCTCGCAGGTCCGACACCAGGGCCTCGCGGTCGCCGCGCTTGCGAAAGATCCGCTTCGCGACGTCGTCGTAAGCCTCCGGCTCGAGGTAGCGAAACGCGAGGTCTTCCAGCTCCCACTTGACCTGTCCGATGCCGAGCCGATGCGCGAGAGGGGCGTAGATGTCGAGCGTCTCGCGAGAGATCTTTCGACGCTTGACGTCAGCCAACGGCTCGAGCGTGCGCATGTTGTGCAGCCGGTCGGCGAGCTTGATGAGGACGACCCGCAGGTCCTCCGCCATCGCCACCATCATCTTGCGGATGTTCTCCGCCTGCTGCTGCTGATCGGACCGCAGCGAGATCCGGCCGAGCTTGGTGACCCCCTCCACCAGCCTGGCCACCTCAGGACCGAACTCGGTCTCCACCTCCTCGGCGGTGAGGGCGGTGTCCTCGACCGTGTCGTGAAGCAGGGCGGCGGCGATGGTGGCCGCGTCGAGCTCGAGGTCCGCGAGGATGGCCGCCACCTCCATCGGGTGGTTCACGTAATCCTCGCCGGACAAACGGCGCTGGCCCGTGTGCGCTTTGGCCGCGCGCTCGTAAGCCCTCCTGACAATCTCCCTGTCTGGGGCCTCGAGATGGTCGGCGATGCGCAGCAGCTCTGAAACTGTCACCTGGTCACTCGAACAGAAGTTTAGGAGAGGTTTGGGGGAGGCCCATCTCGGTCCCCCTGCCTAGACTTAGCCGGCGACATGAATTCCGATCGAGCAACATTTGTCACCCGGATCGCGCTCTCCGCCGCCACCGCGATCCTGATCCTGGCCGGCGCCACGCTCAACGTGGACGGTCGCGTCGGTCAGGCCGCCCTGCTCGCTGCGATCGCCGGCCTGCTGGCTCTGCTGGCGGGCGCGCTGAACCGGACCTGGCAAGCGGCCGTCCCCCTCGGCATCGCCGCCCTCGTCGTGTCGGTGATCACCCCCGGGTTCAGCCTCGTCTACATCGGAGGCCTGGTGCTGCTGGCGCTCGGTGGCTTTGCCGGCAGCCTGGCCTATCGCAATTTCACCGACGCGATGCGCCGCCAGCTGGACGGCATGCGACGTTTGAACGCGCAGCTCGAGGAGAAGCACCGTGCCTTCATGGCCGCCACCTCGGACGCCGACAGCGCCACCCCGCCCGGGGACGTGGCCGCGCTGACCGCCAACATCGCCAACCAGATCGGCTCGGCTTTCGCGTGCTACTTTCTCGCGTCGCCTGACGGCAAGCAGTTCGTGCCCCAGCCTCCGGGAATCGGTCTCGAGCGGCTGCACCCGCAACCGGTCAACCGGGTGCCGGGTGGCGCCGGCCCGCTGACCGCGGCGATCGAGGCGGGCCAGGAGTTCGTCGGACGCGATGACAGCGGGTTGCGGGAGCTGGCGCACTACCTGCCCGAGGACCTCCACGTCGAGAGCCTGATGGCCGTGCCGATGCCGATCGGAGAGCACATCGGTGGTTTCGTGCTGCTCGGCAACAAGCCGGGCGGCTTCACCGACGACGACCGGCGCCTGGCGCGCACGCTGACGCTGCGCGCCGGAGCGCAGCTGGCAAGCGCGCACGCTGTCGCGCTCTCGAGGAAGGACTCGGCGCGGTACTCGCTGATGAACGAGTTGGTGAAGGAAGCCTCGGGCAAGACGATGAAAGAGGTCCTGGACCTGGTTCTCGACAAGGGCAAGCAGGTGATCCGCTATGACGCCGGCAGCGTCGCCATGTTCCACGCCGACGGCACTTACGTCGTCCTGGGCGGATCAGGCGGCTCCCTTCCGATCGCTGGACCGCTGGCCAAGGTGCGCGACGGCGAGACGGTGCTTCGAAGCTACGTCACCGTCGACGAAGGCATTTACAGCGGGCTCATCCCCAGCTCCGAAGGCGGCACCACCAACGAGGCGCTGACGCCGATCCGGGGCAGGGACGGCGTGTTCGGCGCGATCTGCTTGGGCCGGAACGGCACCGCGGCCTTCAACCAGCGCGACATCGCCGCCCTCGACGAGCTGGGCTCGATGGCCGGCGTCGCGGTCGAGAACTCCCGGATCCTGGAGGGTGTCACCGGCCAGGCCTCCAAGCTGGACACGGCGCTCGACGCGCTGGGTGATGTGTCGCAGGCGCTGACCACTGTCACGCAGGGTTCCAAGGTGCTGGAGCAGAAGACGCTGGAGACCGCCGTGCGGGTCACGATGGCTAGCGCCGGGCTGCTGACCCGCACCACCGCCGACGGCAGCCAGGCGACGATCATGTCGCTGGGCCTCCCGTCCACCGTCGACGAGCTGGTGGTACAAAACGGCCAGGGCATCATCGGCGCGGTCATGCTGAACGGTCGGCCGGCAGCGGTGCCCGACCTCAGTCAGAGCCCTGAGCTTCAGTCGCCGCCGGACCTCGTCAAGTTCGGGCTGCACGCCGCGATCTGCATGCCGATGCTCGAGGACGGGCGCCTGTGGGGAACCCTGTCAGTCTTCGACGTGAAAAAGCGCGAGTGGACGACCGACGATCAACGCGTGCTCGCCACCCTTGGCAACCAGGGTGTCGTTGCGGTTCGCAACGCCGAGCTCTACGACAACAACCAGCGCAGCATCTGGGAACTGAGGAACCTGCAAGAGGCGCTGCAGGCGGCGACCTCGACCCTGGACCTCAACCAGGTGTTGCAGCAGGTGCTCGCGGGCGCGGCCAAGGCTTCCAGCGCGCAGATCGGTTGCCTGGCCCTTGACGACGCGGGCAAGCTGGTGCTGAAAGGCGGGTTCGGCACCGACTCGACCACGGCCGAAAAGCTCGCCCTCGGGGTTGGCGGCGACATCTGTCGGGACGTCATGGCGTCGGGCAAGCCGTTCATGGAGGCCATGGATCACGGCACTGTGAACGACAGCCCGCTCAATCCGCGAGCTGTCCTATGCGTGCCGATCACGCTGCGCGGCAAGGCGATCGGCGTTCTCTTCCTCGCCAACTATCAGGCCGGCCACGCTTTCACACCCGACCACAGGAACCTCGTCAGCGAGCTGGCGGCCCAGGCAGCGGTAGCCATCGACAATGCCAGGCTGTTCGAGGATCGCGAGGTGAACATCTTCTTCGCGCTCAAGACGTTCGCCATACTCACCGAGCGCGACGACACCTACACGGCAGGGCATTCGGGGCGGGTCGCGCAGTACGCGCTTACGATCGCCCGCCAGATGAAGTACGCGCCCAAGGATCAGGACGCGTGGGTCAAGTTCGAGCGCGGCGTGTGGATCCATGACATCGGGAAGGTCAGTGTCCCCGACGACATCCTCCGCAAGCCCGGCAAGCTCACCGACGGGGAATTCGCGTTGATGAAAGCGCACACCACGATTGGGTACGACATCCTCAGCCAGCTGAAGATGCTCACGGATGAGCTGGAGATCGTGCGGTCCCACCACGAGCGCTTTGACGGCAAGGGCTACCCCGACCGCAAGAAGGGCGACGACCTGCCTATCTACGTGTGGATTGCCAGCGCCGCCGATGCGATCGACGCCATGACCTCAGACCGGCCTTACCGCAAGGCAATGTCGCTCGAGATCGCGATCGAGCAGGTGCGGGCAGGAGCTGGCACGCACTTTCACCCAGACGTCGCCGAAGCCGTGCTCGACGCCGCCCATAACGGCAGCCTGAAGGTCATCTCGCAGAAAAACCTCTACAAGGACGCGCCGGCGATCGGAGCTTTCGAGAACCCAACGGCCTAAGCCCAGCCGATGCAATGTGATCGGCCGGAAAGCGCGGTGTACTCAGTACGCCCGAGCTAGCGCCACCCGATGCTTTGCCGGTTGGCCATCCACCAGGCACTTTCCCGAAGCCTTCTCGTCCGGGTCGATGGTGCGAACGGTAACCCCTCCGGCCTCGGTTTTGATTTTCATTTCGCATTCGGCATCGCCACACCACGGCACCCATACGAAGCCGCTGCCCTCCTTGAAGTGCGCGACGACCTCGGCCAGCGTGGACAGCTCGCGCGTGTTCTCTTGCAAGAAGCCCTGGGCCCGCTCGAACAGCGCTTTCTGGAACGTGGCCAGCTCGTCCGTGAGCCGCGCGCCGATGCCCGTCACCGGCACGGGGCGGCGCTGGCGCGAAAGCCTGTCGACGAGCTCGACCTGGCCGGCGTCGGCATCGCGGCCGCCCACGTTGAGCCGTAGTGGCACGCCCTTCATCTCCCAGTGCGCGTATTTGTCGCCCGGTCGTTCGTCGCGCCAGTCGACGCGGTGCCGGATCCCCGCCGCCTTCAGCTCTGGGCTCCATCCACCGATGAACGTCTCGACTTTGGCCCGGCTCTCGGCGTCTCTGAAGATCGGGACGATCACGACCTGGATCGGCGCAATTTTCGGCGGGATGATCAGACCGGAATCGTCGCCATGCGCCATCACCAGCGCGCCGACCAGCCGTGTGCTGATGCCCCATGACGTCGAGTGGCAGAGCTCGCGCTCGTTTTCCTTGTTGGAAAATGAGATGTCGTAGGCGCGTGCGAAGTTCTGACCGAAGTAATGGGACGTCCCCATCTGGAGGGCCATGCCGTCCCGCATCAGGCCTTCGATCGTGAGCGTGTACACGGCTCCGGGAAATGTCTCGGCAGGTGACTTCTTGCCTGCCAGCACGGGCACGGCGAGCCACTCCTGCGCGATATCGCGGTAGTAGCCGAGGATCAGGTCCACCTCGTCCATCGCCTCTTGAGCGGTGGCGTGGAATGTATGCCCCTCCTGCCACCAGAACTCGCGCGAGCGAAGAAACAAGCGCGAGCGCATCTCCCAACGCACGACGCTGTTCCACTGGTTGGTGAGCTGCGGTAGGTCGCGATGGCTCTGGATGTACCGCTTGATGATCGACCCGACGATGGTCTCAGAGGTCGGGCGGACCGCCAGCGGCTCCTCGAGGTCTGCGTTGCTGGCGCCGGCCTTCGTCACCCACGCGACCTCGGGCGCAAAGCCCTCGACGTGCTCCGCTTCCTTGACCAGGAAGTCGCGTGGGATCAGGAGCGGAAAGGCCCAGTTTTCGTGGCCGCTCTCTTTGATCATGTCGTCGAAGGCGCGCTGGATCGCCTCCCACATCCCCCAGCCGTATGGGCGGACGACCATCATGCCGCGGATTCCCGACCAGTCCGCGAGCTCAGCCTTGCGGATGATGTCGGTGTACCAGCGGTCGAAGTCGGCGGACATCTTGGTGATGTCCTTGACGAAATCCTGCTGCTCCTCAGCGTCCTCGTTCATCCGACCCGTTCGGCGGCGATCGCGTCGATCTCGGCGAGCAGGACGGTCAGCAGCTCCTCTTGGGGAACCGTCTTGAAAAGCTTGCCCCGCTTGAAGATGACGCCCTTGCCGCGACCACCGGTGACGCCGATGTCGGCGTGGCGAGCCTCGGCTGGACCGTTGACCACGCAGCCCATGACGGCGACAGTGATCGGGATTTTCAAGCGCGCAATGTGGGCCTCGACGGCTTTCACGGTGGGC
>Ga0210394_10005148_pt1 | contig 14781 bp, 9 predicted proteins | sample IncBWC12MmetaG_FD_160121 | JGI IMG/M metagenome (GOLD analysis project Ga0210394, IMG submission 160121) | Forest soil microbial communities from Barre Woods Harvard Forest LTER site, Petersham, Massachusetts, United States - Inc-BW-C-12-M | ecosystem: Environmental > Terrestrial > Soil >... | reverse complement strand
AGAAACTGGATCTGTTCGAGCTCACCTCCTGCCTGATGACAGAGGCGGGCACACGTTCTACGGAGATCGTGTGGAGCGAGCCCTGTCAGGCCGCAGTTCGCCGCTCCCTCTCTAACGATCGACCAAATCACCTTTGGCGTGAACCCACTTCCCCACATCCGACCCGCTTTGTTGATGGCCCTGAAAAGTGAGCCTGAAGTCAGTCCAGCGGACACTGTCCATTCGTCGATTGCTCTCTTCACCCAGTCGGGCATCGGGACCGTGCGGATGTGACCGCCTTTTCCGTTTAAATCTGCGATCACCCAGTGTCCTTCTCGGAGTTGAACATCTTCCAGCTTCAAGGCTGCAGCTTCCGCCCTTCTCAGGCCGCAGCCGATGAGGAGAGCGATCATGGCTTGGTTCCTCAGTTCCTTTGGAGTCGATGCGCCAAATGCGCCGATCAGTCGCTTGCCCTCTTCGGCGGTCAGCCAGTTGCCGATTCGAACGCCGAGCCGGCGAGCGCCCTTCACCCTGCGAATTCCGGCGGCCAGATCGGGACTCAGTAAGCCACAATCGGAGGCTTCGTAGGCGAGCCGACGTACTGCTGCCAATCGCAGGTTGATTGTCGACGGAGCGTAATGCCGCTGCTCCAATGAAATTCGATATCGCGTCACGACGGTTTTGTTAAATGCCAGCCGTGGCTCCGAGCAATACCAGTCAATGAACTCGCGAATCGCATGATCGTACGAACGCTGAGAGCTTGGCGAGGTGAGACTGTTGAGCACAGCCGATTTCGACTGTTCAAGATCGGGGAGCTTCAAGATGGCTTTGGGGGTCCGCTTCCGTTTCGCTTTTGCCTTTCGCGCCATTGCAACGGCCTCCTTCAAGCCGTGGCAACAGCGTTAACCACTCCTGTGTCTCCTGACCATCTGCGCGTTTATCAGTATCGATCCCGGTAACTTCCCAGAAGCCGACTTCTGGGGAGTCAGCGAGATTTCATTTGTCCGATTACAGACTTGTGGCCCGGCATAAACTTCCGGGTTGCCCGTCATCCAGGAGGAAGCGTAAGAACAAAATCGGATGATTGCTTCCGCGATTCATCCGCACCCTGCTATTCGCTCCGGAGTGCTTCCACCGGGTTAAGCGCCGCCGCCCGCCTTGCGGGAATCATCGCCGCCGTGAGAACCGCTATCGCGAGGAGGATTGTAGCCACACTGAGCATAAGCGGGTCCCAAGGTTTGATCCCGAATAACTGACTGGCGATGAGCTTGCCGACACCAACGGCCAACGGGAGGCCGATGGCAAGCCCGATGCCTGCTTGGAAGAGCGCTCCGCGCAGCACCATGCCGATAACCTGACCGCGGTCAGCCCCGAGCGCCATGCGCACTCCGATCTCACTGGTGCGCTGTTCGACCACATAGGCCGTCACGCCGTAAAGGCCCACGGCGGCGAGCATCAGTCCGAGAGCGCCGAACAGCAAGGTCAGGTTCGCAATCATATTCTGCTGCGCAAAATCACTGTCGAAGACATGTCCGTATGAATCGACAGTGTAAAGCACCAGGGCGGGATCAATCTGCCCCAGTATCTTCCGCACCTGCGTCTCAAGGTCGGTGGGATTATCCGGTCCCCAGATGATTACATTGTTGAGGAAGTGCGAAGAAAGCTCTCCGGCTACTCCCTGAGGCTCGTTGTAACGAGCCGTCTGTGCTTCGGCCACAAAGAACATCGGTCGGTCCGGCTCTCTCAACTCCCACGGAAGGTACCGCATATTTGCGGCTACCCCAACTACTTCGTACATTCGGGCGTACTGCTGTTGATCGGGACCGAAATGTCGGCCGATCGGGTTCTCGCCTTTAAAGAATTTCCGTCCGAATGCCTCATTGATGACGGCCACGGACCTTGTGGTCGCGGTGTCCTGATCGGTGATCGCCCGGCCCATCACCATGCGGTTGCCGATGGTTTCAAAGAACCCTGGCGTCACTCGCACCCAAGTTGCGTCATAGTCATCCTTTGCGCTTGGTTCGGGCTTGCCTTCGACACGGATATCTTTGCTCCAGTTATTGCCGCTCATGGGCGCATACATCGCGGCGCTCACGCGGCGCACGCCGGGGATAGCCTGCAGGCGCTCCTCGATCAAGTCATAAAGTGGGTTCAACCGCTCGGCCTTGTAGTTCGCGAGGCTGGGATCGATCGAGGCAATGTATCTGCCTCTGGTTTCGAAGCCAAAGTCCTGGTTCCTCATGTTGCGCAGGCTCTGGCCGAGCATCGCCGCGGCGGCCAGCAACACGAGGGAGATCGCCGCCTGGGCGATCACCAGCGCCTTCTGTGGCCAGTGCGCTTTACTGCTTGTCGAGCCGCGCGCTCCGCGTAAGGCCTCGACCGGCTCAGCGTGGGAGCTCATCCACGCGGGAGCGATGCCAAAAAGGACCCCCGTCAGCACTGAAACCCCCAATGCGAATAACAGCACTTGCCAGGACGGCGCCGACTGAATGGGCACGAAGTTGTCGGCGCTGCCAATCTTGAAAGCCATCTGGATTATGAGTCGTGTGCCAGCGTATGCGACGCCGATACCCACCGCCCCGCCGATAACTGAAAGCGTGACGCTCTCGACCAGCGCCTTGCGCACCAGGCGGGCGCGAGGCGCGCCGAGGGCGACCCGGATCGACGTTTGCTGTCGGTTCTTGAGGCCGCGGGCAAGCAACAGATTCGCGATATTGGCGCAAGCCAGCAGCAGCACGCAGCTTCCCGCGGACAGCAGAATCGTCATGCCATCCCGGTAGCTCTCGCGCAACTCGTCCACGCCCGCGCCGCCTGGAGTCAAATACAGCTTCTGCTGTTGCACTACTTCTTTATCCTGAGGACCCATATCAGCCAGATGGCTTGCCTGCCAAGCGTGCAGCTCGACCCGTAGCCGCGCCTCCAGCTTCTTCGGATCGGTCCCTGGCCGCACCCGTCCAATGATGTCCAGCCAGTGTTGGTCGGGCATTTTTAGCTGCGCTCTCGGACCGTCGAGCAGCAGTTCGGTCGTCACCGGTATCCAGATGTCCGGCATGGCCCATCCGGTCAGCTTCGCTCCGTAAAAACCGGGTGCGGCGACCCCGACGATAGTGAACGGATAGCCGTTGATCTGATACGTCGCGCCCACGACCGACGGCTCACTATTGTATTTATCTTTCCAGACGTGGTAGCTCATCACGGCCACGGGCGCGGCTCCTTCGCGATCGTCATTCGGCTCAAGGACACGACCGATCCATGGACCCACGCCGAAGGTATGGAAGAAATTGCCGGAGACGTACTCGCCGTTACGAGTCTCGGCCTGCTGACCGCTGCCGTCGCGGCGCACGGCCAGCGCGGCGCTGCCGGCCTGCATCGCCGCCAGATCGGAAAACTCGGGTGTGTTGTCACGGAACTGCTGGTAAAGATCCCAGGAGAAGATCGAGAACTCCTCGTCCTGCGTGTAGCCGCCATAACCGCAGCAGTGAATCTTGTCGCCGATACGCCATAACTCCTGCGGTTTCGCCACCGGAAGCGACCGCAGCATGACCTGCTCAATGAGCGAAAAGATGGCGGTCGTCGCACCGATGCCAAGAGCGAGCGTTAGTACGGCTGTCATCGTGAACCCGGGCGATCTCCGCAATTGCCGCAAAGCCAACGTGAAGTCGGTAAACATTCCGCTCCTCCTTCTTCGATCGAAGAGGACTCAGAGCACGTTGTGAACCGTTCCAGGGGAACGGCCAACCCTATGGTTTCAAAATCGTTACGGCGAAATAGAGCGTCGCCGAAATGTCCGGACGCGGCCGAGTCTGTTCACTATTGGACACGTCTTGCCTTCCCACAAGGGTGATCGGCTCGTGACTGGGGATGCGGGCCGAGTACTGCGAACGCCCTGGGACTCGGGCGGAGCTAATTGCAGCGTTCCGGAAGCCGGGTAGGTCGTTTCCCGCACCTAGCCGAAAGCGAACTCGATTAAGAATACGTCCCGATGGCTTGCTTCGATACGTAACCATAACGGGCTTGTGTTGACCAATCCGATCAACTCCCCGTTTGTCGGCAAACCTTACCTTACAAGATTAGGGAAGAATAGCCCGTCAACCACCCTTCCTTGCGGTTGCGTCCGCATAAATCCGCTGAAGCAGAAGAATCCATGCGGTGTCCGCTAATGGATCGCAGGGCATCTGGAAATCCACCTTCCGATGGCGGAGGTCCGCTGTGAAGATCGACATAATGCGATCCAGAGTCAGATTGCCGGGGTTCGGTTGCCTGTCCCCAATTGCTGCCTTCCAGAGAATGGAAAAGCGAATCGCGTGGTATGGGTAGGTGGCGCGGACTTCACCATTTTCGAGAATTGACCAGTGGCCATCGCCGTTCGAACGAATCTGCGCCGCGGCCGACATGCGGGGTGTCGCCGCATGTGGATCGCCGATGGGTCCGATGCGGTGGTACATCCGGTCAGTGTCCGCGCAGAGAGCGACATTTCCGAAGGGCGGCTGCTCGCTCAGCATTGCCCCATCGAGCCCCTCCGGCCAGTAATCGAAACTGCCGCCAGAGCCTTCATAAAACCAGGAGAGGATGCTGGCGCGAACGACTCGCCATGGCTCGAACAGCCCGGAAAAACCCATCACTCTCAGAAACGGCAAAGGATAGCCGACGCGTGTTGCGCCGTAGAAGGATGGGTTGTCGATGTGAGTTGTGCCAGCCGGCATAGGTCCATTAATGTTGACGGCAACGAACTCAGGACAGACGAGGGGAGTGCCGTAGGCGGATCTGGCGGCTTCAAGAAAACTCTTGTTGCGCAGGATCGCTTCGGCGCCTTCGACGACGGGCTTACCGTCCACGGCCCAATCTCCGCGGAACCACGGAAGAACGGGATGCACGGATTCAGCTTGCGTTTCGTCTTTAAGGCCTTCAGGAGCGTAGGCTGCAACTGCACGATAGGGAGCCTGTCGCTCAAACATCTCGCGAATCTGCTCGCGGTCCTCGAACGCGGGCTGAATGCGAATAAGCTTAGGAATGAGTGTCATGATCCCTCCTACATTGGTTCAGAAATGGTTTTGAAGGTCACCCCGGCTGCCGCGGACGCATACTCAGAAGCGAATATGGGTCGCTTAGGCAAGAGCCAGGAAAGGCACGCCGAAATAAGGAAGGAAACTCCCGCACAGATCAGACCATAGTGGAGGGTACCGGTCCGCTGTCGAATAACGCCCATCGCGTAAGGCCCGACGAATCCGCCGAAGTTAGCAACGGATGTCACGAGCGCAATCCCCGCGGCCGCCGAGAAGCCGGTCAGGAATTCGCCGGGCATCGAAAAGAAAACGGGCAGAAAGCTGTACGCCCCGATGGCCACGGCTGAAAAGAGAATGACAGAAAGGAATGGCGAGTGAGGCATTCCAAGCAACAGCATGGCAGTTCCAGACAAGGTGGCTGCCGTCGCCATGTGATATCGCCGCTCCAGCCCGTGGTCAGAATGGCGAGACACCAGGATCATCGCGATCAGGCCAAGGAAATTGGGGATCATTACCAGCATTCCAACCACGGTATTGGACTGGCCGCCTACGACCGACTTCACCATTTGCGGCAGCCAGAAGCTGAAGGTGTAACTGGCGAAGCCGTGGCTGAAGCCGATACATGCGAGATGCCAGACTCTGGGATGAAGCAGCGTTCGTGCGACTGAACTCGTTCGCACCCCCGGCTTGTGCCGGTCCTCCTGCTCCAGTTGGTCTGCGATCCACGCCTTCTCGTGGGTGGTGAGAAATCTCGCTTCTGCGGGTCTGCTCGGCAGCAAGACGTAGGTCAGAGACACGCACGCTACCGCGGGCAATCCTTCCAGAATGAAAAGCCACCGCCAACTGCTGAGCCCGAACCAATGCACATGATCGAGGATGAGACCTGAAATCGGACCACCGAGCACGCTCGCCAAAGGTATACCCATGAGGATCAGGGCGATTGCCTGTGCTTTCTCTCGTTGGCGAAACCAGTAGCCCAGGTACAAAACGATGCCGGGAAAATATCCCGCTTCTGCGAGCCCCAGCGCGAAGCGGGCGATATAGAGTTGACTGCTGGACTCCACAAACCCGGTCAGAGTTGCAATCGTTCCCCATGTGATCAGGATGCGGGCAATCCAAACGCGTGCCCCGATCTTGTGAAGCATTAGGTTGCTTGGAATCTCGAACAGGAAATATCCCCAGAAGAAGATTCCCGCCGCGAAGCCGAACTGCTGGCTGGTGATCGCCAGTTCCCGGTTCATGGTGAGCGCCGCAAAACCCAGGTTGATTCGGTCGATGAAGGCTACAACATAAAGTGCAAATAGGAACGGCAGCAGCCGGATCCTGAGTTTGCGGATCGTCGCCGCCTCGATCCTCGCAGCTTCGATCGGGTTCGAACCAGTGTTGGCGCTGCTCACCATACGAGTTTCCTTTCCCACACCGTCCCGCGAACACCTGCAGCTTAACCCCGATGGCAGAAATGACAATAGCTTGCACCTGACCAAAATGTTGACAGGCAAATCATTGAAAGCAAGAATGTTCGACAGCCATGAACGTGCGTTTCGGAGCATTCGAGGTCGATCTGGAAGGCCGGCGACTGTTGAAGAGGGGAATGCCAATCACCCTCCGGGAACAGTCGTTCCAGGTGCTCGCTGCTCTCATGGAACGGCCCGGCGAGATCGTGACCCGCGAAGAACTGCGCCAGCGGCTCTGGTCGTCGGACACGTTTGTTGACTTCGAAGTGGCCCTGAATTCCGCGGTCAGCCGATTGCGTGACGCGCTGGGAGATTCCGCCAATGCGCCCAGGGTTATCGAGACCATCCCGAAGCGGGGTTACCGATTTGTGGTCCCAATAGCCAAGCGGCCTGCCGTGGCTGTGATGCCATTCGCGAACCAAACGGCAGATGCCAAAGATGACTACTTCAGCGACGGATTGGCTGACGAGTTGATCCTCGTGCTATCGCGGATCGACGACCTGAGGGTGACCGCGCGCAGCGTGGCATTCCGCTTCAAGGGGCAGCGCTGGGATGCCCGACAAGTTGGCCGCGAGCTGGGCGTAGAAGCTGTGTTGGAAGGATCGGTATGGAGGTCCGGAGACCGCATTCGCATCACTGTCAATCTGGTCGGAGTGAAAGATGGATTCAATCTGTGGGCACAGCGCTTCGACGGCAATTTGGGAGACTTATTCGGAATCCAAGATGAAGTCTGCGCGGCCGTAGCGGAGGCGCTGCACGTTCGCCTGGCGGTTCAGGTTCGAGAGAAACGCCCAAGCGACATGAGAGCGTACGTGCAGTACTTGAAGGGAGCCCACCTCCTGAAGAAGCGACGGCCCGCCGATGTACGCCGCGCTTTCGAGTACTTTCAGGAGGCGATCCGGCTGGACCCCGATTTTGCCGAGCCTTATTACGGTGCGGCAATGTTTTACAACGTGAGCGCGGCATATGGAGCGCTGCCTCCCAGAAGTGCGCTTCCCGAGGCGGAAGACTTGTTGGCGAAGGGGCTAGCGCTAGACGAAAACTCAACGAGGCTCCACAGCACCTTGGGAATGCTACGAGTTTTTCAGTGGCGATGGGCCGAGTCCGAACAGGCGTACAAGCGAGCGATCAGCCTGGAACCTGCGAATGCATTTCCCCACATGGCGTACCCCATTCTCTGCAGTTTCCTCGGTCGGCATGAGGAAGCATTGTTGCATGCCATCAAAGCGGTCGAACTCGAGCCACTAGACTTGATGACGAATTTCCGTCTGCTGCAGGCCAACTATTATTCGCGGCGCTACAACGAGGCGGTCCGAACCGGCCGTATCGCCATCGAACTGACGCCAGACTCGCCCTACACCTGTTTCTATCTGGCCTTGTCTTTGGCAGAGCTGGGCCTAAAAGACGACGCTTGGGGCATAGCCAACAAAGGCCGCAAGCTCAACGATGGGCTGCCATTGGGCGAGGGCTACTTTGGCTATATTGCCGGAATGCTGGGACACACAGCCGAGGCCCGCAGCGTGGTCCGGGAACTGGAGGCCCGTCGCGCAGGAGGATACGGGCCAGCGCTGCCAATTGCCTGGACCTATCTCGGGTTGGGCGAAACAGCGGCCAGTTTCCAATGGCTAGAGACGGCGTTGGCGGAACGCGACCCGTTCTTGGGATCGGCAATGGTATTCCCCGCATATGACGCGATCCGCAATCAACCTCAATTCCACCGTCTAGCTGAGCAGCTCAAACTCCCAACCTAGCGGAGCCTCCACTCAGCGCGATGCGAGGCACGCCTACTCCTGGATTGTCGGCAAACCGGAAGTAATCCGTGACGGCCACGACTGAGGGAATCTCCTCAATTGGCGAAACATCCCCATTACGCTCAACACCCCTCAATTAGCGACTTGGCCTGATAACAACAGCTACGTACCACGCTCTCGGGCGGTGAGTACAATGGGACAGTCAAAGTTCAATGACCGACCCATTCAGAACGGCGAAGCTCGCTAGAAAAAACCGAACGAAGTGGTGGCGTCAGCACATCGCTTTGGCCTACATCATTTTGACTTCTGCATTCGCTCTAGTTTTCCTTACTGTGCGCCTCATAGACCGGAAGCTGCCAGAATGGTTGACAGCCCTCGGTGTCAGTCCCTCAGGAGTGAATCTGATAATTGGAACGGCATGGTGCGGGCTGGGCCTGTGGGGCATTCGAACGAAGGGGAATGGAGGCAGGTCTGACCATCGTGTATGTCCTCTGCATGGTGGGAGGAGTTCTTACGCTGGCCAAATCTCTCCAGCTTTTTTGAAACCCTTCCATAGTCGTTGGTTGTGGCAAAGCTGCGGTTAGTTGTTGCAAAATCGCCAATTTCACTCATTGACCCCGAGCGGCGTTAGGGTTCGTCCTTGCTTGATCAACAATGTCCAAAATATCGTCGTCGTAGCTTCTTGACTCGTCGAAACGGCGGGCATCCGAAACGTTCAGTTCGATAGGCGCGATGTCATGGTTGTGACCATTCTCATGCCTCTGTGCCTGTGCGCAGGGTGGGTAGCTGTTTCTAAGATTCTGAGAAAGAGCCTAGTCTCAGTTGCTCCGCAATTCCTCTTGGGCATTTGGGTGACAGGTGGCCTGCTGATGTCGCTCGGTTGGATGCTGAGCACTCCGAGCCCTCTCCACTCACTTGCAGTATCCAGCGTTCTTGGGATAATTCCTATCTACACCTTCATGGCGGCGGCGTACGACGGCTCGTTGGCTGCTCTGCTATTAGTTTCCATCGTTCTGCTCTTGGCTTGGATATTGCCGATGGGCTTTGCGAAGCCAGAACGAAAGGCTCATTGATCCGGCTACCGAATCGGTCAAAGCCAACTGTCGTAATATCCCCATTAGGCTCAAAATCCCCCGGCTGGGGTTCTGAGTGTAACGGCCTGGTTTCGACAGTTGACTTCCGGTTTGCCCGTGACTCGGCCGGAATCGCGAGAATGGAGGCCGGATCTCCGCTGATCCGGCCCTGTCCGCCAAGCTCAAATGGGCGTAGCCAACTTGGGCCGCGCCGTGACCTGTCACAGTGTTGGAATTGCCAGATAAGCGTGTATGTAACCCGTGTTCGGGTCGAGTGCGATACCGTCGATTTCACCGCCGGAATTGATCTTGCAGGCGGTCTCCAAAAAGAGAGGAGTGCTTCCGGCGACGAGACTGTTGAGATCGACGAGTTTTCCGTTTTGGCGCACGAACGCGCGAACGACACTAAAGTCCGCGTTCGCCGAAGCACCGACGATCTGCCCGTGGTCGTTAATGCCGATCGCGATACTCCAGTAGTCGCCGAGGACTGTACCCAGGTCTTTCATCTTCCTCGTTTCCGGGGTCCATAAGAACCCGTGAGATGTCGAGTCGCCGGACACATCCGAGCCGCCGACCACTTCACCACGATTATTGATCTCTTCGGCAAAATTGTTGAGCACTCCGCCCAGAGTGCCGAGGTCGGTGGCTATTCCGTATTGCCAAAGCAGAGCATGAACGGGTTGGAAGTTATAGAGAAAAATCGGATTGAACCCAGCGCAGCCTCCCGAAGCGCCGACCACCTGGCCCCAGTCGTTGATCGAAGACGCCACGCCTTCCGCGTCGCTCCCCGTCGGAAGTGGCAGGGTCCAGTCTTCGAACCAGATAACAGGCTTGAACTGATAGATCTGTGGCGAAGGGCAACCCGGATCCTTCTTCCTGTTTTCCGCGTAGCCCACGATCGCGCCCCAGCTGTTGATCTGATTGGCGACCCCGTTAACGCCTCCGAGCGTTTTGAGCGGAACCATCTTGTCTTCCCGCCAGATGAACGGGACACACGGCGTTGGCGAAGAGGAATAGCCCAGAAATTGAAAACCGCAGAAGTCCTCCGTCGTCGAAACATCCCCCGTGGTATCTTCTGCCTCTCCAACTGCATGGCCTCCTTCGTTCACGCCAAACGCCATGCTGTTGCCGCCCAGGCCGGTGTCTCCGATGTCGACCATCTCTCCGCCGTGCCATAGAACGGCATGCAGGGCCGCACCTACGTCGGCTCCTCCGCTCACCCAACCGCTGTTCGAGATTACGAACGGCTGTCCAGGCTGGTTGGGATTGGTTCCAACAACACCGAGATCCTGGATCGTATAGCGAGTAGGATTTGGTTTCTGTTCCTGCGTCGCTGATTTTTCTTGTGCGACCAGCCCTACTGGCATCGCGAGGACGGCCAATAAGCTAGCAACACAAATGGAATGCAGTGACTGAGATTTCATATCGTCCTCCTGATTCAGAACTTGCCTCTGGAATGCCTTGTATCCAGTAAGACGAGAAATCGAGGTCAAAACCGTCACGGAGTGAATCAGGAGTTCGTGAATATAGACTGCGGGAGACGAGAGAATCGTGAGTTCTGGCCAATACCGGGTGTAAAGTATTGAAACTGTGGAGGCTCAGGTGGCTGTTTCTCCGACTCACGAGGTCACCCAGCTGCTCAAGGCTTGGACTGCCGGGGACGAGAAGGCTCTGGAAAGACTCACACCTCTTGTCTATGAGCAATTGCATCGAGTAGCGCAATACTATATGGCGGGGCAACGACCAGGGCATACTCTCCAAACGACCGCACTCGTTAACGAGGTGTACCTGCGGCTCGTAGACTGTGGACAAGTAAATTGGCAGGATCGGGCGCATTTTTTTGCTGTGTCGGCCCAGTTGATGCGGCGCATTCTGATCGACTTTGCCCGTTCCCGCGGTTACCAGAAGAGGGGCGGAGGCTTGCCCCACGTGTCCTTGGACGATGCTCCGTCAGTGTGCAACCAGCCCGATGCGAATATTGTTGCCCTAGATGATGCCTTGAAGGCGTTGGCCGAAATAGATGACAGAAAAAGCAGGGTTGTAGAGCTTAGATTCTTTGGCGGGCTGAGCGTTGAAGAAACCGCCGAGGTCTTGGGGGTTTCGGCAGAGACGGTGGGAAGAGACTGGAAATTGGCAAAGATGTGGTTGCTGCACGAGTTGAGCGGCGGGAACTGAGATATGGAGCCTGAACTTTGGCGTCGCGTCGAAGAGCTGTGCCAGCGTGCTATGGCGCTCGACCCGAGCCGCCGCGCTGAATTCCTCGAACGCTCCTGTGGTGGCGATAGAGAACTTCAGCGTAAGGTGGAGGCCTTGCTAGCGCAGGAAGCACGGGCTGAGCATTTCATTGAGTCGCCAGCTCTGGAAGCGATGGGCAAACTCGTTGCCCGCGAGGCAGGGACAATGCAAGGGCAGTCGAAACTGATTGGCGGTGTAGTGTCCCATTACCGCATTGTTGAGAAGTTGGGCGGCGGCGGGATGGGCGTGGTGTACAAGGCTGAGGACACAGAACTTCGCCGCTTTGTTGGGCTGAAATTCCTACCCGAAGTTCTCGCGCAAGACGCGCAAGCGTTGGAGCGCTTTCGCCGCGAGGCTCGTGCTGCTTCGGCCTTGAATCATCCCAATATCTGCACGATTCACGAGATTGGCAAGCACGAAGGCCATTCGTTCATCGTCATGGAGTTTCTGGATGGCCTAACACTGAAACACAAGATCGCGGGCCGTCCAATGGAGACCGAGCTGATTCTTTCTCTGGCCATCGAGATTGCCGACGCGCTGGATGCTGCTCATGCCGCGGGGATCGTGCATCGTGACATAAAACCAGCGAATATCTTTGTCACGAAGCGAGGGCACGCGAAGATTCTCGATTTTGGACTGGCCAAAGTGACACCCGTCCTGAGAGACGTTGGGGAAGCGGGGGTGACGGCGCAATCGACGGTGACGCTGGAAGAGCACCTGACCAGTCCCGGCACTGCGGTGGGAACGGTTGCGTACATGTCGCCAGAGCAATCGCTGGGCAAAGATCTGGATGCTCGTACCGATCTGTTTTCGTTTGGTGTTGTGCTTTACGAAATGGCGACGGGAACGCTCCCGTTTCAGGGCGAGACGTCGGCAGCCATCTTCAATTCAATTCTTAACAAGACTCCGGTGCCCCCCGCAAGGATCAATAGCGAAATTCCCCCGAAACTCGAAGACCTAGTCAATCGTGCCTTGGAGAAGGACCGTGACCTCCGCTATCAGAGCGCCTCGGATATGCGATCGGAACTGAAGCGGTTGAAGCGGGACACAGATTCCAGCCGTCCAGGTGTCGCGAGTCCTGACAGCACTTCCGCCCCAGCGAAGCCTTGGCCATCCTCCCCGTCATCAAGTGCTGCGATCTTGTTGGGTGAAGCAAGAAAACACAAAAAACTGCTCGCGCTAGCATTCTTCGGAGTTGTGCTGTTCACCGCGGTTCTCGCGACTTATTTATACGTGCGAGCCACGCGACCTGCGGCGAAGAGTGATAGCAGCAAATGGGAGCAACTGACGTTCTTTACGGACGCGGCGGTGTACCCAGAATTGTCACCGGACGGGCGATTGCTTACCTTCATCCGGGGCAACGGAACCTTTCTGGGGTCCGGGGACGTGTATGTGAAGCTGCTGCCGTCAGGTGAGCCGGTGCAACTGACGCATGACAAGTTTGAGAAGTTGAGTCCGGCGTTTTCACCAGACGGAGCCAGGATCGTGTATGGGACGGTGGACCCGTGGGATACGTGGGAAGTGCCAGTACTGGGAGGAGGTCCGCGGCTGATTCTGCGCAACGCGTCGTCACTCACGTGGATTGAGGGCGGGAAACGGCTTCTGTTTTCGGAGATCAAGGGCGGGTTGCACATGGGAGTCGTGACGACGGATGAGGGGCGAGGACAGAGCCGGGACGTGTATCTGCCTGTCGGGGACCGAAGCATGGCACACCACTCCTACCTGTCGCCGGACGCGAAGTGGGTGTTGGTAGCTAGTCAGATGGACGAGACGGCGAGCCGCGTGCAATGCCGCGTTGTGCCATTTGATGGCAGCGGCACCGAGCAGTTGGTTGGGCCCGCAGGTGCGACGTGTACGACAGGAGCCTGGTCGCCGGATGGCAACTGGATTTACTTGAGCACGAACCAGGGCGGCGGTCGGTATCACATCTGGAGACAACGTATCCCTGGTGGAGAGCCGGAGCAGGTGACATCCGGGCCAACGGAGGAGGAAGGGATCGCGATGGCGCGGGATGGCAAGTCGTTTCTAACCTCGGTAGGGACACAGTATTCGACGATCTGGATTCACGATGCAAAGGGGGAGCACCAGATGTCGTCCGAGGGAGATGCGTTCTCGACGACATTCTCAAGGGACGGAACGAAGCTGTTTTACTTGAAGAGGGCTGGGCAGAACGACGCAGCAGAATTATGGAGCACAGAGCTAACGACCGGGAAAAGCGACCGGGTCGTACCTGGATATGGGATAGACCCAACTTTTGAGGACTACTATGCGAGCTACGATGTTACAGAGGACGGAAATTGGGTGGCCTTCTTGAAGAGGGACGAAAAGGGAATTTCCAATATCTGGATAACATCAACCGATCACCGCACTTCGCCTCAGCAACTACCGTCCGTGGAGAACGAGGACTCACCGATGTTTCTGCCGAATGGTGACCTGGTCTACCGGGCGAGCGAGGGTGGAAGAAATTACATTTACACCCGGCATCGGGACGGATCGGCCAGGAAAAAGTTGCTTGAGGTAGCGATTCTGGATTTGACCGCAGTGTCTCCAGATGGACGATGGATAGCGGTCCTCCTGAAGGACGATGCGGATAAGGATCACCCGTATCGAACGCTGGCGTATCCAACTGGAGGGGGAAGGCCGGTAACACTGTGCGCGTTGTGTTATCTATGGTGGAGCATCGATGGGAAATACTTGGCCGTGCAATTCCTACCGTCACCTCATTCCCTGGAAACTTACTTGTTGCCGGTGAGCGCCGAACGCGGACTGCCGGATCTGCCGCCGGAAGGACTGAGCGGTCCTGAAGATGCAAGGAAAGCGAATCGAGTCACCGTACTGCCAAAAGGAGCGGATTCGGCATTCGGGCCGGAGAAATACTCATACACAATCACGAACATTCGGAGAAATATTTACCGGATCCCGATTTCGTGAAACTGGTTGGCGGCGATTAGCTACACATACTCAAAGATGCAAGAGCTGCACTTTTGGAGACACTCGATTGACGATCATGGCGATAAACTTGAAAAATGGGCAAATCGGGTTATGACGGGTCAGAAGTCACCTTGTCGGAAGCCTTACCTCACGCCCTGGTGTTGACCTTCGGTTCCGGGCGGTTTGTGGGCAAACCGGAAGTAATTCAAGCTGCCAGCAATCGTCTCAACTGGCGATAAATCCCCATCTCTAACAATGTCGGCGGTGTCAAGCACTTTTGGAGCACACCACTGCATGCACTCGTTGAAGAGCGCCATTTCGCTCTCGTAGGTGGTTTGCGCGTTCCAACCTGGGC
>Ga0210394_10005147_pt1 | contig 14782 bp, 5 predicted proteins | sample IncBWC12MmetaG_FD_160121 | JGI IMG/M metagenome (GOLD analysis project Ga0210394, IMG submission 160121) | Forest soil microbial communities from Barre Woods Harvard Forest LTER site, Petersham, Massachusetts, United States - Inc-BW-C-12-M | ecosystem: Environmental > Terrestrial > Soil >... | reverse complement strand
AAATTAGATGAGTCTGAGTATATGCAAAAGTCCATCCCTGTTGATATTAGGAGGAAGGCAGCCTATCAGGTTGTATAGCTATTTTAGTGCAGTTTTTTATCCTGTATAGCTATTTCAGTAACATCAAAAACAGTGTATAACTACTTTAGTAATAAACCCAAAACTGTATAGTGATTTTAGTAAGGGTCAGTGTGCAATAATTATGCGTGGTTTTGCACTCCTTTGTCTCGTTTTGTTTTATTTTTTCTTGTTTTGCATGATTTTGCCAGGTAACCAAAGTGCTTAAAATCCTGTGACCTTAACAGTCGTACGGGTTCAAGTCCCGTCCCGGGTACCAGCAAAATCAAGCCTTTCATAATCGAAAGGCTTTTTTTATTTCCTTTAATTTTTGGCTGGGGTGCAATAATGGGATGCAATATTTTTTATCTGTAAGACAATTTTAGCAAAACTCCTAACCTTAGACAAATTTGTCTAAAGTTGAAATATTTTAATAAGATACCTTAAAATAAAGTAGGCTGATTTTGTTAAAACTGGTATTTAAAATGATAATTTTATATCCCCAATATAATGAGCAAAAATCCCTATTTAGAAAACCGCAAGTTCATTATTGGTGGGATTTTTTCACATCAATCATGATATAAAATACTTTTAATACTTGAACCTGGAGGATAAGTAACTAAATTTTGGACTTGACCATCTCCAACTAAATGAGTGTAAGTACCAGGAGGTACATTATTGATTCCATAGTTTAAATATAAATTATGACTTGAATTGGAAATCATACTTGATACAATTTTTGCCCTACCTGTTGTCTGAAAAATAATTTCAATTCGACCATTTACTATGGTTAAAGTATCTCGTTGCTCTTGAAAACCTGTATCCCCTTGACTCGCTGTTGCCACACTCATTTTTCCCCATCCTGCTTTAATTTTAGGTTCGTCATGCAAAATTTGTTCATCACTTACTGGAATGGAAATTGACTCTAATTGTTCAGGGGTACATTCTATTCCATTGCAAAATATCTTAAATTGATTTTCCATTGTATTACATATTAATTATTAATTTATAAAATACTAGAATATAGCAGAATCTGTTTTCAGGAAAATAAGATTTATACTATCTTATTATTGAAATAGAATTAATATTTCAATATTCATTTAACCAATTTTTCTACCTTTAAAACCTAATAATGCCTTACACTATTTTTAAAAAATATTTTATTTTACTTTCTTTTTTGCTGAGTTTAAATTTAGCAAAAGCACAACTTGGTAAAGAAGCTTGGCATTGGCAATTTGGATACAGCTACTCTTTAGATTTTAGTTCTGGTGTGCCTGTAAGTGGCATTGTTAGATCTATAAATACAGATGAGGGCTCGGCATCTATAAGCGACCCAAATACCGGGGCTTTATTGTTTTATACAGATGGAACTTATGTGTGGGATAAAAACAACAACCAAATGCCAAATGGACAAGGTTTGTATGGCAATTTTACAAGTACGCAATCAGCACTTATTGTTCCTAAACCAAATAACCCTACTATTTATTATATTGTAACTTGTGATGAACAAGGGGGATCACATGGTGTTTGTTATTCGCTTGTTGATTTAACTTTAAATAATGGCTTAGGAGATGTTGTTACAGGTTATAAAAATATACCACTAACACACGCCCCTACTACCGAAAAACTAACTGCTGTTAAACACTGCAATGATAGAGACTATTGGATAATAGACCACACTTTTAATACAAATACATTTTATGTCTATTTGCTTACACCTAACGGAATAAATACAACACCTGTTGTTTCAACCGTTGGTACTTTAATAAATAATATTAGCGGAACAGGTTTAGAAGCAATTGGATATTTAAAAGCGTCGCCTAACGGAAAAAAATTAGCCAGTGCTGTTACCTACTTGCAATTTTTAGAGTTGTTTGATTTTGATAACTCGAGCGGCATACTAAGCAACCCCATTAAAATAACAGCTACACCAAAAACATTTTACCCCTACGGAGTAGCTTTTTCGCCAAACAACTCGAAGTTATTTGTTTCGGCGTCAGATTCACTTGCAACTTACGCCTTTACGGGCAAGCTTTACGAGTATGATTTAGCCAACAACAATTCGGCAGCAAGTATAATGGCTTCGCGTATTTTTCTCCCTTTTAATTACCCAACAGCCAAGTATTTTTTACCGATCGCTTTACAGTTAGGGCCTGATAATAAAATATATGCTCCAAATTTTAATTACTCTTTTATGTCGGTTATTAATAATCCAAATGATACGGGAGTTAATTGCCAATATCAAACCGGTATTTTGCCATCGCCTGGAGGTTCGGCCGTGTGTTTTTTCGGGCTTCCTAATTTTATCGATGCCAATGTGGTTAAGCCATTGCATAAATTCACGAAAATAACGCAATGTTCGTTAACAAATTACAATTTATCGGTACAAGGTACGGGCAATTATACATGGTCTACCGGAGATACGACACAAAATAAAGTAATCAATAATTTTGGGAATTATTGGGTATCGTATTTTAATAGCAGTGGGTGTAAAGAGGTTGACACTTTTAATGTACTACATATAAATCCGCCACCAATAAATTTATTGCGCGATACATTAATTTGTACCGATTCGCTTGTGCCGCTTAACGTTAATGCAACCGATACGGGAGTTATTGCTTATAACTGGTACGATGGCTTTACAACTCCCGTTAGAACGTTTACCGCTTCCGGCAATTATTGGGTAGATTATACTTTTCCTAACTCATGCGTTAGCAGAGATAACTTTAGTTTTGGAGAATATGCCGCGCCAAAACATATTAGTTTAGGAGATGATACCGCTTTTTGCTTGGGTAAAAAACAATTAAACGCTTATACACCTAATTGCACCTATTTTTGGAACACAGGCGAAACTAGTCCATCCATAACTGCTACAAACGCACAAGTATATTGGGTAGCAGTTAACTACATGGGTTGTAAAACGTATGATTCTTTAACTGTATATCCCACTTATAGCTCATTTGATTTTACTTTACCCAATATTATCACACCTAATAATGATGGTATAAACGATTTTATTGATTTTGGAAAATATGAATTTTCTAAATTGCAGTTAGAAATATACAACCGCTGGGGACATAAAGTTTTTGAAAGTGAAGACCCAAGTTGTATTTGGAAATCCACCGACGAAGACGGAACTTATTTTTATAGCGCCAATTATCAAATTAATTGCGGTACCGAAACACAAAACAAAAATTTAAAGGGTTTTATTACTTTAATTAAATGATTTCTTTTATATTAATTGGGCAATATTTTTCGTATTATTTTTCTATACTCAAATGTATAGGTATCCCTAAAAGACCGTACTTATCATTTTCGTGACTAAATTGTGTTCCATATATGGTGTGGTATTTGTTGGCTAAGCTTTGATAATCATAAAAATAAACTCGTTGTTGTTTCATATCTATTATAATTGTTCTCCAAAAATAAGTCGAGTTGTATGGTTTATTTTTTTTACCTGTATACTCGTATTCTTTAAAATCAGTTAACAAACAATATGTAGAACAATATTTAAATAGCGTATTATACATCAAGGCACTTATTTCTAAATTCATAGTCAAAGTGTCGTTTAATTGTTTCTCAACTATTTTTAATTCATCATGTATTATACTATAATCTTCAGGGCTAACTAACACAACATAATTTTTTGATGTTGCTGTATATTTTGTAGCCACCGGAAGAATTAACTGACTATCAAGATATGTTTGTAAACGCAAGGGGTTTTTTATATAATAATTACGGGCATAGCTAAAATAATAACGATACGCCATATAAAAACAGTTTCTGTAATAGGTTTCTTTTTCTGAACTCTTTTTATCATCAATTACATAGGCACTATCTTCATAAACTTTAGGGTAATTTGTTGCTACTTTTAAGTAATCCTCGGATTTACCCATAAAAACAAATGGGGGGACAATTACAAGCGTATCACTTTTTTTTAACGGATTACTTTTATTGTAAACAACATTTTTTTTCGATTTTTGAGCATTTGCATAAAAGCTTATTATGTAAAGTACAGCAATTAAAAGTGTTTTTTTATGCAACATATATTTCGTTTAAAAATCATTTACAAATGAAATTATACCCAATCAGATCATCTAATTTTTGTTATACCAATTAATAACAGCGGAATTAAGAAAATCATAGCCGTAGCCAGTATTATAATCAGGATGATCTCCTTTATTAAAGAAAAATAAAGCTCCTGTCTGCCCATCAAAATCATAATTGTTATTAATAAAATCATTCCCCATGTGTTGAAAAGCATCTCCTATATATGTTGATATTACACCATTTATTTGATGATTTACATTATGTGCTACACTAGGTTTTTGTGCATTTAAAAGCTTACTATCATCTAACTTGTCCTGTACAAAATTGCCCGCAACCTGCCCAACAGCATTTCCTACAGCCGAATATAAAGAATTAATTGTTGCATCTGTTAATACAAATCCATCTATATCCCAGTGATTTGTGTTTGCGTCATAACCTTCAGCAAGTATTGTGTTTCCAAAACCAGTTGCTGCAGCCGAAACAACAGGTGCAACATGGACACCCGTTGCGCCAAAATCACCTAAACTCGCTCCAACACCTTCACCAGTTTTTGTTGCATTTGTTAATGGGTCTGTATTCATTATCGTATTCCCAACAGCCAATGCAGAATAACCTGCAAATAAAGCAACTCCATTCCAGCCTTGTTGATCAGCTTGTTGCAACTGATCAGAATTAGCTCCTGTTGCAATATATGTATTAATTGCTGCTAGAGCAAGGAAGTCCTCTGTCGATAAAGCAGCACCATCAACAGCAGCATTAAGCGCTGGAGCTGCTGCAAGCGCTAATCCAAAAGTATTTGCGCCTACCCAAAATAAAGCTCCGTCAATTGCTCCAGCTACTAAAGCTTTATCCCCCCAATCACCTGTTTCTAAGCCATATGATACGTAGCCTACCGCAAAACCAACTACAAATTCTACTAAATCATCATACCCAAACCAATGCCCACTTGGGTCAGTATATTTTAAAGGATTATTTAAGCAATAAGCATATCGATTAAAATTTTGTATGTCATCGGGTTGTTGAACATCTATATCGGCTTGTATAAATCGGCCTAATTGTGGATCATAAACACGACCATTCATATTAATCAACGCAAACTCATCAATATGTTCATGGAAAGTAAATCCCCTATTCAAATACTGGGGCACAGTTACATTGTCATAACTCCAATCCACTGGGTTTCTTCTTCTACCCCAGCTATCAAAACTATATTCCTCAACAATATTTTGTGCTTGATCAATTAACATTATTGGGCTCCCCAAATGGTCCGTTATTGCATACAATAATTTCGCACTGCCGTTATTATTATAATAAACAGCGGCTAAACCAGTGGGCGAATAAATATAATTCCATTCTATTTTATTATTTCCTCTTTTTTGCATATCATAATTTGGAGTATAATAACGATTATATTGATTTTGACCATTAACTAAATAACTCATTTTTATACGTTGATTATCATTTCCATAAACAAAATCCATTTCTTTGTTCGTACCCATTTCACTTAATTGACTAACTTTTCCAAAATCATTGTATATAACACTAAGGGTGTTATAATTCGCATACCCCGTAACATTATTTAAGTTCGTAAGGGTATATGGTTGACTTGTATTATTGTAAGCATAATCTGCATTAAAAGTCCCGCCAGTCGAAAAATCATCATCTTTATGGGTTATGTTAGCCATAATATCAAAGCTAGTATTGTTTTGACGTAATATGTTTTGAGAAATAGGGTCTTGTTGTTTGCTATTCGTTAAACGATCTAAATTGTCAAACGTAAAACCTTCTAGTAAATCTGTATTACTAATACCATTCTTATACTCTCTTTTTTGCGGATTGCCCGTTGTGCCAGTAAAAACATAATCTTGCTCGTATATATTTCCACTAACAATTTTTTGCAGATAATGTAAGTCATCTCTTGTTATTGTAGTTGTAATACCATTTCCATACGAATATTGGTTAATTTGCCCTAAAGCGTCTTCTTGCCCTACTTGCCAAATTAATTCATCATCAATTGTTTTTATAGTCGTTAGATAACCATAATTATTATATGTATTATTTACACCAAAACCGCCAGGATATGTATAACTAGATACCCTTCCATATTTATCCAAACCAAAATCGGTTTCTAAAATAGTGCCGTCAGGTGCGCTAAGAGTTTCTACTTGTTTTATCTTACGACTTAGGTTATCATATGTAAATTGAGTTGTACTATTTGGTCCCACTATATTATCTATCAGCTCTCTACCATTTGCCACAGTAACGTAGTTATAGGTTGTAACTCCACTTAACGAACCTGTTTTAGACGTAACCCTACCAATATTATCATATACGTAAGTATAGTTCCCAGTAGCATCACTTTGGTATAATAAATCTCCTACCGTACTATTGGTATAATTAATTGTACCCGCGCTTGGATCCACTATTTGTTTTTGATACCCTAATGCATCATAATCCATTGTTATTGTAGCCGATTGCCCTCCTTGATTATTTGTAATAACTATATTATTGGGTTTACCTACACTATGATACGTATAAGTAGAGGTTTGAGTAGAACTGCCATTTGTGTTTATTACGCTAGTAATTTGACCCGCATCATTAAATGTTTTCGTCACAGGTATATTAAGCTGATTAGATGTTGTAGTTGTTGCTCCAGCATATGATAAACTATTAAAAACATTCTCATAAGTGTATGCCCCACCCATAAACTTATATGTTTTTTCTGATGTTTTTCTTAGATAAGTGTCATACTCATATTTAGTAGCTAAAAACGAAACTTGTCCAGCAGAATGAGCCTCAGTTACTTCTATCAACATTCCTTCAGGTAGATTAGAGTTGGTTGTATTTCCTTTTGTAGCATATTTATAATCTACAAAAACAGGATTTCCATTTAAATCCTGGGTTTCAGTCTCTACGACTTTCCCATCTGTATTAAAAATACTTTTTTTAAATGGTTGTCCTTCATTTATACTTGTAACAGAATAAACACCTATATTCTGGTCATTATTCCCTGCATATAAATAATTCGATGATACGTTATCCCAACTATATGTAACAGTGTTAATTGCATTATTTGGTAAAGTTGTTTTTACTATACGGCCTAAACCATCATATTCGTAATTTGTAACAAGGCCGCTTATGTCTGTAACTTGTGTTTGTTTTCCAAATTTGGGTTCATATATATACAATTGAGCATCTCCAAGTGCATTAACCTGCTTTGTTACAAATCTTCCATAAGTATCGTAAAGTATCGAACTTGTTCTAGCAGGTACATCTCCGGCAGAAATAGTCTTTGTAAGAGCATGTCCGTAATCATCCCAATCACTTAAAGATGTAGTTAATGTTTGATTACCAAGGGTAGGGTCGTTAGTAATTGTTGTTAAGTGTCCATCACTATCATAAGCATAATCTGTTTCCCTAGAAAAGGAAGGTTGAGATGCCTGAGTAGCTGTAGCTATTGAACTTTGAAGTTTATAATTTCCATGATTTAAAACATAAGCATTGGTTACGTTCTCTGTTCTTACTGAACCATATGTAGTTGTTTTAGCAATAATGTTTCCAGCACTATTTACATCATATGTATATGCTGTTGTTTTATTTGTAGAGGATAAAAAGCATTGATCAGTGCTACTAGTTAAAGACAAAAAGAAACCTTTTGTATTTCTAGGCGTAAATGAATAAACAGATCTAACTTGTTCTATTGGAGAATTAAACCCCCAATCATATAAAACATTTACACGTGTTGAATTAGCATTAGAATAAGTATTTGTAATAAGATTGAAGTTTAGAATTTTTTTACTAGTAGTTAAAGGTAAAAAATAGGTCCCATCAAATGAATTTGTTGTAAGATTACCCCATGAAACATAACCATTATTACTCATGTTATTGAAATTTATATTAGAATTCGGATCAACATCTATTGTAGCCATGTTTTCAAATCCCAAAAAACCTCGGCCATTTTTGTGAAAAATAGCATCATAATAACGATACCTCGTTGTTTTTACTATGTTTTGTCCTTTACCTTTATCTTCTTCTGTTTCGTACACACAAAACAAATATGGTTTATAATTATATAGCGGCGCAGAAAAAGTAGTTTGAGAATTCTTCGAAAAAATTTGAGCAAATGGACTTCCGCCATAATCCCAGGTTATTTCAGAATTAATATTTACGTAATTAATATTTGTTGTTTTGTTAAGTGCCGTATTAATAGATGAAATGGTCATATTCCAGTAAAGAAAATCTCCCTCGGGACTAGCTGTGGTTGAAATAATTTTATCTCCTGAACTGGGGTCATTTATAGAAAATATATCGTAAGTTCCGTCTCCATTAAAGTCCGCCTTTTGTATATAGTCTCCATAATATGAGTTCCCTTTTTGGTATACATCCCAAGAACCTACCAAGCTTGGTCCTAACACAAAAATATCTCCAAGTGATATAAAGGTAAAATAATTATTTGACGCATTTCCTGAGGGGCTACATGTAAGTGTTATATCGCTTTTACCATCGCTATTAAGATCGTTTGTACTTATTGAATAGGCTATACCTCCATTAATTGACGCAGAAGAAAACACGCCAATTGGAATAGGAGAGGAAAAGGAAGTTCCTGTGCTATATAATACACTCATACTTGAAGCATCAAGTGCTAAACAAGTAATATCTGTTTTTCCATCTCCATTAAAATCACCAGTACCAAAAAGATTTAAAACATCTCCTAAAACAGGTGGGCCGTTCACATAATCAGGAGCATAAGCACTTTCGGTAAAAGTTAAACTCGTAGTATATACAACAGATAATTGAGAGGATGTATATTTTAATACACTTATAGCAACTGTACCTGTATAGCATGCTGAAAATCCATTAGAAGTACAAGGTGTATATTGATACATGACATACTCAGGCATTCCATCCCCATCAAATTCGATTGGTCTTACAACAGTGCTTGGATTTAAGGTATATGTAACACTTCCGCTACTGCTTCCACTTGTTATTGTAATTCTATCGGGATCGATTAGTAATTTATCATTAACTCCATCACCTGTATAATCATTAACACTATAATAAACTGAATTAGATCCACTTAGAAAGCCATTATAACATATATTACTTGCTTCAATAGTAACCACAGCTTGTGAACTTAATTGGGTTTGAGGACTAGAGTTAAAAGTTGTTTTTAAAATAGAGTAGGTGTTAACAAAATTAGGGCCTATAGAAGAAATAGGCGTTTGTACAGCAATATATGCTTCTTGTTTATTATCTAAATTCTCATCACAAACATTTGCACCAACTAAACCATAAAAATTAGTATAAAAATTAGCACTGTTATATAGAGGGTTTCCCTTATATATAGATGCAAAATCAATAGGATAAGTATTTAGAGGTGGGGTCTTGAAATTATCCATTAACTCATTTTTCAAAACATTTATCTGACTATTACCGGCACTTCCATAGATACAAATCACATCAGAAAAACCATCTCCATCAAGATCGGCAGGAACTGTATTAGTCAAGCCTGTGTAAGCACTTTGATCAATATAACCAGTGGTCGGACTTACAAATAATCCATAGTCTCCTGAAGTTATTTGATAATTATTATTCCCATAATTAACATCATTCCAACAAAAAACGGTCGGATATAGATCATTACCATTAGCATCTGTTTCAGTAACCCTACCCAAAAGCGTAGCATTTTGCCATAGGTAATCGAAGGTATATTTTTTTGCCATTTGCCCTTCCGCCAAAATAGTTATCTCTTGTAATAATTGGGTTCTATGAAATGCAACGCCCCCAAAATAATAGGTGTTTTTTTCGCCCAAAGGTTCATAAACAAAATTAACCGAATTATATGTAGGATGTTGAGTAATGCTATTCCCTGTATAGTCTATTGTTTTAATAACAGATTCTCCAGATAAATTAGAATAAGTATATTGCATATAGTTTCCAAATTCATCAGTAATTTTATTGAGTTTCCAAGTAAGAATATTATTATCACCCACTCCCACTAATCTAGAATCACTTGTATTCCCATACTCATATGTGCTGCCATTTTTACCTATTACTTCAATCCACTGCGGACCATTACCTTGTTGACCATGTGCTATTATAGTTGAAAAACTTTCATTTTCAGCATAATATGTAGAACCAGAAGATCCGTATTGTCCCGTAAGGACAAAAAGCCTATTACCATCCATAGAGTAAACATCATTTAAATCAAGATTAATAGTACCTCTAACTCCGTCATTAAATAAGTTTTTACCAGTACGTGTTATAGAAGAAAGGCCGCTTAAATCATATCCTTTTCCCAACAAGCCAGTTCCTCCCTGACTATTGTAAACTATACTTAGTGAAGGCTCTATTCCACCCGTTCCTGGCGACACATATATAGGTATCCTATAGGTAGCTGCACCTGTACTAGAAACCGAAAAATCTCCTTCGGTTTCACCTACCGTAGTACCATATGTTGATCCATTTCCAGAGCAACCAATTGGGCCTTGTGGTCCAGCCGAAGTGGGGTTATTGCTCCCTAATAAAGGTTGATAAAATGTGCCTATGTTAGTAGGAAGACTACCAATGCTAAGGTTTAGTAAAGGAGCTGCAGAGTTGGCAGCAGAATACTTAAACCCATTACTTAATTTAATTGAAGTCTTGGCTCTGTCATATGTGTCTGTCGTTATGTTTTGTTGTGAATTCAAAGTAATATTAGCTGGAATTTGTGCCTGACAATTCAAATACATTGAAAACCAATAAAGTGAAAAGAAAATTTTTTTTGCCATAATTTTTTTATTGAGTTACAATAATCTTAAAGACCTTCTTGTTTTTTTTGGAATAGTTAACACTCAAATAATAAATGCCTGTTTGTACTCCAGAGATATTAAATTGAGTAAGCCCCCCATAATAAATAAGTTTTTTTATTAATTGTCCTTGCTCGTTAGTTAAAAACACATCCGCTTGAGTAATGTTTGTTGGTAGAGTACCATCAATATTTACTTCTCCAAAAGTAGGGTTAGGATATACACTTAATGGAGGTAAAGAATCTTTTTGAGTAGTATCTTTGGCGCTAGCCATTCTCCCTGTAACTGGTGGAACATTAGGATAAACAACTACTTTTCTTTGAATTAAATTTCCTGCATTATCGTACGTAAAGTTAAATCCAGCGCCTTGTTGTGCAATACAAGTGCCAAAAAAGAAAAATAGAATGCTAACTAAAAAATATTGTTTCATGATTTATTTATTTTTAGTTTCTAATTTGTTAATTCTTTTTTCCATTTCAATAATATAAAGTGTTAGTTCTTCTATTTTCTCTTGTTGTTTTAAAATTATTTCAGATGTATTCATTCCATTTGTTTCATAAAAAGACGCTTTTTCAAATCCTGGTAAATGATTGTGTTTCTTTATATATGAATCCAATTCTAATAATGGAATAAGTTTATATTTTTTGTCAAATACGTAATCTGGAAAAGCTGTGGCTGTTATATTTATTTCTCTTGCGTAAACAACCCCGGTATTTTTAACTCTAAACTGTGCTGTACCTGAATTGTCATATATGTCAATTACATTACTTGAAGATGTGTTCTGAGAATTCAATATGATATTTCCATCTGGAGATACTGCAAAGCACTGAGCCCCAGAACTATTAGTTATTTGTAAAGCATAAGTAGCACTACTTGATCCTGAAACTACTAACGGATAATTTGGCGAGTTTGTTCCAATACCAACATTTCCATTTGCTTTTATATAGATTCTTGATGTACCATTAGTTACTATTGGTAAATCCGTTAGATCGCTCGTTCCAAAATTTTGAGGAGTAGAGTTCATATTATTTCCTCCTGTTACCCAAGAAGTGAAATTGCTAGTTGATGATACAAATGCGCCGGGGCTTATTAAACCATTCTCATCAATTGTCAAGCTTCTATAACCTTGAGTACCCGATGAATAAGCTGGAATAGAAACATTTCCATTATTTGCAATTTTAAAAAGGTTTCCAGCTGTTCCATCAATGGTAAAAATATCTCCACTTGTAGGAGCAACAATTGATAAGCGAGCAGAAGGGGTTGACGTACCTATACCAATTTTATTATTTGCCCAAATATTTTGTTGTACATATAAATTTCCTGAATTACTACTGCTGCCACTAAAGCCAATATATACGTTTGCACCACTATACCAACCCATCAATATTCCATCGGGTGACGTATACCAAGGAAAACCAGGTTGATCCGGAATATTAATATCAAAACTTTCAATAAATGTATTTGCCCCATCATTACCAAATAAGGCACATTTACTAGGAGAATAACTATCATTTACTATACGTATAGCATCTCTAACAACAAGTCTGTCATCCCAGTTACCAGGTAAATCATTTGGTTTACTAAGTAAGTCGCTACCACCAATGTAAATTTTACCTTCTTCTTTACTATTAGAATGATGCGAAGTTATACGCATACGCTCCGTATTATTGGTTTTAAATATCATGTCTTTATCATCCGTTGTTCCAATAAAATTAATGGTAGTATCAGTGTTCGAATTTCCTTTCAAGCTCCAAGATCCAGTAGTTCCAGATGAATAGGCGGTTCCAAGTGAACTAGCAACTCTCAAGTTCCCAGCCGAGTCAACATATAATGGTTGAACTCCACTACTATCAGCTAATGAAGAAATTGTCACGCCATTCGTAAATACTGCAGGAGTAGTCACTTTTAAATTTGAGCTAGTAGCATTTAAACCACCTGTTGTTAAAGTTCCTGTGATGATAGCATTTCCAATTACATCTAAAGCAGCTTGAGGGTTGTTGGTACCTATACCTACATTACCGTTGTAATAAATAGGCGCATGAAATGTATCAGCCGTTTGTTGCCATAATTCAACACCAACAGAAAATGGCGTTTGGTTTACACAACCTGCGGTACTTGTTCCTGTTAAGGTATATCCTGTAGTAATTTGTGGAGAAGCCGTAACGGTTGAACCACTTGTTGTATTAAGATTCGTTGCAGGAGACCAAGAATAAGTATTTGCTCCGTTAGCGGTGATTGTTGGTCCCTGTCCGCCTAATACAATTGGACTGCTTGGACTGATACTTATACTTGGTAATGGATTTACAACAAGATTGATTGTTTGGTTTCCAATACAACCGTTTGCATCTGTTCCACTTGCTGTATAATTTGTTGTAGATGTTGGATTCGCCATTACGTTTGCTGTATTAGCGCTGCTCAATCCGGTTGCAGGTGACCAAGAATATGTACTTGCTCCACTAGCAGTTAACGTAGAACTTGCACCCACACAAATTGCTGTCGGGCTTGCAGTGATACTTAAAGTTGGTAAAGGATTTACATTTACAGTAACCGTAGTTGTTCCCACACATCCATTTGCATTTGTGCCACTTACAGTATAATTTGTTGTAGATGTTGGATTGGCTGTTACGTTTGCTGAGTTAGCATTATTTAATCCTGTAGCAGGTGACCATGAATAAGTACTTGCTCCGTTCGCTGTTAAAGAAGTGTTGTTTCCCACACAAATAGTAGCTGAAGTTGGGCTAACAGCTAAAGTTGGTAAACCATTTACATTTACCGTAAAGGCTTTAGTGTTTATACAACCATTCGTATTTGTTCCTGTTAAAGTATAATTTGTTGCTGTGGTAGGATTAGCATTTACACTTGCACCAGTTGTTGCACTTAGGTTTGTAGCGGGAGACCAAGAATAGGTGTTTGCTCCGCTAGCTGATAAGGCAACGGTGCCTCCATTACAAACGGCAGGTGATGATGGACTTAAGGTTAACGTTGGTAATGCATTTACAGCAACTGATAGTGTTGTTGTACCTACACAACCATTACTTCCTGCTGAGCTTATCGAATAAGTTGTTGTTGAACTTGGGTTAGCTGCTACTGTTGCTCCGCTTGTTGTATTTAAATTTGTTGCAGGAGACCATGAATAAGTACTTGCTCCACTCGCTGTTATAGTTGTTGTGCTTCCAACACAAATAGTGGGTGCTGAAGGACTAAAAGTTAAAGTAGCCGGACTGTTTACAGTTACAAGAACCGTTTGAGTTTTTACACATCCGTTGCTGTTTGTTCCTGTTACGGTATAAGTTGTTGTTGCACTTGGGTTAGCTGTTACAGAAGCTCCTGTACTTGCGCTTAATCCTGTAGCAGGTGACCATGAATAGGTACTTGCTCCGCTTGCGGTTAAAGCAACGGTGCCGCCAACACATATACTTGGAGTAGCTGGACTAATACTTACTGAAGGAAGCGGGTTTACAGTAACAGTAACTGTTTTAGTTTGTATGCAAGCACTGCCATCTAATGCTGTTACCATATAATTAGTTGTTGAACTTGGGCTAGCTGTTACGCTTGCTCCTGTTCCTGAGCTTAAGCTTGTAGCAGGTGACCATGAATAACTACTTGCTCCGCTTGCAGTTAGTGTTGTATTGTTTCCATTACAAATAGTAGCAGACGATGGAGATATGCTTACGGTCGAAGTACAAGCTATTGTTAATTGAACATTAGGGATATAAGAATAAGCTCCGCAGTTTACACAAGAAGAAGGATAACTTGCATCGTTGTAATCTCTGCGCACACGGTTTGAAGAAGTAGTTGTTACATCATAATATTCGAAGTTATTGGTATAAGATCCGCTGTTGTTTTCAAAAAGCATTTCTAAGTTGTTGGTTCCGCTATAGGTAAAA
>Ga0210394_10005146_pt1 | contig 14787 bp, 7 predicted proteins | sample IncBWC12MmetaG_FD_160121 | JGI IMG/M metagenome (GOLD analysis project Ga0210394, IMG submission 160121) | Forest soil microbial communities from Barre Woods Harvard Forest LTER site, Petersham, Massachusetts, United States - Inc-BW-C-12-M | ecosystem: Environmental > Terrestrial > Soil >... | reverse complement strand
GGAGCATTCTCGATACTCAAGTTCAGCGGTGCCTTGAACTGGATGAAGGTATCCACCATCTTCTGGTGCCAAGCGGAAGAAACATCCATCACGATAACCGTCTGCTGGCCGAGATCCCGCACGTGGACGCTCCCGCGGCTGGCAAACGGATGTTTCGGGTTCGTAATCAACACCAGCTCGTCGCGCGTGAGGAACTGTGATTCGAGTTCTGCATCTTCCGGCTGAAAAGAAAGCAGCGCTAAATCGAGGCGCCGGTCCTTCAGCCCCGCGACGAGCCGGGCCGAGCTTTCGCAGCGCAGTTCGATGCGCACTCCGGAATCACGTTTTAGAAACTCTTGAGTCAACTGCGGGAGCAGATGCATGCTGATGCTCTCGTTGGCACCCACGCGGAGACGCCCGGTACGCAGGTGGCTCAGATCCGCCATCGTGGAAATTGCCTCATTGCGCAAGGAAACCAGGCGGGTGGCATAGCTGTAGAGCGCTTCGCCAACCTCGGTCAGGCGGTATTCATATCGCTTCGAGCGGTCGAACAGCGGCGCATTCACCTCCTCTTCGAGCTTGCGCACGGCGATGCTGACAGCCGGTTGCGTGCGGAAGACGCGCTCCGCGGCACCACGAACGCTGCGCTCCTCGACCACCGCCACAAACATCTCGAGTTGCATCATTTCCATGATTCTAGTCCGCGACCGTGTTCCGAATCCCTGTACGTCCCGAGCGCGCCCTCCCGGTCCCTGTTGTGCTTCTTACAGAACGCCGCGGAGACGAGGTTTTAACCACGAGCTCCAGCCAGTTCTTGTACTTCGGTTCCTTTCCGGCCGTGGCGTTGAAAAACGCCTTTTGGATTCTCTCCGTAACAGGTCCGCGCACGCCCGTGCCGATCTTCCTGCCGTCTACCTCAATGATCGGAGTCACCTCGGAGGCGGTCCCGGTGAAGAAAGCTTCGTCGGCGGAGAGCAAGTCCTCGATGCGCAACGTCCGAATATGTACGGGATAGTCCAAGTCTTGCGCGATCTGGATCACCGAATCGCGGGTAATACCCATCAAGATGGAATCTGTGTCGTTGTTGGTCGCGACCGTTCCGCCGCGAACGATAAAAATATTCTCACCCGACCCCTCGGCGAGATTGCCGTCCGTGTCAAGGAGGATCGCTTCATCGAATCCGTGCCGGACCGCCTCATTCAGCGCGATCATTGAATTGAGATATTGGCCGCAGGCTTTAGCGGTCGTCGGCATCATGCTGGAATGAAACTTCACCCACGGCGAGATCGTCACTCGGACTCCCTCGGTCTGCTTCTCCACGCCCAGCAGAGGCGCCCATGGCCAGGCGAAGATCGCCACCTCAACCGGGCACTTAAGGGGTTGGACGGCTAAGGAATCGCTGCCGTAATAGCAGATGGGGCGGACATAGCAGCTCCGAAACCCGTTGCGCCTGACCAAACGGAACACTGCATCCGCTAGTTGTTCCTTCGTATAGGGTAGTGCCATTCCGTAGGTCCTGGCCGAGGCGAAGAAGCGCTTAAAATGAGCGCGCATGCGAAACACCGCCGGCCCGGCCGGGGTCTCGTAGCACCGCATGCCCTCAAACACGCCGCTCCCGTAGTGCAGGCCATGTGCGGACACATGTATGGTGGCGCGGTCCCAAGGGATCAGTTCGCCGTTCATCCACACCCATTTCGATCGGTCAAACGCCAAGGCTCTCTCCTAGTATTCCCGCCGCGGGCCTCACCTGTACCATTGCCTCTGAAGCCCGAAATGTTCTCCCTGCCCTCGACACCGATCAGTAGGGACTAGCTGACCCTCATCGCCTTACCTCTCTATATGCGGCCGATTCCTGCCATTCTGTACCATGCCGGAAATGCCTGCCCTCGGCATCGTTGCCAGAAAAGTACCCACCGACTAAAAGGGGCGTTCCACTGTCACGGAACAGCCTTTGCCTTGAACTCAAATTCATGGGCAGGCCGCTATCCGTTCCTAACAAGCGGCAGATACACTAAGCGAATTAGCAACCCACAGTCTGGGCTTCCCGACGTGGTGATATACCTCTTTATGATATGGGCGCGCGCCGCACGGGAGCTGAGGGCTCCCGGAACTGCCGATCTCTAATGTCCTGAATAACATGCCCATTGACCATTGGTCAAATAAATAGCGCTTACCTCGAGATAAGTCTCTATATATAAGGATAGCTTCTTTGAAAGGCATCGGGCGGAAATGATACGCTCACGGTCATTTGATCAACAATTTACGAATGATTTAGACTTCCGACGCAGGGACCATCTCAGTAACTACCTGATTGCCACACGCGCGCAATCATCGAGTTCGCATCCTCGCTGTCAAGACTCAGTTTGTCGGCGCCTTGCTCTGGTTCTCCTCTTAGCGCTTGCGGAGTTCGGTCCAGCGGGCGTATTGCTGGGCCTTAGCGGGGTCGGAATCTTCGTAATCTTGAAGCCAGAAGCGGAACCAGTCCACCGAGACACCCCTCGACGCCAGACGTAAGGTCCAATTGGACAAAAATCTGTTTGCCGGTATTCGCCAAACAAATCTAACGGCCTCTTTAAGCAGCGCAAGGGCCGTATGGCTGCGACAGAACTCCTAGCGACCAGTCGATTGTCCTGGACGAAGATGTTGGTCGAAAAACGCGTCGACGCGGGCACGGAAATCCCTAATGTCTTCCGGGGCAGTGAAGACGTGTCCTTCGTTGGCATAGCGCACCATCGTCACATCTTTGCCGAGCTGTCGGAGCGCATTGAACTCCATCAGCATTTCCGGTAACCACGACAAATCCTCATCGCCAACGAACATCAGAACTGGTATTTGCACCTTGTTCATGCGCAAAACTGGGGACATCTGAACGAACTCTTCGAATGCGTCCTTATCATAGATGTCGCCCGTGCTCGCTCTAATCTGGTCGACCCACCACCTGACATCTGGATAGAAATACCAGTCAAAAATCAGGTTGCTGCGACCTGATCCCACAACGGCACACTTCGGAATCTTTGTTTCCGTAATTAGATAATTTGCTACGTAGCCTCCATTGCTGTGTCCAAAAATGCCGATTCGGTCCGGATCCGCCCAACCCTGCCGAACTAGGTACTCCACGCCGGAGCTAAAATCGTCAACCAAGAGTGGGATTCCCTTCGCTCCACGTGCCCTTTCGTTGTAGTTTTCGTCCCCTTTGTAAGCTCGGATTACGTTCGGTGCTCTGAGTTGGGGCAGAAAGACCAAGTATCCCGCAGCAGCCTCTAGTTGACCCATTCCGCCGTAAGCCAGGTATAACTCATCCCTTACTTGGCGTGGGTAGACGTCGACGATTACCGGATAGCGCTGATTAGGCCGATAATTAGCTGGAAAAATGAGCACGCCGTCAACTTGGTCGCCCGCCTTGTTAGTCCATGTCAGGCGCTTCTGCTGTGCAAAGCGCAACTCCGATAACTGAGGATTGACGTCATAAAGCTGGCGCAGCGATTGGCCTGTGCCGGCGGACAGTTGGAACACTCGCCCCGCGAACGTTGCCGCACCAGCAACGAAGTAAATGTCTCCATTCGCGTCTTGGTCTATCCCGTCATCACGATACGATAGGTTTAGGTCGTTTGTATCGACCTGGTGTGCGCTGCCGTCGACCGAGTCAATCAGCCACAACGTATCAACGAAACGGTCAGACGTACGAACCATCAAAGAACGGTTGTCGCTCGCCCATCTAAATCCGTTTACGGATGTCCCCTTTGGAGCCGAGACCTCAGACCACTGGCTGTTTCGTGCCGAATAGAGCTGAATGTGATTGAAACTAAAGTACCGTTCCTTGCAGAGCGCGGCGATTTTTGTACCATCCTTGGACCACTGGAGAGCTCCAATGATCGGGAATGCTGCTGGCACGCGGCGTTCCTCGCCAGTGTTTATATCAATGAGCACGAGGTTGGTATTCGTTGGCACATCTGCAGTCTCTACATTATCGAGCTCAACTACTGCAGCTAGCGTGAGCCCGTCGGGCGACCACGCAGGAGACCAGTGTCGATTGTTTTTGGTAATCTGGTGCAGGCGCTTAGTTTCAATATCGACAACAAATAACTTATTGAGACCAAGTTCCGGGTGCCGTTCAATAGCGCGCGTCCGTTCGGCGTCTCCTATGTAATCTAAGTAGTTGACACGAAAAACTCCATCTAATTCGCCCAACGACGGCGCGTCCACGGCTCTAAAGACGCGGGCCTTCGAAGAATCAGCTTTACCTAACGATTTGTACCCAACCATTTCCCGGCTGCAAAAAGCGATCCTCAGCGAATCCGGCGACCAAGCGAAAAGGTCAGACTGTCCCAGTCCGCCAGGTATTAGTCCCGAAGAGATTCCATCTGGGAACTCCGTGATCTGCTCAATCGCATCTGACTGCGGATACCACGCTTCGATCTGACGCAACCCATTAACTTCGGCATAGAAGCCCAACGTACGTCCGTCCGGCGACCATCGCGGCTGGTTTCCCTTCAGCGTCCGTATTCGGGTAACCGGGTTACCAGTAGAAAGGATCAGTATCCCGCCTTCCGTCTCGATGGCCAGCAGCTTCCCATTCGGGATTATGGAAATCGCGTCGATCCTCTTCATGGCCAACGCATCTTCCAATTTGGGTAGTCTAGGAGCAGCGTCCACCCTTGGACTCACATTGCTGGAACCTAATTCTGCTTCGGATGGGATCCTCCCTGACTGCAGTTGAGAAGATGCTGGCACCGTCCACAGCAATAAAACGCCCAGCAAAAGTAGACTCATCATCAGTTCTGTCTGTCCTTTTTGCTTTGTTTCGATTTCGTGTCTCCTATTGTCTTTTTCAGATAAGCAGTTCTCTTGCATCGGTTCCTTCGCGGTCGTCACTCCGGGACTCGACCGAATTCTCGCTTTACCCTTCCTGCCAAAACAAGCCTTAGAGCACACAGACAAAGAAGCTCTGAGCCCTGTTGCAGGTCGGTTCGAGAGACCGGCCCTCGGGCCCTCGCCTTCGTACAGCCACGCAACCACGCCAGCACCATTGAGCCGCACGGTTTGCTTGTGGCTCGGCTAAAAGACGAACTTGAGAGCAAACTGCATTGAGCGTGAACCGCCCGTCTGATAGAGCGGGCTCAGGATGCCTGGAGAATTTGCAAGTGTCGCTGTGGCTTGCCCAAAGGTGCTCTGGCCAAAGCTCCCATTAATTGCTCCGAGGTTCGGATGATTGAAGATGTTGAACACCTCTGCGCGAAATTGCAGCTTCAGCCTCTCGCGGATCGGAAAATCCCGCCGCACCGCCAGGTTCATCTGCCATGCGCCGAAGCCCGTGGCGAAATTCCTCGGGGCATTGCCGAGGCCGGAACTGTCATTGGCGAAGGCATTGGGATTGATTGCCCGGCCGCCCGGACATTCTTGCCCCGGTTGCAGGTCTCCCAAACCTTGAAGAACAGAGGCGCAATTGGCACCGTAGATATAAATGGGTTCGCCCGGGACAAGGCTCAGTCCCGCATCATATGTCTTGCCGTCCGGTTGTACGAGCGGGAGACCAAATAAAGTTACGGGGAATGCGCTTCGCGCAGTAAAGCGGTCATCGAGACCCCAGTGGTGCATCAGGATCTTTACAAAGCCATTATTTCCCACGGCCGGCAGGTCATAGGAGAAAGCCGCCGAGAGATTGTTCCGGACGTCGAAGTCGCAATTCCCGCGCTGGTACCCAAAATTGTAGTTCTCCGAACCGTAATCGATACAATGCGACCACGTGTAAGACGCCAAGGCCGTCAGCCCTCGGCTGAGTCTGCGCCGGAATTGAACCTGTAACGAATCGTAGTCCGAAGTTAGACCATTTTGGACAATAATAAAGCTCTGTGCGTTCGGGTTAGTGGGGACAGAGAATTCATTCTCCTGCAGCAGTCTCGCCGCATGTGAACCGACGTACGATACTGAGATGGCCTGCGACTTGCCTAGCGCCTGCTCGATGCTGGCATTCCATTGAATCGTATAAGGTAGTTGCAAATGAGCAGAGAAAACGTTCGGAGTTCCACTATATGGCGTCATCGGCGGATTCACGATTGGAGGAACGATAACAGTCCCGGAAAACGAAGCAGGACCGCTTCCAACAGCACTAAAGCCTGGTCCTCCAAACCCGAGCGATCCCAACTGCTGGCCAGTATCAAAGAAAACGCCGCCCCCACCGCGCACAACCGTTTCCCAGGCAGGTGTATTACGAAGGACGTACGCGGCACCCAACCGAGGTGCAAAATTGAACCAGGTGGTCTGCCAAAGCGGCGTGCCCTGCGGCGCCAGAGACCAAGTACTAGGGCTGGATCCTTGGACCGTGTACGGTTTCAACCCTTGCGTCACACCTGGCGCAGGGTTCACCTCCCAACGCAGCCCTAAGGACAGACTAAAACGCTGTGACTCCCTCCACTCATCTTGGACAAAAGCCGAAAAATTCTCGTACAAGGGGTACGAAGGAGCGAAGGGTAACACGAGAGAGAAAGGGCTGTTCGATTGGGCCGCAGATTCAGTGAAAAAATAGTAAGGCACTAGAGTAGGCAGGATCGCAAACGGCGTCAACCTACGATAGTCCATGCCGAACTTGAACTGATGGCGCCCCGACGAGAGATTCGCAGTGTCCACCAAATTCCACTGTCTTTGAACGACGGAAGTCCGCCCCTGCAGAAGCTGAGCAGGGCCGCCGCCGAAGTAAATGTAAACTATGGGCTCTGACCCAGCTGCGACACCAGCCAGCTGTGCAAGATTCACGGGCGTGGCGCCTCCAAACATGTCGATCATTTGACTACTTGTCGACACATTCGAACTGTAATTGAGCCGGAATTCGTTACTCAAACGGCTTGAGAAAACACTGCTGACGCCAGCCGTGTAGGTCCGCATTGTATAGGCTGAGGTCTTCTCCACACTTGGAGTTAAGGCCTGCGCAAACGTTCCGCGAGTCGCCGAGTTTGAGGTCGTATCACTGAAGCGGAAGAAGAGTCTCAGCTTGTCGTTCACAACGTGGTCGAAGCGGACGCTTGTGGAATTGAGCGACGCCGGGTTGGACCAGCTTCCAATAAACTGGGCAATGCCATTTGCCACGTCATCAATTCCGCCGGGGCTGGGCAGCGGAAAGGCATTCAGGGCCGGTTGGAGTGCAGCGGCGGCCGGCGTGGCTGTTCCTGCGCAGTTGCTGGCTGGATTCACACCTCGCAGGCAAAGGTCCGGCACGTAATTGACATTGCCTGCCTGAGGCGCAGCCAGCCGCAGCCCCTCATACGAAACGAAGAAGAACGTTTTGTCCTTTCCATGATACAGACCAGGGATCTCCACTGGACCGCCGAATGTGCCGCCAAAATCATTCTGCCGAAGAGCAGGTTCCTTCACACCAAAGTAGTCGTTGAACCAATCGTTGGCGTCAAAAACGCCATTCCGGAGGTAATCGTATGCCGTGCCGTGCCATTGATTCGCACCCGATTTCGTCTCAAACGCAAACTGGCCGCCGGGATTGCGCCCGTATTCCGCAGAGTAGCTGGAGCTTTGCACACGAAACTCCTGAAGATCATCTACGGAAACCAACGCCTGAGTAGTCCCCAACGCAGACGCACCAGGAACGGAACCGCTGGGGCCCGATCCTTGATTTACGCCCGACCCACCCCCGGTCCCCACATTGGCACTTACCCCATCGACCGTGTAGGAATTGGATTCCGTACGCTGACCGTTAACACTGAACTCACCAGTCTTACCGAGAACATTTATATTTGCATTTGCCTGCGGTCCTAGCGTCACCACGCCCGGCGTGAGCAGGATCAAATCCTGAAAGCTGCGGCCATTCAGCGGCATGTTTTCTACGTAGGTGTGATCGATCACCGTGCTGACCGATGCATCGGTTGTATTTATCACGAGACCGCCTGCCTCGACGGTCACCGTCTCGTTCACAGAACCAATCTGCAATTCAAAATTAATCGACGCTACGTCTTGGACGTGCAGTTCTATGCCACTCTTTACAATGCTCTTGAAACCATCTTTATCGATAGTCATCCTGTAGATCCCGGGCGGGAGAGCGGGGATCCGGTAAATTCCTTGATAGTTTGTGGTGGTTTGGGCGGTTACGTCAGTGCTGAGATTGGTGATGATGATGGTAACGCCCGGAACACTTCGTCCGGCCGGATCTGTGATGAGTCCCGTAATTGCCGCCAATTCATCGGCTCGACCGACTGTCAAGCACATCAGGGATGCAAAAACCAACACACGTGCTCGCATCGACAATCGTCTCACGGGCATATCTCCGTTCACATATTTCGGATTTCAGACCGTCAAATAGGCTATTCCCGTTTCGAGGCGATTTGTGTCAGGCGTGTGAGATTTCGTTGAACCGAGGACGAATCGGCCTTACGGGTGATTGGGAGGCCCCACCAGGTTTGCGTAAAGGACCTTCTTACCGCGCGGAGCGGCGCTACCCCCAGCGGGCTCGACAGTGACGAACACAGCATCAATGTGGGACAGGACATCCACTCGGTTCACAGTTAGAACCCACCGGCTCGTCGAACTGTCATCAATGGCGAAGACGCCCAGATTGAAAGGTTTCCCGACATTGGCTTCCCGATAGCCCCACGCTTGGAAAACAACCTGTTTGTGATTCTGTTGATCCTGGAGGTCGAAAGCGTAGAACACAAGGAGTTTCTTCTCGACGTAGTAGACACGTCCATAGGTGCGCTTTGTTTTTCCATCTCCAGTCACATCGTATACGTCCACAATGTGAAGATCTCGCGCGCCGAATAGATTTCGCGCCTCGGCTTCGTTGGGCGAAGCAGGCTGCGCGTTTGCTTCCAGACTCGCATCTTCTCGGCTTTCGGCTTTCATAGAGACTTGAACACTTGCTTGCCGAGCTTGGTACAACTCTGCTAGCGCCTCGCGTAACTTTGCGTCGGATTCCAGTTGAACTTTTGACAGTCTTTCACGGTCCTCAGCGTTCGCCGCTTCCTGCTGCCTGAGCTGTTCGACCGTTGCAATTGCCCCGGCCAATTTCTCCTGGCTGGCTTTTTCTCGCGCGAGCAATTCGTCGTTCTTAGTCTCAGAGACCTTGAGGGACTTTTGCAGAATATCCCGCGCTCTTTGGCTCTCTTCGAGGGACCTCACAACGGCATTGTCGGGTGCGGCCCTCTCAGGACTTTTGTCTCGTTTGAACGAATCCACGACCGACTGCAATTCGCGCGAACGCCGCCGCTCCGCAGATGCATTTTTCGCTGTGCGCCAGACTGCAATTCCACTTGCGATGGAACCGGTCAGCAAGATTGCCGCGGCAATCCCGTACACGACTCGGCGATAGTCTCGCGCAGGCGTATGACTTTTGTCATTACCATTGCATAATCGTAATCCCTCCGTCTTCAGCCGGCTTCGGAACTGTCGAAGATGCTCCCGCGCATCCGTTTCATCGCCAAGGTCGATATCTTCGGTGGATTCACGGCCCGCAACGGCTACGCCTAGCTTATTCGAAGCGACATCTGCGAATTCTGTGTACGTCTCCCTGCAAGACTGACACTCCGCGAGATGGTTGCGGAGCCGCTCCAGCTCGAGCGGATTCAATTCGCCTACCGCCGCGAGGGCCGCAAGCTCTTCAAACCTTTCGTGATGTGAATCCGAGCTAAAGCTTGATTTCATAATCGTCCCGTCGCTTTGCGGAAACCGTACCTCGAACCTGGATTCTGTGGACTCCGTCTCTAAAAATTGCCTTCAACTCTTTCAGCCCTCTGTAATAGCTATTCCTGATTGCGCCCAACTCTTTTCCTTCCATCTGCGAAATTTCCCGCAAAGTGTGGCCTTCGAAATGCAACAGCTCCACAACTCGACGTTGCGCCGGAGTCAGGCCGGCAAGGCCTTGTTCGACAATCTCTTTCTCTTCAACGCTTCTTTGAATGAACTCTGGCTGAATAAGTGCCGGATCGCGCCCATCGCCATCTTCATCCACGTGCGGAGCGTAGAATTGGCGTCTCCAGAGGTATGTGCGGCGCTTCAACGACTTGTAGTAACCGAATTGTAGAATCCAGGTCCGAGCGCTGCCTACCGAAGGGTCAAATCTTTCACGTTGCTGGTGAATGGCAAGAAACACATCCTGAGCAATATCCTCCGCTTCGGACCGGTCGCGAAGAATCTTAAACGCCAAGTTTGACAGCGGCCGGAAGAACCGCAAAAAAAGAAGGTCGAAACAGTCTTGACAGCCATGCGCAATGTTATGAAGCAGCGCTTCATCTGTAAGCAGTCCGGCATGCTGGTGTCCTGCCATTTTAGGCTGGATTATATGAGTGTCGGGTTACGGTAAACAAGGAGCCGTCAAGGAAATATTTTCTCATTCCGGTGATACAAATCGTGGATTTCAGGGGATACGCTTCGTGGGCGGCACTGGGCGATATTATTTACGTAATGCCGCTGACTCCAGTCTCCGTCGTTATGCGAAACCGTTTCGATCAACACTAATTTTCATTTCCTCTTGGTGACCAGCAAAACCGTCAACGACCAAGGTTTGACCATCAGCATTCAATTACGCTGAGCGCGAGCCCACCGAGTGAGGTCTCGTTATAGCGCGACTGCATGTCGTGTCCAGTCTGGTACATCGTCTGAATTACCTGGTCGAGTGAGACCTTGTGCTTCCCGCTTTCTCGCATCACAAGCCGGGAGGCATCCGCAGCTTTAGCGTCGCGGGAGGCAGTCGTCAGCGGCATTGATCTTCTGGGGTCAACGGGACACGACTTCGTATTGCTGGTGCCTCCGCTTCTTCGATCCTGCGTTCTTCGGTAGGAGCTTGCACAGAAGCGACCGACTCCGGCCAACAGCAGAGCAGCCCGATTGCCGACAGACCAAAATACGTTGGCAACAAAACGCGCGCAATCATCGAGTGTGCCTCCTTCATCAAATCTCGACACACCGGTCCAACTTTGAATTTCTCGAAAATACCCACCGCCCCAACTCGTCATCCGCGGTTAGCGAGAGGGCCAGGATCGAGGTGTGTCACTACTTGAACCGCCAGACGTTCTATTCAGTGCCGGTTCGCCTTTCAAATATTTGTTGAACCAATTGATTACGCGGTTCGCTAAGTCCACCTGATTTGCGTAAGACCAATCAATTGGCGCATGGGATTCTCCTGCATACTTTGCATATTCCACAGGCTTCCCTAGTCGGCGTATTCCCACAAATACTTCGTCTGAAAGAAACGCTGGAATCGAGTCATCCTCCGCCCCGTGAACGAGCAGAAGCGGTGTTCCCACTCTATCCAGATAGTAAATCGGAGACTGTTGAATGTACGTCGCCGGGAATTCCCAGGGAGTTCCTCCCAATTGCCGTTCTGCCTGCCCATACTCATACCCAGTACCGTCCGCTTTCATTGCACCGTAATATGCTGTAAAGTCGCCCCACCCGTCAGCGGATACTGCGGCTTTAAACCGCCTTGTTTGGACTATTAACGCGAGAGTGGCGAAACCTCCCTGACTATGTCCCATGATGCCAACGTTTCGCGGGTCTGCAACTCCCATTTCGACCACTTTGTTCACACCGGGCAGGACCGACTTCGTCAACCCCATTACCCGGTCACCCACTTGCTCCGTCGCATCCGGAAATAGTATTGCGTACCCCCTAGTCGCGAAAAGTTGCATGTTTAAGGGACCGGAATACTCCCCGAACCCAAACTGGTCAAAACTGTTGGACTGTTTTGACCCAGGGTAGACCCAGACAATCAATGGATACTGCTTCCCAGGCTCGTAATCCGAGGGCAATAGCAAAGCACCTTGCAATCGGTCGCCGTCGTCGCTCGACCAGTCAACAAGCTTCGCCGAGCCCATCTTGTACGCCTCAAACTGGAGGTTCAAATGTGTCAACTGCCGCGGCTTTACGAATCCGGGGTCACTTAACCATAGTTCCGGAGCGTGTTGCGCATCTTCTGCAACGTACGCGAGTTGTTGGCCATCCCTCGATGCAACTGCGAGGTATGAGCCCCTACTGGTAGCGGGCCAAACGCAACCGTAACACTGTCCCTCTTCTCGCAATTTCGTACTTTGCGCGGTCGTCAGATCAACTTTGTAGAAGGCGTCTTGTTTCCGATCATCGTCTTGCGTCAGAACGACAATTGAATTCCTGCCACCAGGAGTCCACAACAGACCATCACGTTGTGTGATTATCCATTCGATTCTGCGGCTCGGTATTCGACATAACTCCGCAGTTTCGCCGCTGGAAATGGAGGTTCTCCAAAGCGCTCCGTCGAGAATAAAAAGGAGATAAGTACACTCCGGATCCCAAATTGGACTCAACCATAAGCCATCCGATGTCTTGTGCGGCACCACAGCAATCCGGCGTAAGCCCGTGCCACTAGCATCAACGAGATAGAATTCATAGCTCTTATCGTCCGCTCCGTAGGTGACGTAGCTGATGACGGAATCATGAGGCGACCAATTAAAGTAATTGAGAAGAATATCTGAAGCAACAATTTGCTCGTGCATTGTCTTCAGATTTACGGTGACGAGGTCAAACACGCGCCGCCACGATCCCGCTTTGTAAAATCGCTTGGGTATGGAGTAAGCGAGAAATGATCCGTCGGAAGAAACCGAGTAACTCTCAATCCTATGTCCACGAGCAACCGTCCTAGCCTTTCCGCTCGCTACATCTATTAATACGAGGTCATGTAGAGATATACGGTCAAGACTGAAGATGGGCACAGCAGGCGATGTACCCGCCATGGCTCCTCGATACACATTCACTGTGGAACCTGGCTCTGCAACCGTCTCTGTCTCTAGCGTCGTCGCCGGTGAGAGGACCTTCTTGACGTAGTCGTCGACGGACATATCTTCAGGAATAGTCGTAATTAGAACGCCTCGCGAATCCGCAGTCCAAAGAATGTGATTCCGGAGCTGAGCGCGAATGGGTAGGTCACAAGCTCGCCGCAACTCATCTTTATGTGAATCCCACAGCCACAACTTTGCCTGCCCGCTGCCGTCTTGATTCGATAGGAACGCGAGATAGTGGCCGTCGGGCGACCAGCTTGGTTCCCAATTGGACCCCTTGCCCCTGGTTAGGTTCCTTGATTCACCAGTAACGGTATCGGAGACCCATACGTCGCCTTCTCTCCGACTCACGACTCCCGTTCGTACATATGCTTCAGGCTTTTCAGATTTAGCTCTTCGATTGTCAAGGACCATGTAGGCTACTGACCTGCCATTCGGGGAAAATACAATGGGGGAGATCTCACCAAAGTAGCGAATTCTAAGTATGTCCTCAACCGAGAGAGGCCGAGTCTGCTGTCCAAAAGCTAGGTTCGGCGTGAAAATTGCTAGTAGCGCGGCAATCCCAACCAGATACCCTACCAATGACCTCTCATTTTCGATCATGGCAAAACTAACGCCTTCTTTAGAGAAGAAAAGTCTCTGATCCAGTTTCCGGGTTCACGCGGTTCACGTTCTTTTTCAACAATGTTTTCCGATTCCCCCAACGCAAGCCTCACTTGTGCCTCAAAAACTTAATTTCAGGGCCAGCTGAACCGAGCGGGGCCCACCAATCTGGTACAAGGGATTGAATCCACCTGCCCCCTGGCTGGAGCTTGCAAGGCTTTGGTTGAGCATCTGTGTCGCCAACCCGAATCCTCCAGCGCCAAAAGAGCTAAATGGCGGACCGAAATTCGGATGGTTCAGCACGTTGAACATTTCTGCACGGAATTGTAGGCTTAACGATTCTCGGATTGCGAAATCGCGGTGAATCGCGAAATCCCATTGCGTTGCACCAAGTGCCCTTAGCTTGTTGCGCGGCAGGTCACCCTGTCGAAGAGGTACGCCCGGAGTTGGACCTGAGGGAGGGTCCATGAACGCCGCTGGATTAAGTGCTTTGCCGCCCGGATATTGAGATCCATAAAGGTAAAAGGGCTCACCTGGAACAACATCCGGTCGAATATTTGAAACGACTTGCCGTTCCAGTTCGAAAAAGTTTATGTCAGTGAGGTCAACGGGAGGTGCGGAGCGAGCGATTATGAAATTGTCAGTGGACCACCCATGCAGAATTGCATTGTAGAATGCATCTCGACTCGGAGACGGGAAATCATAAGTAAGTCCCGCAGAAAAAGATTTCCGAATGTCAAAATCGGAGTTCCCTCGATTTATGTCCGTGCTGCCGGGAATTCCAAGGTTCGAAAGGCTGGCAACAGAGCTGGCCGACGCGTCATCGATGGAATGTGACCACGTATAAGACGCAAGCGCTTGAAAACCATGGGACAACCGCCGGCGAAATTGCAGCTGCAACGCGTTGTAGTTCGAGCTTGCCGTATTGTCAACAAATCCTGCCTGTTGAATTACGGAAATCGGAAACGTCGGAGGAGGAGTCGGACCGACGAAAACCGTGCTTTGCAATAGGCGTCTCCCAGAGGCGCCGATATAGGACACAGAAAGGGCTTGATCTTCTCCCAAAGCCTGCTCGATTGATACGTTCCATTCCAGAGTGTAAGGTAATTTCAAGTTCGGATTAAATCCGAAGAAATTGGCGAGTGTACCGCTTGGAAGTATTGGCACTGGGGCAATTTGAGCCGGCCGAAACGGAAATGTTCCACTGATGTTGGGCATCGAGGCTCCAAACGGCGGGGTCTGGAATGAAAGCGCGTTTCCAGTCTCTGTGTTAATAAGATCGTAGAAGACACCGAAGCCTCCCCGGAGCACCGTCGGCCAGCGGCTGCCTGGAGATATTTGATAGGCGACGCCAAATCGCGGCGCCACGTCGCCGTAATTCGTCTTGAACGGCGGCGTGCCTGGGGGCGCTACGGTTAAGTTTGAAAAGTCCGTTAGGCTGTAACCCGTAACTGCTGGG
>Ga0210394_10005145_pt1 | contig 14788 bp, 12 predicted proteins | sample IncBWC12MmetaG_FD_160121 | JGI IMG/M metagenome (GOLD analysis project Ga0210394, IMG submission 160121) | Forest soil microbial communities from Barre Woods Harvard Forest LTER site, Petersham, Massachusetts, United States - Inc-BW-C-12-M | ecosystem: Environmental > Terrestrial > Soil >... | reverse complement strand
TCGGGATCGCCGCCACGGCGCTCGCCGGGCAGCGTCACGATTTCTTCCCGCGGCTGTGCGCTCTCGCCGTAGGGAGCTTCGCCAGCGAGGCGTGGCTCGCCGGTTTCCGCGTGTTCGTGAGTTTCGTGTTCGCCGTGCCCTGCGTCGTGGGTATGCGCCACCGACAGCGATTCACCGGGCAGCAGATCTATCGGCTGTCCGACAGTGGCGATGGCCGGGACCGCGGCGGGATGAGTTTCGCCATGACCGTGACCGTGATCGTAGTCTTCGAGATTTTCGAAAACATCGCTCACGTACAGGAAGGCGTCGCCATCCAGGCCGATGTCCACGAAAGCGGACTGCATGCCTGGGAGGACGCGAGTAACTTTTCCTTTGTAGATGCTGCCGACGAGGGCGAATTCTTTTTCGCGCTCAATGTAGATTTCGACTAGCTGGCCTTCTTCCAAAATCGCGACTCTACGTTCGTGAGAGCTCGCGGATATAACCAATTCTTTCGACATGAAAACTCCTTGGGATGCACCGCCGCGGGACCCTCCAAATGGGAGGTCGTGGGCAGGGCGCCGTTCCGGTATAGACCGGAGCACGCTGGCGACAACGATAATGTTGCGGCATTGCGTTCGAAGCCGGAGGGGTTGGCCGAGACAAAGCCAGTTTGTTGCTGGGACCTCATGCTATCGAGGCTTGGCCGTTGCCGGGAAGCTCCCGGGGGAACGGCGGACGATGCTTTCCTCACTCTTGAAATTCCTTATTGCTTGCGGGCCGGGCTGACGCCCAGACCGCCTTCCTGCGCAGCCTTCCTGAAGTAAGAGCCTGCGCTCGGCACTGGCTTTGGCCTAATTGACGAAGCGGCGAAGCCGGACATTCATCACCAAACCAATCGCCAGGAAAACAAACAGCGTGGCCGAACCACCGTAGCTCATCAAGGGCAGTGGAATACCAGTAACGGGCATCGCCCCGATGATCATGGCCACATTCACTAACACGTGAAACCCTAGCGCTGCGGTCACGCCCATGACCAGAAACATTCCCGCGCGATCTTTCGCGCGCTGAGCATTCTGAACCAGCCGCAACAACAACGCCATGTACAGCCCGAGAGCAAGCAGCACGCCTTTGAATCCCTGTTCTTCCGCCCAAGCCGACATGATGAAATCGGAGTATTTGACCGGAATGTACCCAAGTTGATTCTGCGTACCCTTGCCGAAACCTTTTCCCCAGAAACCGCCGGAACCCACGGCAATCTTGGATTGCAACACCTGATAGCCGGAACCTTTGGCGTCTTCTTCGGGATGCAAGAACGAGGTGACTCTCTCTTTTTGGTAGGGCTTCAGAAAATGCCAGCCCACCGGCAACATCAAGACACCTATTAACACAATAACCGCAGCGTGCTTCCACTGCAAACCCGCCAGGAAGGCTCCCACAACCAACATCGGCATCAGGACAAGCGCGGTGCCCAGATCAGGCTGCTTGAGAATCAATACTAGCGGAAATCCTACCAACAATCCTGCTTTAATCAAATCCTGCAAGGAAAGCTCGTCGGTACGTACCTCTGCAAAGAAGCGCGCCAACGATATGATTATAATCAATTTGACGAGTTCTGACACCTGAAGAAATTCCCCGAGGATGGGAATCCAGCGTTTTGCGCCAAAGCGCGTGTGGCCAACCAGCAAGACAGCGAACAAGGCAATGAGCCCGATGATGTAGAGAATGGGCGCCTGATCCATGATGACGTGGTAATCGAGGCGGGAGAGAACGAACATCAGAACTACGCCAATGATGAGCCAGCGAACCTGGCGCATGTGCATGCCAGCGAGAGCGCTGCCCTGCGTGGCGGAGTAGATTTCGATTACGCCGAGAGTACAGATCGCGGCGACGATGGCGATCAACCACCAGTCGTAGTCTCGAGTTCCTTGTGCGTCGGTCATACGTCTCCGCTTGGCTTCTTACGAATTGCTCGCGAACAGAATACTTCTCATAAATTCACGCCTGCATCCTCAGGGGCTAAAGCCCGTTGAAAGCCAAACGCTGAATGTCGTAGCTAAAGCTCAGACTCCCGGTGCCAAGCACTTTTTCTACGAACTGCGAAACCGCGCGCACCCGTAGATCGAATCGTGTGAGTGTGGAGATCATGGCGTGGCTTTCACCGGCTGGGTTGGTAGCGCGTTGGCAATGGCGACTTGGGGCTTCAGCGGGACCTTGGGATTGCTGGCGCTGGCTTGTTCGGATTTTGCGCCGTCCAGATCGTAGTGTTGATATTCGACGGTGTACTGGCCGTTGGTCTTTTTGGCTTTTTTGTCGTAGTAGGCCTTGATGATATCGCGCGCAAAAGGGCCCGCTACCGCTCCGCCGTGTTCGCCCTCTTCGATTAGTACGCTGACGACGATTTCCGGATTGCGTCGCGGCGCGTAGCCCACGAACCAGGCGTTGTCCTTGAATTTCTTTTGGCCCTTGCCGAAGCGGCCTTTCGCTTCACCGCCGATGACTTGTGCGCTCCCGGACTTTCCGCAAAATTCGATGCCTTCCAACTTTGAAGCAGCTGCGGTGCCGCCTTCGTTCACGACGCCATACATTCCCTGAGTAACTTTTTCGACGGTGTCTTCCGCGAGATCGACATGGATCTGGCGGGGACCGGAAACTTTCGGCGCGCCGGCATCGCCTGGACCACTTCCCGCTGCGGGAACTTCCGTGGACATGACTTGCGCGTCTTTCAAGAAGTGCGGGCGCTTGAAATCGCCGCCGGATGCAACGCCACCGATCATGTACGCGAGTTGAAGGGGGGTTGCGGTGACGGCACCCTGACCAATGGAAACGGAAATTGTTTCGCCGGGATACCACTTACGATGATAGACGCGCTGAACCCACTCCTCGGACGGAACCAGGCCGGTTTCTTCGGATGGCAGATCGATGCCGGTTTTCGAACCGAGTCCCAACATTTTCGCGTATTTCGAGATGCGATCGATTCCCAGGCGCTGGCCTACGTTGTAAAAGAAAACGTCACAGGAATGAATGATGGCTTTGTGTAGATCCACGACACCGTGGCCGCCTTTGCCGAAAACGTGGCACTTGAACATGCGGCCGTAGAAGTATGCGTATCCTGGGCAAAACGCGGTAAAGCTTTCTGAAGGTGTTTTCTCCTGCAACATCGCGGTGGCCAGCACGATTTTGAAAACCGAGCCCGGCGCGAGTTGTGCCTGTGTGACGCGATTCAGCAGCGGCCGATCCGCGTCGGTATTCAGGCGCAGCCACTCGGCCTTCGAAACGCGTATAGCGAAATCGTTGGGATCCGGCGCAGGGCGGCTGACGAACGCGAGGACTTCACCGGAGCGCGGATCCAGCGCCACGATTGCGCCCTTCTTTCCTGCGAGCCCCTGTTCGGCGACTTGCTGTAAATCGTAATCGATGGAGAGCTGAATCTGTTTGCCAGGAATGGCTTCTTGCTGCGAGAGGCGGCTGACTTCCTTACCGACGCTGTTGACCACAACGCGGCGCATGCCGTCCGTGCCAACCAGGAGATCGTTATACTGACGCTCCAGGCCCGACTTGCCAGCCACGTCCCCGGGACGCAATTTTCCGTCGCTGGCTTCGATCTGTTGTTCGCTGACCTCACCCACGTAGCCGCTGGCGTGAGACATGAAACCGCCAGGCAGGTAGCGGCGGCGATGGACCATCAGCATTTCCAGCAACGGAACATCCGCGCGATGCGATTCGATGAACGCGACGTCCGCAGGCGTGGCTTCCGGCTTGATGACGATAGGCTGAAATTTCGGGAGATTTGCGGTGCTCTTCAGTTGGTCTTGCAGATCGTCGACAGAAAGGCCAAGGCCTTCGGCAATCACGGGAAGGCTTTTTTCGACGGTGGGCATATCGTCGCGCAGTAGCAAGACGCTGAACGAGGGATAGTTGTCGACCAGAACGCGGCCATCGCGATCCAACATGCGGCCCCGCGGCGCAATGACCGGAATGGAACGAACCCGGTTGCGCTCGGCCATCACTCCATATTTGTCGGAATCGATAACTTGAAGTTTCCAGAAGCCCAGAAGCAGAAGCGTGATCATACCCACGATCACGTAGGAGGCGGCAGCCAGCCGTTCTTGAGGCAACCGATTATCGTTGCGAAACCAGTACGACACGAAGACCCTGCGCGCGAGCTATTCTCCTGAACAGGTCTCTCAATTCAAATCTCTGGGACCGGGAGGGTTGATCGATGCTCGCGCAAATTCAAAGATTGTTTCGGCAGCGAAAACGTTGGAATCTTTCGGTCAGCGAGGCCGGGTTTGAGCCGGCAAGCACTCGACGGAATTCCCAAATCGCCGCCAAGCCTCCCAAATCCGTCCAATTCGGGAAGCCTTGCCAAACGTAGCACTTGGAGTGAGGTGCTGCAACCCGTTCCGAGGAACAGGTAGCCGGTTTGTCAATGGTTGGTTGAGGCGAGTGGGAAAGCAATGAAAGAGCCGCTCCGAGGCAGAGAAAGACTAGTGCTTGCTGGATAGTAAATCGATTAAGTACTGAGAAACATGTGGATATTTTCTTTTTGCTTATTGGACCCCCGGTCGTATACTGGAGGAGGTCAGGTAGTTTGTGGAGGGCCCCCGTGACCGGCCTACTGTCTCGAAAACTGTTTATGCGCCTAACGCTCCCGGTACTGGGACTGGGTCTGGTATTAGCCATTTCGTTTGGTGTGCTGCGCGGGCGTAGTGCGTCGGCGGCGGTGCTCGATCGCTCCGCACTGCAAGTGGTCAATGTGGAATCCGGATCGATGATTTGCAAAGTGGAAGGGCTGGGCACGCTGGTGCCCGAGGACGTGCGCTGGCTTGCAGCGGGCACAAGCGGCCATGTGGATGAGATTTTCTTGCGGCCGGGCGCACACGTAAAGCCCAATACGGTCATTCTGCAGATGAGTAATCCCGACTTGAATCGCCAGCTTACCGATGCGGAATTGGCGATGCGGAAATCGGAAGCGGAACTTGCTAACCTGCGCGTGCAATTGCAAGCGCAACTGCTGAACGAAAAAGCCGTGGAAGCGGATTTGCAAGCGGCGGCGACCGAATCGAAGCTGCAATCGGATCGGGACGAATCGCTGCTGGAAAATCAGTTGGGCACCGCAATGAATGCAAAAATCTCCAAAGCGCACGCGGATGCGCTGGTAACGCGTTTGCAAATCGAGAAAGAAAAGCTGGGCATCGGGGAAGAAGCACGTCAGGCGCAGTTGACCGCCAAACAGGCGGAGGTCGCGCAAATGCAAGCACTGTATGACCTGCGAAATCAGCAGATGCAGGCACTGCAGGTACGCGCCGGAATGAACGGCATTCTGGAAGAAGTTTCCATAGGTCCCGGCCAGCAAGTGGCGACGGGAACAAATCTTGCGCGGGTGACGAATTCCGCGAAGCTGATGGCGCGCGTGCACATCTCCGAAGCACAATTCAGCCGCATTGACGTAGGCCAGCCCGCGATGATCACCATCCAGAATCAGGAATATCCCGCGCGGGTGATGCACATTGATCCTAACGTGCAAAACGGAACCATTTCGGTGGACTTGAAATTTGTTGGTGCGCAGCCTCGGGATGCGCGCTCCGATCTTTCCGTGATCGGGTCTGTGAACATCGAGAAAATTCCGCTGACCACGTTCGTGCGCTGGCCGCTGCAAACACACGCCGACGAACCGCTTTCGCTATACAAGATTTCCGACGACGGCAAGAAAGCCGATCTTGTGCGCGTACACCTGGGCCGTTCGTCGAATGACCGGGTGCAAATCGCGGACGGCTTGAAGCCCGGAGATCGCATCATCGTGTCGGATATGTCCGCATGGCGGCGCTACAACCAAGTGGAATTGAAATAGCCGAGGTAGAACTTCGTTATATCGCGCTGAACTTTCTATGCCGCTAATCTCTCCTTCGCGTTCCTAGATAGCGCAACATCTGCAAGCTCCTTGGCTTGGCAATGCGTCAATCGTTTACAATTCTGGTCTCCTCATGACCTCACAACTCAAGAAGCCCCTGCGTCTCGCACTCGTCGGTATGTCCGGGGCTGGGAAAACATACTGGACCAGGAATCTGGCCGCTTGCGGATATCCCACCGTCTCTTGCGACGATTTGATTGAAACGAGATTGAAAGGCGCGTTGCAACGGGAGGGATTCAGCGGCATCAACGGCATGGCGGCGTGGATGGGTTGGCCGGACCAGCCGACGTATGCGGAACGCGAATCGCAGTATCTTTCCGAAGAAACGGCCACGCTGGACGGGATTCTTTCGGAAGTGGAAAAGGACCGCGAGCGCGAACTGGTGCTGGATACCACCGGCAGCGTAGTGTACACCGGCAATCACCTGCTGTATCGCTTGCGGCGATTGATGACCGTTGTTTACCTGGTGGCTTCGGCGGAAGAGCAGCAATTGCTGGTAGAGAGATATTTGAGCGACCCGAAGCCGGTGCTGTGGCGCGGGGCGTTTCATCCGCGGCCCGGCGAAAAGCCGAAAGATACGGTGGCTCGGTGTTATCCGGCGCTTTTGGGCGCGCGGCAGCAAAGCTACCAGACGCTGGCACATTGTTCGCTGGGAGTGGCGGCGTTGCGTGAACTGGCGAAGACCGCGGAGCTGCAGAAAAGAAATCCCGGGGAATTGTTTTTGGAGCAGATCCGCGAACAGTTGACGCGAACGATGTAGGCGAGGCCACTAGAAAAATCCGCATGAGAAATCGGATACCTGAGATGTCAAATTAGATGAGATACCGGAGCACTAGAGGCAAAGCGCCACTGACGTCGCTGCGCGGCGCGGTACTGCGCGGATTGGCGCCGGACGGCGGGCTATACATGCCGGCGGAGATTGCGCGGCGCACCGCAGAGGAATTGGAAGAGTTCCGGCGGCTGCCCTTCACCGAAGTTTGTTTCCGAGTGGTGCGGCCCTTCGCGACTCCGGACGTTCCGGAGGAAGTACTTTGGCAGATCGTCGCGGAGGCCATCAATTTTCCGGTGAAGCTAGTTTCGCTGACGCCCGCGCTGCATATACTGGAGCTTTTTCACGGACCAACGTTGGCGTTCAAGGATTTTGGCGCGCGGTTCATGGCGCGGTTGATGGGCTACTTTGTGCGCGGAGAGACGCGGCAGCTTACCGTGCTGGTAGCCACATCCGGCGATACCGGCAGCGCCGTGGCGCATGGATTTTTGCGAGTTCCGGGGATTCGCGTCGTGATTCTCTACCCTTCGAAGCGCATCAGCGAGGCACAGGAAAAGCAATTCACGACGCTGGGCGAAAACATCACTGCACTGGAAGTTTCCGGAACGTTTGACGATTGCCAGCGGCTAGTGAAGCAGGCTTTTGCGGACGAGGGGCTGAATCAGAAGTCGTTTCTGACTTCGGCGAATTCCATCAACATCGCGCGGCTTTTGCCGCAGATGTTCTATCACGTGGCGGCGTACCGGCAGCTTCCAGTAGCTTCAGTGCCGCTGGTGGTGTCCGTGCCGAGCGGAAATTTTGGAAATTTGACCGCGGGGCTTTTCGCGAAACGCATCGGGTTGCCGGTTTCGCGATTCATAGCGGCCACCAACGCGAATGACGCGATCCCGCACTATCTGCGCACGGGGAAATACGAACCGAACCAGGCGGTGGCGACGTATTCCAATGCGATGGATGTGGGCAATCCCAACAATTTTCCGCGGCTTCTGGATTTGTGCAGGAACCGCTTGGAAAATGTGCAGCGCGAGATCTGGGGCCACAGCGCGAACGATGAAGACACGCTGAAGGAAATGCATTTGGTATGGGACCGCTACCGCTACATTTCGGACCCACACACGGCCGTGGGAATTTCCGCTTGGGACGCGTATCGCAAGGAGCATGCGGATCCATCGCAGGGTCTGGTGCTGGCGACCGCGCATCCGGCGAAGTTCGCGGAAGTGGTGCAGAAGGCGATCGGGATTGCGCCGCCTCTGCCGTCGCGCTTGGCAGAATATCTTGAGCGGAAGAAGCTATCGCTGCCGATGAGCAACAAGTACGAGGATTTCAAGCAGTTCCTGCTCGCGCACTGAGATTGGTCAGTTCGAAATACTATTCATGATACCCACTTAAAGACCGTGCTTACCAGCGACCATTTTCCGTCTATCTTCCGCATATAGACGTATTTGCCTTCGCCACAGAGGCCGCAGACATGCTCGGTGTAGAAGACTGCCTCAGTCATCTCTCGATTAAAGCCAACGCGACTGAAGGTGTGGTAGCCATAATTGGTTGGATATTTTTTCTGAAATGCTTCAGTAGGATAAAGTTCCAGGTCTGCGACCGTTAGTAATTTGTAGCTTGCGCGAAAAGCAAAAAACCTTTTTAGTTGCCGAGGGCTGACGTTTGTCACCAAGAAATTGATAAAGGGAACCACTGAACGCGCTCGTAAGGCTGTTCTGGTCCCGCAAAGACTCTCCGCGAAGAAGAAGAGGTCGGTCTTCAGCCCACTATTAGTAATCCCATCGATCAGCACCAGATTCCGGCGGTCTCCAGCTGAGTGAGACTCGCCTGTGAACCATGGATCGAGGTAGTCAGAGAAAACAGAATACTGTTCCGCGTCGGCTAGTGCTGAATAAGGACGCAATGCAATTAAGAAAGCCACAATGCACAGAGCGACAGCCGCAAGCAGCATTGTGACTGTGCGTACAAGAGTCCTTGGCCATTGTTTCTTCACACGGTCTCCACCAAATTAGACACCGCCGCTCAAATCAGAGTTCCAGCGTAGTGGCTGGGAACTTGGCAAAATGATGGTGTGAGGAATACTAAGAGTTGCGGCGGAGGCGGTCGAAGAGGAGGAAGAGGAAGACGCCGACGACGGCGTTTACGGCGGCGGCAATGAGCAGGGCCCAGTTGACCCAAGGCTCCGGCTGGGCCAGGAGCAGGCGGCGCGTGAGAACGATCACCGCTTGATGAACGACGAAGAAGGCCATGATCAAGGAAAAGCGCGCGGCGGGATGTTCCGTGTCCAGCCGGGAGCCGATGGAAGAGGCCAGATAGCCGATCACCGTTTTCGCGATGCCGTAGAGACCTAGCGGTACGGTCGGGCCGCTAAGGCTGTCCTGCAACAAGCCGATGACCATGCCGAGCAACAACCCGGTGGATGGATTCCGGCGGCTCAATCCAAAATAAATGGTAACGAGCAACGGAAGATCCAGGATTTCCATGCGCGGAATGTAAACGGGAACGGCGGCCTGAAAGATGAGCGCCAGGATGGTGATGCCGAGAATCGCGCCCGGATAAAATTTGTGAACTTCGATGTGTGATTCGCCGCCGCGCAATTCGTAGGTGTCGTTCATGGCTTCACCGTAGGCGCGGACGGAGTTGCGGCCGAAGAATTGGCGGGAGCGCTGACGGCAGGCGCGTTTTGCGAAGCGGCGTCGTTGGCAAATGCGAGCGGCTCCTGGCTCAACAACACGATGACTTCCTCCAGGCGATCCAGGCGCGCCGCAGGTTTAACGCGAATCTGCTTGAAGGGATTACCGGCTTTCACTTCCGACACGGTGCCGACGGGAATATCTCGGGGGAAAATTTTGTCCATCCCGCTGGTGACCACGTGTTCCCCGACGTTTATGGAATCGTCATTGGGGACATACTTCATGACTAGAGAAGGTTCACCATCTCCGCCGACGACGTGCTGCATGCGCGAGCCAAGAATCATTGCACCGGCGCCGCCTTCCTTATCGGTGAGGAGCAGCACCTGCGCGGTATCGCGAAATGTTTCGATGACCTTACCTACCGCGCCGTCCGGAGTAATTACCGCGAAATTGCGGCGAATGCCGTCACGTTCACCGCGATCGATTTCGATGGTGCGGCTCGCGGTGCCGGCGCTGGCGCCGATTACTCGGGAGATGAGCATGGGAACTTTTTCCTGGGACTTACGAAACTTCAACAATTCCGCGAGCCGATCCGCTTCGGCGGCTTTGCCTTGCAACCCCGCCAGAGCGAGCTTGAGGGAGTCGTTTTCGGCGCGCAGGGCTTCGTTATCGCGCTGGGTACCCTGCAACGCGAAATAGTGATTCCAGATGCCGCGGATTTTGCCCAGGCCCCAATTGCCGCCGCGCTCGACAGGCGAAACCGCGCCCACGGCCCAAACGCGTATGAGCCTGCCGTGGGAATCGCGCTTAATTTGCACCGCGAGCAGCAGCACCTGCACGAGGATCACGCCTGCGAGAAGCGCCAGTGATTTGTGCCGAGAAGGAATCGCAACCATATCGTCGTCCGTGATTCGTGATCCGTGACTCGTCTAGAGGAGGCAGGCGTTCCCCAGACTTGCCGTCAAACTGGCCCTTCGAAAACCGCGAAGGTCCATCAAATCGTCGCGCAGCGCCAGCCGAATGCGATACACGAAAGATTTTTCAATCGATGCAGACTTGCCGCAGTAAACGGAAATCGCTGAGCATCTTGCCGGTGCCGAGCACCACCGACGCGAGTGGATCGTCGGCGATGGAAACCGGGAGGCCGGTTTCTTCACGGATGCGTTTATCGAGATTCTTCAGCAACGCGCCGCCGCCGGTGAGAACGATGCCGCGATCGCTGATATCCGCGGAAAGTTCAGGGGGAGTGCGTTCCAGCGCCACGCGCACAGCATTCAAAATTGTCGCTACGCATTCGCTCAGCGCTTCACGGATTTCGCTGTCGTCGATGGTGACGGTACGAGGAACGCCCTCGATAAGGTTGCGGCCCTTGACCTCCATGGTCAGCGGCTTTTCGAGCGGATAGGCCGAGCCAATTTCCATTTTGATCTGTTCGGCGGTGCGTTCACCGACGAGCAGGTTGTATTTGCGCTTCAGATATTGCATCACGGCTTCGTCCATCTCGTTGCCGGCCACGCGGACGGACCGCGAATAGACGATGCCACTCATGGAAATGACGGCGATATCGGTGGTACCGCCGCCGATGTCCACAACCATGTTTCCGGAAGGCTCTTCAATGGGAAGCCCGGCGCCGATCGCGGCAGCCATGGCCTGTTCGACGAGATAGACTTCGCTGGCGCGCGCGCGATAGGCGGAATCTTGCACGGCGCGCTTTTCCACCGGAGTGATTTCGCTGGGAACGCCGATGACGATACGTGGGTGTACCAGCACTCGGCGGTTGTGCGCTTTTTGAATGAAGTACGTCAGCATCTTTTCGGTGACTTTGAAATCGGCGATGACACCGTCTTTCATGGGCTTGATGGCGACCACGTTTCCGGGAGTGCGGCCGAGCATGTCCTTGGCTTCACGGCCGACAGCCACGACTTCGCCACTAGCCTTGTTGATGGCCACGATGGATGGCTCGTTGACGACAATGCCCTTGCCGTGCGAAAAGACCAGGGTGTTTGCTGTGCCCAGATCAATTGCCAGGTCGGACGAGAACAGACTGAAAACCGACCGGAGGTTATAACCGTTCTTATTCATTACCGCATTCCCCCTGCGGAGAAGATCCTGCCGAGTAGGACCTCAGCGCGTGAACTGCTGCCCGTGCAACTTACCATTGTCGCCGGATTCATCGGTTCACGCAAAATCGCCAACCTCATTCCCGCAAATTTATTTCGGCGTTTCATTTGGGGACGACAATCGAGACCGGGACCTTGGCGGTTCCACCACGCCGGTTTGAACCGATAACCACGATAGTGTGCTGGCCGGGCTCAAGCGGTTCGGTGAAATGGCGGAAACTGCCGTCTGCCGAGAGATTCGCGACTGGTTGGCCGTTCACGAGAAGAGCCGCGCCCGGCTCGGTCTTGCCAATAATTTCCGCCACGCGACCATGAATTTGTGTGCTTTCGATTTCGAGCATCATTTCCTGGGTCTTGCCTTGGGCGATGAGGCTGAATTTGAACGTTTCGCTGAATTCGCTGGTTTCTTTCTTTGCGTCGGTAGCGGTGACGTTCCAGAAGTAGTCGCCCGCATCAAGCCCGCCAATTTCCGTACTCGAACCAGTCACCTTTACCTCTTTAACCAGCTTGGTGAACATCGTGGTTGGGCTGATGCGCAGGGTGTAGCTCACGGCGCCATCCAAAGGCTGCCATTCGAAATGAATCTGCGCACTCTTGGGATTTTCGGCGATGACAGGTTCCAGGTTGTGCGGAAGAATCAGTCCCGGGGGCGCCAAAACATTGGATTTCGTTGTGGTTCCACCGGTTGGGAAGCTGACCTTTTCATACTGCGTCAACTCGATTTTTTCCTGGCCGCGTTTTACTTCCGCGGATCCGGTGGCCACTACGATCTCATGCTCGTCTTTCTTCGGATCGTTTTTGACCGAAGCACGGCTGTTTTGTTTCATAAACGCGGTGGCATCTTCGACGCTGACGGAGGCTTGTGAATCAGGCGAACTCCAGTTGGGGGTTGCGAGGTCCACGGCACCGGTGTTGATGCGGACGGCGGTGTTGGAATGGTCGCGGGTAACGTTATTCTCTTCCACGGTGACGAGCGTTTCGGCCTTCACGGTGTACTCTGTGCCGTCGGCAAAGGTCATGCGCGCAGCGCCGTCCGCACCGGTTTGGATCAGATCGCCCTTATCTAATGTGGTGTGATAGTCCGCATCTACCCAAGTGACGGAATTCACTTTTTTCACTTGGACGCGGCCATCGAGGTTCACAAATTTGGCCTCGGTCTGTAGAGTGCTGCCGTTCTCTGTTTCCGGGTTGCCCAGGGCATTCGAAAGTTTCTTGGTGGCCAACGCGGTCCAATCGGGCATGGCCACGTACAGGCCGGCAATCACCACCGCGAAAAAAATCAGCAGATAGAGGGCAACGGTCTTGTACGTAACGGTGTGCCAATACACTTCGATTGGCTTGATTTTCGGAGGACGCTCCGGGGCCGGTGGTGCGCTGGGCCGTCGTGGCTCGGTAGGAGTTTGCGTGGTCACGGAAATAAGTGTCTTTATTGCCTCAATTTCGGAATCTAACACAAGCAGTTGTGGAGCAGGCGTTTCGCGGTGTGCGGCGTAGTCAATCTACAAATAGCGACTCCGCGTCCTTTCACGGTCCGCCGGAATACTTAGTTCCTTTCGTCTATTAGCACTCAGGGTGACATGGTGCAGGATGGATCCAGCGCGTTGTTACACTTGACGGTAGGTCGCGGGGAACTTGGCAAATTTCTTGCGGTTAGACAGCGCGCGAAGAGGCAGTAGTGGCTAACAACACCGGCATAGGCGTCGAAGCCGCCAGAAAACCGGGTTCGCGTCCGCCTGCGTATTGGATTTTCTCGCCCTTGATTCTCGTTTCCGCGTGGTCCTTTTACTGGATAGCTTCTTTCGCAAAGACCGTTTCCTGGTGGACGGTTTTGATGGCTTTTCTGGCCCTACTTGCTTCCTTTGCAGGTCCGGTCTGCCGGGCGCTAGGTCTCTCGAAAGCAGCATTGATCTGCGCTGCGACGGTTATTGGGCTGTACTGGACGCTCACTTTTTATGTCTTGGCGGGATTCATGATCGCTAACCCGCTGGCGCTTATCTACTTTTGGCCTTTCATTGTTCTGCCCGTCATTATTTCCGTCGCTACGACGATTTCTTTCGCAAGAAGCGCCGGCATCGAGTGGGCTTTCGGCTGTATCGGAGCGGGTTTCGCGTTAGCCGTCCTGGCCATTGCACTGGGACCGGCGTCGAAAAAGCGGGACACCAATTGGGTAAGGCCTTTGGATCCGGCTGACTTACGTTCGGAAATGCGGACCCTTTCCAAATGCAGCCAGGATTTTGCCGTCGCTCATCCGGACGCCGGCTTTCCCGAATCGCTGGACCAACTGACCGCGCAGAGTGCGACTTGCTCCATAGGAAAACTAGGCGCTCAGCAAAAAGGTTTCACTGTTACCTATGAGCTCGGTTCCAAGGATGGCGACGGCCGGATCGCCACGTACTCGCTCAAGGCGCGCGAAACGACCCCGAAAGGTAAAGACACCAGCAGCATCTTTACCGACGAATCGGGCATTATCTGGACTCGTTACGACGGACCCCATGGGATGGGCTCTACGATGGCGCTACTGCAAGGGGAAAATGGTATTTCAAGAGTTCGCGGATGCCTGGCTGACGCGGTGTCCGGCACTGCCATGCGATTTGTGGGTGGAAAATCGGAAACCACGGTCAGCGATCCTCAGCAAATCGTCCGGCGCTGCATGGGAGAAGAACACTTCGTGGGCGAGCACAAGCTGGTCTACAACGGCTACGGTTATGATTTCGCGTTTACAAAGGCCGAGGACGGCAAGGCGGATGGTTTCACCGTGGCGATTCGTCCCGAGCCCTATGGAGTCGCGGGAATCCGCAGTTTTCTGGCCATCGAGACTTCGGATATTCCGAGGAAGCATTTCAACCAGATCGTTTACGCGACACCACAAGATCGCCCGGCTACCGTGAACGACCCGCTGGCGCTGGGATTGGAAGTGGGATTGTCGTTCAAGCTTGCCAAGACAGAAAATTACTAGGCAGAGTGCCCTATTTTGCGTTGTTCCCGGCGGCGGTTCTCTGAAAAAACTTCCATTTATCCGATCCTGCGTCGACAGCCACATCGAAGAAACCCACCATCATTTCGTCGTAGGTTTGCTCGCCCCAACGGACTGCCGCAGTGGGATCGGGATTGTGTGGATTGGCTTTGGAATTGTCGAACCAGGCTACGGCTTGCAGTTCGGTACCGGCCTTTAGCGGCAGCGGGTCGGCCAGGCGGTAGCTCATTTGCCAGTGAAAGTGATAGTTCACGCGAAGCAGCGTGTCGATGCTGCGATCTTTGCGAATGAGGTTGTATTCAAATTTCTTGCCGCGGAGGTGCATGTGTGGGAAGAAACCGAGAAGCGTCGCGTCGTTGGGCAGCGTGCCTCGCGCTTCCACGCGATAATCCGGGACGCCGG
>Ga0210394_10005144_pt1 | contig 14789 bp, 14 predicted proteins | sample IncBWC12MmetaG_FD_160121 | JGI IMG/M metagenome (GOLD analysis project Ga0210394, IMG submission 160121) | Forest soil microbial communities from Barre Woods Harvard Forest LTER site, Petersham, Massachusetts, United States - Inc-BW-C-12-M | ecosystem: Environmental > Terrestrial > Soil >... | reverse complement strand
TGCTCTGCAAGGCGATGCGGGAGCGCTACGACATCGCCGCGATCACCAACGACATCTACACCAAGTGGGACGCGGAATTCCTGGTGCGTTCCGGCTCGCTCACGCCGGATCGCATCGCCGGCGTCGAAACCGGCGGCTGCCCGCATACGGCGATCCGCGAGGACGCCTCGATGAATCTGGCCGCTGTGGCCGACATGCGTGCGAAATTTCCTGACCTGGATGTGGTGCTGATCGAATCCGGCGGCGACAATCTCGCCGCAACTTTCTCGCCCGAACTCGCCGATCTCACGATCTATGTCATCGATGTCGCGGCCGGCGACAAGATCCCCTCCAAGGGCGGTCCCGGCATCACCCGGTCGGACCTTCTCGTCATCAACAAGATCGACCTTGCGCCACATGTCGGCGCGTCGCTGGAAAAGATGGATACCGACGCAAGAAGGATGCGCGGCGAGCGGCCGTTCGTCATGACCAATCTCAGGAAAAGTGAAGGTCTCGACCGCATCATCGGTTTCATCGAGGCCAAGGGCGGCCTTCGTCCGGCCAAGGTGAGCTGACCAGATCGGTTAACGTCTCTGGCGGGCGGACGACGGCAAAGCATTTTCTCGAACCGGGAACAAAATCCATCGGCTGTCGTTGCATTACTCTGGTCTTGCCAAGACGAGGCAACCGCCGGGCTGTTTTTGTCGATTGAGTTCTTCGTATAGAGTTGTTGTTGTCGCCAACCGCGGTTGCGTATCGATGTTCGATCCTCCATTATGCCGCGCGGTTGATCTTCATATTGTTTCGATCTATTGCCGGCCCGGCGGCCGTCAAATGCTGTTTCATCTTCTTTGCCAACTCCTCATTTCCGAGTAAGCGAGTGGTTCGGCTGGGTTTCATCATCGGTTTTATTGCGCTTATCGGAGTTCTGCTCTCCGGTCTGGCGGCCTATCGGGTGCATGACCAGGAATTGGCCGTCGACCGTATCGCGCTGGCGCGCGCGATCGACGTCCACGCCAGTCTGGTCCAGGATCGCCTGACCGAGCGGGAACTGTTGGCGCGCGTGGCGTCGGGCCTGTTCCACGCGCCTTCGGTGATCGAATCCGACATGCTGCAGCCGCTGCGGGCCTCGATCTATGCCTTCAAGACCGATTTCGTGGTCGCGGGCTGGATCGCGCGGCTGCGGCCCGACGAACTGGACGCGGCGCGCGCCGAACTCGCGAGTGCAGGATTTCCGAACCCAACGGTCCGCAATTATAACGATGCGCCTTTGGATACGCGGTCTCTCGACGGGCCGATCGACGTCTTGTTGGACGTTGAGCCCCGCAATGAAGAGACGATGGCTTTGGCCGGCCGTTCCCTTGACCAACAGCCGATCCTGGGACCGATGCTGGCTCAAGTCCTGACCGAGGGAAAGCCGGTGGCCTCCGACCCGCTTCCGCTGCTGCGCCCGGACGGTCCGATGGGCCTCGTTCTGGCCGCGCCGGTACTACAGCAGGGCAATCCACAGCCGTTGGGTTTTGTGACGTTTTACTATGAACTGGCGCCGTTGATGCTGGCCAACGACGATCTGTCGCTGTTTTCGGTGGTCCTGAAAGACCCCCGCAGCGACGACGGCGAGCTCATTGCAAACGATCGGGGTATCGTCACCTCGAGAACGGCAAACCGGCAAGGTCCTAACCCGTCGGTGACGAGAACGGTCACATTCGGCAGCCGCGACTGGACGCTCATCTATTATGCCAAGACCAATGCGACGACACGGGCACAACGGACCGCCGCGATCGTGGCCGCCATCGGTCTCGCACTGACCTCGATCGTGTGCGGGCTGTTCGGCTATGTCGCCTACAATAATCTGCGGCTCAGCCGTGAAATCCAGGTCCGGATCGGCTTCGAGCGGCGGCTGACCGCTGTCATCGACGAACTCAATCATCGCGTGAAGAACATCCTGGCGGTCATCCAGTCGATCGTGACGCGCACGCTGCGCCATGGTTCGGACATCGATGTCGCCCGCGAACTCTTGATCGGCCGGATTCACGCCATGTCGAACGTGGTTTCACTGCTCAGCGAAAGCCAGTGGCAGGGTGTGAAACTGAAGGGATTGTTTGAAGCGCGCGCGATACCCCACGCCGAGCGTATTGCCGTCAGCGGTCCGGACATCACCGTCAGCGCTCGGGCGGCGCAGTCGCTTTCGCTATTGTTCTTCGAGCTGGCGTCGCATTCCGACGAAGGGCTCTCGCTGGTCGGCAAGCATCCCCACATCGTCGCGCATTGGGAAGTGAACGGGGAAGACCCCGATTTCACGTTTCATTTCCGCTGGGAAGAATTCAACACCAGCGCGGCGACCCGCCGCGAAGACAGCGATTTCGGCGTCATCCTTCTCGATCGTGTGGCGCCGGAGGCGCTCGGCGGCACATCAAAGCGATATTTTACGGATGTGAGCTACGTCTACGAACTCATAGCGCCGATGGAGACCGTGATCGACATGACGGAACGAGACCGCACCGAGCAATTGTCGACGCCCCCAGGGCGACAGCACTGATCGCCGCGCGATAGGCTTCACGGCCGAGACGCGCGACTCTGTCGCGTTCCTACTAGCTACTTCGCTATCCCCCGCTGCCGCCGATTACGGCGCGCACGGTTTCATCGGGACCGAAATCCTCGGCGCCATCGACATACAGCAGTGCCGAGAGTTTCGATCGGGCGCGGTTGACGCGGCTCTTGATGGTGCCGACCGCGCAGCCGCAGATCGCCGCGGCGTCCTCGTAGGAGAAGCCGGAGGCGCCGACCAGGATCAGCGCTTCACGCTGATCCTGCGGGAGCTTGTCGAGCGCAGCGCGAAATTCCTCAAATTCCAGATGCGCGTTTTGCGCCGGCTGGGTTTTCAGGGTTTTGGCATAGCTGCCGTCGGCGTCCTCGACCTCGCGCCGGCGTTTGCGATAGTCCGAGCGGAACAGGTTGCGCAGAATGGTGAACAGCCACGCCGGCAGGTTGGAGCCGGGCTGGAACGAGTCGATGTTGGCCAGCGCGCGCAGCAAGGTTTCCTGCACCAGATCGTCGGCGCGGTCGCCATTGCCACTGAGCGAGATTGCGAATGCGCGCAGGCTAGGAACCGACGCGAGCATGTCGTCGCGGAGTTGGTCTGTGAGAGGCATTATTCCCCTCCGTCATTTTTGTCGCCCGCATTCCCTAGTTGGGGAGTAGCCTCGGCCACATCAAGCTTTCGGATCAGTTCGGCGAACCGGTCCGGAACTCCTTGCCGTACGACGTCGTCGTACATGGCGCGGAGCTGGTGGCCGATTCTCGACTGAATCTCAGCATTAAGGCCGCCCTGCTTTTTTTCCTTCATGACCTGTTCCACGCTTCCCCGAGAGTTAAGTCCCTGTAACTTCGATGGTAATTCTTTAAATACCCCGTAGGGGGAGGCCGATCTCGGAGACCTAATTCCAAATCGGGCCGAAAGTTCCGCATTCGGCTGGAACTTTTATCGGGCTGGGGCGTAAACATGACATCAGGGGAACCCGGGTCGCCCCATGGATGCCTGACCCAAGACCAAGGATGGAGTGGGGATGTCCCGATCACAGCTCGTTGCTGAACATTTACCGTTATTGCGGCGCTATGCCCGGGCCCTGACGGGAAATCAGGCGTCGGGCGACGCCTATGTCGGTGCCATGCTTGAAGCGCTGCTTCAGGATCCGTCCCTGCTCGATGAGCAGCATGGACCCCGCGTCGGGCTTTTCCGGCTGTTCACCCAGATCTGGAATTCGGTTTCGCTCAACGACGATCCTGATGTGGCGACCCTGCCGATGCCGCCGGAGCGAAGATTGTCGAATATCACGCCCTTGCCGCGGCAGGCCTTCCTGCTGTTGTCGCTCGAAGGGTTCTCGGAAGAGGAAGTGTCGTTCATTCTAGGAACCGATGTCGCCGAAACCCGCAAGCTCGCCGATACCGCGGGCCGCGAGATGGCGGCGGAAATCGCCACCGATGTGCTGATCATCGAGGACGAGACTTTTATTGCGATGGATCTGGAAAGCCTGGTGAAGAATCTCGGTCACCACGTGATCGGCGTCGCCCGCACCCACATCGACGCGGTGGCACTCGCCAAGAACAAGAAGCCAGGTCTGATCCTGGCCGACATCCAGTTGGCCGACGGCAGTTCCGGGCTCGACGCCGTCAACGAATTGCTGAAGACCTTTGAGGTGCCGGTGGTATTCATCACCGCCTATCCCGAACGCTTCCTGACCGGCGAGCGCCCCGAACCGGCGTTCCTGATCTCCAAGCCGTTCCAGCCCGCGATGGTGTCCGCCGTCGCCAGTCAGGCGCTGTTTTTCCAGCGCAACTCACGCAACAGGGCGCCACGGGTAGCGTAAAAGCACGAGGCAATTGCAGTTAAGTGAAATGAGTCCGGCGCGCTGCATGGTGCGCCGGATTTGCGTTGTTGTTGTATCGACCGGTGGACAGCAACAACTTCCGTTTTTTGCAAAAAACAAAAAAACAGCAAAAACAAAAAAAGCAGGGCGCGGCTGGCATCACCACAGCCGCGCCCCACGTCGCCGGTCAATGGGGCAGGGGGGATAACCGGCTGCGGACATGACGCACAAGCCCCCTGAGTCGTTCCAGCCCGCAGATATTTCTTTGCACACGGTTAAGTGATTATTGGCGCCGGGGAACCGGGATGTTGCGCTCGCGTTATGAAGTTGATCGCCATGGGGCGATGGATCGACAGGCGGGCATATCATGCCACAGCTATCCAGGGGAGCTTCCATAGGAGCTTTGGGTGTGATCGCGGTTGCGCTGACGTTCGGCGCCGCTCAGTTTGCATCGGGACGCGATCTCACTGCTCCCGATTTGTCGGCGGATCCGCAGGATCGCCTGCAGAGCGCCTTCCGCGAATCCTTGCAAGAACCCACCGCCGCAGGCGATCTGGGCGTCAACCGCGCCGCCAAAGGCGACCGCGCGGTAGGCATCGCGGGGTCGCCGGTACGGACCAAGACGATTTTGCTCCGGCCCGAGGGCCTTCCCGATACGTCGGTTCTGGTCCGCATACCGATGGCACAGGCACGCAACGGTTCTTCCGCACCCTCGATGACTAGACCCCTCGATCGAAAGATGGCGGTCGCCTGCGAGCCGGTGGTCAGTGTCCTGACCGAAGTGGCCAAACGGCTTCAGCCGGGCCGTTGCGTGACGTGAGAAGCTTCTAAACTAGACTAGCGTTTCCCGTGTCCGTCATTTCCGGCGCGATGCAACGCATCGAACCCGCAATGTCATCATTAATCTCATCATTTGGGTCTGGTGCTGACGCACCATTGCGGAATGATGGCGGTCCATCACTCCGCGGGCGCATCCGCTTCGTCGGCCGGCGCGTTGCGGCTGGCCAGAAGGCCCAGCGCCAACCCGCCGACGGCGAGGATCGGGATCAGCTTCTTGATGCCGATGGCGCGGATGATCTGGATGCCGGTGGCAATCAGCATGGGATCGGCCAGCGCGGGGTGAACCGCCGATTGCGGAGGTTCCTTGGCACGCGCTCTGACCTTGCTCCTGCGCACGGCATAAAAAACGGCCGCGATCAGCGCCACCAGCAGAAAAACGCCGGCGCCCGCTAGGCAGGCCTGGATCAGCCCGTAGCTCTGCAATACGTAGACGAAGGCTGCGGCGCACAGAAACGAGATCGTGACGAACAAGGCCAAAGCAATCACTGCGGCCAGCGAGGTCAGCCGCACCGCGGTGCTGGTCGAGTCCCTGAAATCATCGATCATGCGCGCAAACATCGGGACGCCTCGCTAGAATCGAACAATTGAAAATGACGGAATTGGTCCGGTCGAGGTGCGCGTCACGTGACCGGCGTTAGCGCCGCCATGTTGCGCCGATCAGGAAGCCGATCCCGAGCGCGAGCCCGACGGCGGCGAGCGGGCGCTGCATAATCACCTCTTCCAGCGTTTCCTCGATCGACGACGCCGCGTCCTGCGCGGCATCCAACATGGCGCCGCTGCGCTCGGAAAGATCGTCGACGGCGGAATCGACGTTGGCGCGAGCTTGCTTGTAGCCGCGGCGGGCCTGTTTCTGCGCGGTACCGGCGAAGGAATTGAGCGCGTCGGTGATCTGTTCGGTGAGGGCTGCGATATCGTTTTTCACGGCTGCTACATCCTTTTCGAGACGTTCCTGGGTCGCTTTATCCGCCAGATTTCTCATTCCGGTTTCGCCGTCTGGACTCGACATCAAAAGCTCCCGGCTTCCAGAGATGGACACGGCACAAACGCGGCGTCGTGCCGGAAGTTCCCAAAGCGAAACCCAAGGAAGAAAAACAGGTTAGGGGACAATCAATCCGGCGGCAGGTTCGGTGCGACCGTTGGCCACAAGTGCTCTTTCAGGATCAGGGCCACGATCAGCAGCGGCGATGACAGGAAGCCACCCATAGGTCCCCACAGCCAGGTCCAGAACGCGAGCGCGACGAAAACGGCGAGCGCGTTGAGTTCGAGCCGGCGGCCGATGATGGTCGGTGTGACAAAATGCCCCTCGATAAAAGTAAGTCCGACAAAGGCCAGCGGCGCGATCAACCCCGCGCCGATTGTCGAGAACGCGATGACCCCAACCACGGTGAGGATCACGAACATCGCCACCGGGCCGATAATAGGAAGGAAATTCAAGGTCGCGGCCAGCGCGCCGAGACCCGCAGGCTTCGGCATGCCTGTCACGGCGCAGATGAGACCGGTCGCCGCACCGACGCCAAAATTGATCATGGTCACGGTCAAAAGATAACCGCCGAGTTGCTCCTCGATGGCGTTGAGAATCCGCAGGGTTCGCAGCCGGGAGTCGTGGCCGGTAAAGGTCATGATCAGCGCGCGCCGCAGGTCTCTCCAACTGGCGATGAACAGGACCAGGGTTGCAAAGAACAGCAGGAATTCGGTGAACGTCGGGGACAGGAATTCGACCGTGGGCTGGACCCATTCGAATTTCGGTAGCTGGAACGACGTGGCTGCAAGCGCATCGGATCCGCCGAGCATGCTCTGTAGTTGCTGCCACAGCGCGAGCGGCCGGTCGAACACGTGTAGTTTCTCGCGGAGCAGCGAGCCCAACTCCGGCAGGCGTGTACTCCATTCAATCAAGGGTGCAGAGATCAGCCCAACGATGAAAGCGAGACCGGCAGCGACTGTGCCCACGATCAGGATCGCCGCTATCGCGCGGGGAATTCGATGCCGCTCGAGGAAGCCTGCCGCGGGTGACAGCATGGTTCCGACCACAAACGCGGCGACGACCGGAAGAAAGAACGCCTTTGCGACATACAGGACCGCGACGACGCAGATTAACAGCAATGACATCAGCGCAAAGGCGACCACCTCCGCGCGACGAATAACCGGCGGGTGTTCGGATTGGCTGTCAGGCAGTGGGGTACCGGTCGTCTCGGCGGGAAGAACACGCAATTGTTTCACCCATAACTCGCTTTCCAACCGACCCGCCCCCAACCGCTACGGCGTGCAAAAGTTCCATCGCCGAAACGTGAAGCCCGGTCTCTTGACAGCGCCGGCTCTATTCGAGTCGCGGCGGAACCGCGCTGCTTCGGTCGCGTTTGCTGAGCGGAGCATCAACACGATGCGCATCGCACGGGGCAGTTCATGACACATAAACTCGCAGGCATAAGCAGGCCATCGCCGCGCGCGATCAGCGCGCTGATCTTTGCCGGGGCTCTGTTTTTGGCGTCGGTCCTCTTAACCAGTGCCGCGAGCGCGCAAGGCGTTGGCGATGCTTTCGGCTACGCACCACAGGCTGCACTTCCGTCAGACGATATGACGCTCGCGCCGGCTAATCCCTCGCTTTCCGATGGAAGCGATGGAAGCAGGTACGTGCTTCCCGAGCGGTTGCGTCGCGCCAATGTGGCGCTTGAGACCCGCGAAGCGCCCGGGACCGTCATCATCGATACCGGCAATACCACGCTCTATTACGTCCTCGGCCAGGGCCGCGCCATCCGCTACGGTGTCGGCGTCGGCCGCGAGGGATTCACCTGGTCCGGCGTGCAAACCATCAGCCGCAAGGCGGAATGGCCGGATTGGCATCCGCCGGCGCAGATGATCGCGCGCCAGCCCTATCTGCCGCGCTTCATGGCGGGTGGACCCGGCAATCCGCTCGGTGCCCGCGCCATGTATCTCGGCTCCAGCCAATATCGCATCCACGGCACCAACGATCCCACGACAATCGGGAAGTTTGTATCCTCGGGCTGCATCCGCCTGACCAATGGAGACGTTGCCGATCTCTTCAGCCGTGTCGAGGTCGGGACCAAGGTGGTGGTGTTGTCGAAGAACGCGCCACACCTCGAAGCCCAGAGAACGATCCCCGGACCGATGAAAGGAGCGTTTCGACCGGCCGCCGTGCAGGGACGTCCGTCGGTAACGACACTACCTTCGGGCCGCCAGGCGATGAACCTTTCGACGTCGTCGCTTTACTGAAGATTGAGCCCCTGGAGGCGAACATGGTCAGGAGATCAGTCAGGCTGGCATCGGGCGCGGCAGCCGCGTGGATCGCGTTGACGCTCACGCCTGCGGCACAGGCGGAGGATTTTCTCTCCGCGCTGTTCGGCGCGTTCGGAGGCGCCCGTCCGCACGCTCCCATGATCCCGCCGCCATTCGCGAGTGAGAGTAACAATTTCGGCGTTCCTGAAACGCTTCAACGGCCGCGCGCCGGTTATTCGGGCGGCTCTCAGGCCTATTGCGTGCGCAGCTGCGACGGGCGCTATTTCCCGATCTCGGCATCCGACAATCAAAGCCGGGCGGCATCCTGCAATGGCTTTTGCCCGGCCAGCGAAACCCGGATCGTCTATGGCAGCAATATCGACAATGCCGTGACCGAGAGCGGAAAACCCTATTCGGAGCTGCCGAACGCGTTTCGCTATCGCAACGAGATCGTCGCGGGGTGCACCTGCAACGGCAGGGATCAGTTCGGTTTGGCCCGGATCAAGATTGAAAGCGACCCGACGCTGCGCAAGGGCGACATTGTCGCGGAGAACGGCGGCCTGATGGTGGCCGGCCGCGGCGCCGATAAACGCGGGGCGTCGCTGAATTTCTCGCCGGTCCCGCAAGCGGTGCGCGCGCATTATCAGCGCGTGCCGGTGGTGGCGTCGGAATAGCGGGCCGGGCTCGCAGTCGCAGTGATGCGGCCTCGAATCAGGCCGCGCGAATCTTGCTGAGGAACTGGGTGACCTGGCTACCGAGCTGATGGCTCTGGGTTTCCAGAGTCTCCGAGGCACATTTGACGTTCTCCGCTGCCGCAGCAGCGGCATCCGCGTCGGTTTTGACGCCAGTGATATTCTCGGAAACGTTCCTGGTGCCTTGCGCGGCATGCTGGGTGCTGCGCGTGATCTCCTGGGTGGCGGCGCCCTGCTGTTCGACCGCGGCTGCGATCGCGGTCGCAACCTCGTTGATCTCACCGATGGTGTTGCCAATTCCCTTGATCGCGTCGATGGCACCGCCGGCCACCTTCTGAATGTCGGCTATCTGTTCCGAAATATCGTCGGTCGCCTTGGCGGTCTGGCTGGCCAGCGATTTGACCTCGGATGCCACCACGGCAAAGCCCCTGCCGGCTTCGCCGGCGCGCGCCGCCTCGATGGCCGCATTCAGCGCCAGAAGGTTGGTTTGGGCGGCGATGGAATTGATCAGCCCGACCACTTCGCCAATCCGGGCCGCCGTTTTCGCCAGCCCCTGGACGGTGTCGTCGGTTTCCCGCGCCCGATTGACCGCGCGACCGGCGATGCCGGCGGCGTGCGATGCCTGCCGGCTGATATCGTCGATCGATGCGCTCAGTTCGACCGATGCGGAAGCCACGCTGTCGACGCTCATCGAAGCCTCGCCGGACGCCCGCTCCGCAATCTGAACGCGCGCGTTGGTCTGGCTGGAGACCTCCGACAAGCCGGCCGAAGTCGTCCGCATCTGGCCGGAAGCATCGCCCAATTGGTCCAGCGTCCGGCGCACCGCGCTCTCGAATTCGCCGACATAGGCTTCGATGCTGCGCTGACGCGCGGCGGCGCCGGCGTTGCGTTCGCGTTCCTGCTCTTCGATGCGCAGCTTGTCGACGGCCTGTTGCTTGAAGGTTTCCAGCGCGCCGGCCAGTGCCCCGATCTCGTCCCGGCGCTGCGCATATCCGGTATCGACGGTCAGATCGCCGGCCTCGACTTTCAACATGGCGTCGCGCATCGTGTGCAACGGCCGGATGACGCGGCGCGTGACGGCGATCATGGTGCCGACGGTCAACGCAAGTGCGGAAGCCAGCAGCACCAGTTGCAGCGCCAGTGAACGTTTGGCCAGGGAGTGCTGGGCCATTGTGTATTCTCTCGCGGCGTCCAGCGCGCGTTCGGCGACGGTGACTGCGGCAAGCATGCGCCCAACGGTGTACGGGCTCCACTGGCTGGCCGACATTTCGGGCTTTTCACCGGTCACGAGGGCGTTAAGCAATCGATCCCGCAGTTCCAGATATCGGGAATCAAAATAAGCCGTCTTCGCTTCCGTCATCGCCTCAACGAAGCGCGGCGGCAACTGGGTTCCGGCCGCCACGGTCTCCAGCGCGTCCCACGCCGTCTCGATGCGGCCCAGGTACTTGGTATAGGTTTGTCGCGCGTCGGGTGCGACGTGGCCGACCCCAAGCCCGGTCGATATCATCAGCGATGTTTCGCCGGCCGCGTTGCGCAGCAGCCAGGCAACCTGCTTGATCATCAGCCATTGATCGATCACCGCGTCGTTGTGGTTCACGGCCGCGGCGAGCCGGACGGATACCTTGTCCATGGTATCGAGCAACGCCGCCGTGGTTTCCGCGTATTCCTTGGCGATGCCCGGGCGACGCGAGGCCTTGGGCTTGTGCATCGCATCCCATGACTCGGCTTCGAGCGCTGTCATCGTCTCTATCAGCCGGGTCAATTCCGGAACCAGCGTCTTTTGATCGGCGAATTCGACGGCGTCGAGCACCGCGGCCGCGGCGCGCATCGCCGGCATTTCGGCATCGCGACCGTCGCGAAGGTATTTCCCGATGTCCGGTTGCACCAACGCATCCTCGTTCAGGCTGCGGATGGTGCTCGCGCGGTCACTGCGCAGATTATGCATCGCCTTGAACAAATTCGATGATGCGTCGGCAACCACCGAAATCCGGCTCGTCACGGTGAGGCGTTCCCAGGAGTTCCAGGCGCTGACGCAGAGCAGGGCCATCATGCAGGTCGACATCAGGACGACAACCGATTGGATCAGCGACGACACCGTCAGACGATTCAACATGGATTGGCCCCCCGGCAATTTCGGTCACTTAGACAAAAAAGAGTAAATATTTAGACAGCAACCCTGCCGTTATGGCCGTCTGGACGGCCGCAATGCCGCATTTTCGGGCAGACGACGGGCAGGCAGTTCCTCGCGTGGAACCGGGGGCGCCTGCTTCGCGTTGGGGTTTGACGCCGTACGACCTTCTCTTTTCGCGTCTACCAGGGGGATTTCGAATGCTAGTAGGTGCACTTGTTACATTTCTCGTCGTTATTCTCATTCTCTATTTAGTCAACCTGTTGCCGCTCGACGGCCGCGCCAAGCAAATCGTGCGCGTCGTCGTAATCGTCCTCGGCGTCATTTCACTGCTGAAATATATCACTGTGTTTTAGGCGCGCGTTTTGGCTGGTCTCGGGAATGCCTTACCCGGGGCGCCACGAAAAAGTGACCCCTTGCACTTCCGACAAAAAAGCCCCGGCGACTGCCGGGGCTTCTGCCTGATCCGATCGGGCAATTTACTTCAGCGTTCTGAACCAGTCGTCGACATCCCGGTGGATCTGGTCCCTGGCGAAGCCGTAGCGCTGCTGCAATTTACCTTCGAGCTGCTCGCGGCGGCCCTCGATCACATTGAGATCGTCGTCGGTAAGCTTGCCCCACTTTTCCTTCGCGGCGCCCTTGAACTGCTTCCAGTTGCCTTCAATCCTGTTCCAATCCATGGCCATCTCCCTTGCGTTGAGATGGCCTTCCAACGGTCAGGCAATTGAAGCGTTCCCGGAACGTCACACGTTCCGGGAAAGCGACCGGACAAAACGGGGACAGGAGGATGCGATCAACCCGCCGCCTTGGCTTCCCTGCGCCGTGCGGTCAGGATGTATTCGGTGTAGCCGTTCGGCTGCTCGCGTCCCTTGAAGATGAGATCGCAGGCGGCCTTGAAGGCGACGCCGTCGAAACCTGGCGCCATCGGCCGGTACAGCGGATCGCCCTTGTTCTGTCCATCCACCACAATCGCCATCCGCTTCAGCGATTCCATCACCCGATCCCTCGTGATGACGCCCTGATGCAGCCAGTTCGCCAGGTGCTGGCTCGAAATACGCAGCGTGGCGCGATCTTCCATCAGGCCGATATCGTGGATGTCAGGCACCTTGGAGCAGCCGACCCCCTGGTCGATCCAGCGCACGACATAGCCGAGGATGCCCTGGCAATTGTTGTCGATTTCCTGCTTCACATCGTCAGGTGCCCAGTTCGATTGCGATACCGGAATGGTGAGGATGTCGGACAGCTTGGCGCGCGGACCGCCCTTGGCCAGTTCCTGCTGGCGCGCCTGCACGTTGACCTGGTGATAATGCAGCGCGTGCAGGGTTGCGGCGGTCGGCGAGGGCACCCATGCGGTGGTCGCGCCGGCCTGCGGATGTGCGATCTTCTGTGCCAGCATGTCCGCCATCATGTCGGGCGCGGCCCACATGCCCTTGCCGATCTGGGCATGGCCGGGCAGGCCGTCGATCAGCCCGACATCAACGTTCCAGTCTTCATAGCCTTTGATCCACGGCTGGGCCTTCATGTCGTTCTTGCGGATCATCGGCCCGGCTTCCATCGAGGTGTGGATCTCGTCGCCGGTGCGGTCGAGGAAGCCGGTATTGATGAAGCAGATACGCTTCAAGGCGTTCTGGATACAGGCCTTGAGGTTGACCGTGGTGCGGCGCTCCTCGTCCATGATGCCGACCTTCAGGGTATTCTCAGGCAACGACAACATCTTCTCGACCCGGGCGAACAGTTCGCAGGTCAGCGCGACCTCGTCGGGGCCATGCATCTTCGGCTTCACGATGTAAACCGAGCCGGTACGGCTGTTGCGTGTTTTCGAGCCGCCCTTGAGATCGTGGATGGCCAGCAGGCCGGCGATGGCGGCATCGAGCAGTCCTTCGGGAATTTCTTCACCGGCACCGTCGAGCACCGCGTCGGTGAACATGTGATGGCCGACATTGCGCATCAACAGCAGGCTGCGGCCATGCAGCTTGAGTTCCTTGCCGTCCGGCGTCTTGTAGACGCGGTCGGGGTTGAGCGCGCGCGTGAGTGTCTTGCCGCCCTTCTCGAATTCGGCGGACAATGTGCCGTTCATCAGGCCGAGCGTGTTGCGATAGACCAGCACCTTGTCTTCGGCATCGACCGTCGCGACGCTGTCTTCCATGTCCAGGATCGTGCTGACGGCCGATTCCAGCACCATGTCGGCAACGCCGGCCGGATCGTCCTTGCCGATGATATGGCTGCGGTCGATTTTGACTTCGACATGCATCCCGTTGTGGACCAGCAGGATCGCGGTCGGTGCGGCGGGATCGCCCTGATAGCCCGCGAACTGCGCGTTCGAGCTCAGCGCGGTGGCGTTGCCGCTTTTCAGCTTGACCGCGAGCTTGCCGGCGATGACGCTGTAGGAGGTCGCATCGGTGTGACTTCCGCTTGCCAGGGGGACGGCAGCGTCGAGAAATGCCTTTGCCTTGGCGATGACCTTGGCGCCGCGGGCCTTGTTGTAGCCCTTGCCGGTCTCACCGGCTTCGTGCGCGATCGCATCGGTGCCGTACAGCGCGTCGTAAAGACTGCCCCAGCGCGCGTTGGCGGCGTTCAGGGCATAGCGCGCGTTGGTGAGGGGGACGACCAACTGCGGTCCGCAGATTTTCCCGATTTCCTCGTCGACGTTGGCGGTCTCGACCTTCTGGGTCGCCGGTTCCGGCAGCAGGTAGCCGATTTCCTTCAAAAATGCGGTGTATGCATTCAAGTCGAACGGCTTGCCTTTGTGGGCGCGGTGCCAGCCGTCGATTTTCGCCTGTAGTGTATCGCGGAAGGCGAGCAGCTCACGATTTTTCGGCGCCAGATCCCGGACAATGGCCGCGAGGCCGCCCCAGAATGCGTCAGGCGAAATACCGGTGTTGGGGGTCGCTTCCTTGGCGATAAAGTCGCACAAAACGGGGGCGATTTTCAGTCCGTGGGCAACGATACGATTCATTGTGTGGTTTTCATTGTGTGGTTTCTCGGGGGATCTCGTACAGGAAACGGCGATTTACGCGCTGTTTCGGCGGAAAAAACGGCAAAAAGGCGCCGCAAAGGCAAGCTTTCACTGCCCTTTTAGCGCCAAAGCCGGGGGGATGAGAAGGCCTTTGGCGCCCCGCGACAGCCCATATCAGCGGCGGTAGCTAGGTCAGCTCTAAGTCAGCTGAAGTTCAGATATTGGCAGCGAGATCGACGAGTTCGTCGAACAGAATGCCCGTTCGCGCCAGCATTCGCTCGATCTCGTCGGTCGCCTCGATCACGGAACAAATCGAGGTGTCGATCGTCAACTCGCTGGCTGCGGGCGGCTGGTAATCGTTGCCGATGCCGGTGAACGCATGCAGCGCGCCGGCACGGGCCTTGGCGTAATGGCCCTTGGGATCGCGGCTTTCGCAGACTTCGACTGGCGTTGCGACGTAGACCTCACGGAATGCCGTGTCGGCGATGCGGCGCGCCGCGGCACGGTCTTGCGCCGAGGGCGAAACCGCGGCGACGATGGCGATGTGGCCATTGCGCGCCAGATGGCTGGCGACTTCGGCCAACCGGCGAATGTTC
>Ga0210394_10005142_pt1 | contig 14790 bp, 10 predicted proteins | sample IncBWC12MmetaG_FD_160121 | JGI IMG/M metagenome (GOLD analysis project Ga0210394, IMG submission 160121) | Forest soil microbial communities from Barre Woods Harvard Forest LTER site, Petersham, Massachusetts, United States - Inc-BW-C-12-M | ecosystem: Environmental > Terrestrial > Soil >... | reverse complement strand
GCGCTGATCTTCAAGACCAATGTACTATGGGTTCAGTTGGATGCGCTGTATCATGCCTATGTCGACGGCCACATCCCGCCGGGCGCCTTCGTTCCGAAAGTGTGAGAGAGACCGAGAGAGGCAATGGCACCAGGCCGCAACATCACTGTCAGCGAGGCGAGCCGGCCGATTTTGCCGCGTCACGCCAAACTGAAATTCGATGAGACACGTCGGGTCTGGGTGATCCTTGCGCCGGAGCGGGTGCTCGCCCCCGACGAGATCGCGGTCGAAGTACTGCAACTCTGCGACGGTATTCGCAGCGTCGCCGAGATGGCCGATGCGCTCGCGATCAAATATGCCGCGCCCCGCGAGGCGATCGCGACCGACGTGGTCGCCATGCTGCAAGACCTCGCCGACAAGGGCTTTCTCACCGAAGCACGGGAGAAGACCGAATGAGTGATATTCTCGCCGCCCTGGAGTCGCGCCGCTCGACCGCGGAAGCGTTCGGCATTCCGCTCGCGGTCCTCGCTGAAGTGACCCATCGCTGCCCGCTGCAATGCCCCTATTGTTCGAATCCGGTCGAGCTCGATCGCGCAGGCAGTGAGCTCACGACCGATGAATGGAAGAAGGTTCTGTCAGAACTCGCCGAAATAGGCGTGTTGCAGATTCACTTCTCCGGCGGGGAACCGACCGCGCGCAAGGACCTCGTCGAGCTTGTTCAGCATGCGAGTGACGTCGGACTCTATTCCAACCTGATCACTTCGGCCGTCATGCTCACGCGTGAAAAGCTCGCTTCCCTCGCCGACGCCGGCCTCTGTCATGTGCAGATCAGTTTTCAGGGCAATGAGCCGCTGGTGGCCGACCGTGTCGCCGGCTTCAAGGGCGCGCATGCCAAAAAACTCGAAGCCGCGAAATGGACGCGCGAACTCGATTTGCCGCTGACCGTGAACGCGGTCATGCACCGGCAAAATCTGTTTCAACTGCAAGACATCATCCAGATGGCAGTCGACCTCGATGCCGACCGGCTGGAAGTTGCCAACGTACAATATTACGGCTGGGCGCTGAAGAACCGCGCAGCCCTGATGCCGACGCTGGAGCAGATCGAAGAGACGAGCCGCCTCGTCGAGGAAGCGCAATCGCGCCTCAAAGGCACGCTCGCGATCGACTACGTCGTGCCGGATTACTACGCGCTGCGGCCGAAGAAATGCATGGGCGGCTGGGGCCGGCAGTTCTTTAACATCTCGCCGGCGGGAAAAATCCTGCCGTGCCACGCCGCCGAAACCATCACCGGGCTCGAATTCCTCTCGGTGCGATCCAATCACTCGATCGCGTGGATCTGGCAGAACTCCGAGGCCTTCAACCGCTATCGCGGCACGGGGTGGATGCCCGAGCCGTGCCGCAGTTGCGAATTCAAGGAGGTCGATTTCGGCGGCTGCCGCTGTCAGGCTTTTGCCCTGACCGGCGATGCCGGCAACACCGATCCCGCCTGCACGCTGTCGCCGCATCATGAGCGGATTTTCAAAGCGGCGGCAGAGGAAGCGGCCGGCAACCACAACCGCTTCATTTACCGCAATTTCGCGGGCGGCACGCCGGAGACCGAAAGTGCCACCTGATGCCGATGCCGGCAAATCCGCGGGACGACGCGCCGATCCGTTCGCGCCGCTGACGTCCGAATGGCTTGCGGTCGGCGATGGTCACGAAATCTATGTCGAGAGCGTCGGCCGCGCCGACGGACTCCCTGCAGTCTATCTGCATGGCGGGCCCGGCAGCGGCTGCCAGAGCGATCACCGCCGGCTGTTCGACCCCGAGCGCTTCCATGCGGTGTTGTTCGATCAGCGTGGCGCGGGCCGCAGCCGCCCCAAGGGCGGATGCAAGGACAACACGCTGCCGCATCTGATCGCGGACATGGAGACGATCCGCGCGAAGTTTGGTTTTGAGCGCTGGATCGTCATCGGCGGTTCCTGGGGCGCTACGCTGGCGCTGGCTTATGCGCAAGCCCATCCCGATCGCGTTTCAGGCATCGTGCTGCGCGCGACCTTTCTCGGCACCCGCGCCGAGCTCAGCGGCGCCTTCCTCGAAACGCTACCGCGCTTCCATCCCGGGCTCAGCGCGGATTTCATCGGCTTATTGCCCGAAGCCGAACGCGGCAAGCCGCTCGACGCCTACTGGCGCCGCATTCTCGATCCCGATGTCGCCGTGCATACGCCATTCGCGCGCGCCTGGCACGATACCGAGCGTATCTTGTCGGAGCATAAGCCCTCGCGCTCGCGATTGGATCTTAAATCGCTGAAATCGACAGGCGCCCTGCCCGCGACGCCCTTCATGGAAGCGTATTACTTCGCCCATGATTGCTTCATGAAGCCCAACCAGCTTCTGGACAACGCGCAAAGTCTCGAGGACATCCCGGGCATCATCGTACAGGGCCGCTACGATCTTTTGTGCCCGCCCGAAACCTCTCACTCGCTTGCCGCGCGCTGGCGCGACGCCGAACTGCGCATCGTCGAAGGCGCCGGCCACACGCTGTATGATCCCGGCGTCCGCGACGCCGTGATGAAGGCGATCGCGGATATGGCGTCGAAAGTCGGGCGATAACACCGTCATTGCGAGCGAAGCGAAGCAATCCAGAAAACGATAGGTTGAAAAATACTGGATTGCTTCGTCGCTAACGCTCCTCGCAATGACGAGAAAGCATGGAGACTCGAAAAATGCCGATTGCCGGAAAAGGCATGCTGCTGACGTCGATGGATATCGACGAAGCCCATGAGGTGGAGTTCAACCGCTGGTACGACCGCGAACATCTGGAAGAACGTGTCGCGATCGAAGGCTTTATCGAAGCGCGGCGCTACGTGGCCGAAGAAGGCGTGCCGAAATACTTAAGCCTCTATTCGACCGAAACCTTCGAGGTACTCGACAGCCCCGCCTATCGCAAAGCGCTCGCGAACCAGACCGACTGGTCGAAGGCCAATATCGCGCGTTTCAAGAACATGATCCGAAGCGTCGCGCGTATCACCATCAGCCGCGGCAAGGGTCGCGGCGCCTGGCTCGGCGTCATCCGACTTCGGCCTGTGCGCGGAAAGGAGGACGAGCTGCGTGCGTTGCTATTCGATGCACTTGATCCGAAAGGTCTTGACGGCATCATTTCAATGCATCTGCTCGAAAGCGATCCAGCGTTGTCCAAACCGCTCACCGATAAAGCATCCGATCCCGGCGCCGGCGACTGGTTCTGGCTGATCGATCACACGGACGCAGAGCCTCCAGGCTTCATCGCCCGGCGGCTTCAAAGTTGCGAACGGTTAATTGCCCAAGTGGTTTCGGTCGGCTCGTACCGTTTGATGTGGGATATTTCAAAGGGTGAAATTCCGGCGTGACAATGGCCATGCTGCACTGCCGCATAAACTCGATTTTATGCGTTGGCATTACCCAGTTCACTAAAGCTGATGATCGCGCAAAATTGCCTTTGTGGATCATCTTGAATGGCTTTAATACGATTAGCCGATGATCCCATTCGAAAACTGAAAAGAACGCCAATTCGAGCGTTCTGACGCAGAACAAGGCCGCGCTGTTAGTTCGAGTATTTGCGCGGATGAAGGTAGGAATGAAACCGACTGATATCTCGGCGCCCGACTACTTCCACAAAGTGGTCGACTGCCAGTGGGCCTGCCCCGCACACACACCCGTCCCGGAATATATCCGTTTGATCGCAGAGGGCCGTTACAGCGACGCCTACATGATCAATTGGAGATCGAACGTGTTTCCGGGAATTCTCGGCCGCACCTGCGATCGCCCCTGTGAGCCGGCCTGCCGCCGCGGCCGGGTCGAGGAAACGCCGGTCGCAATCTGCCGACTGAAACGCGTTGCCGCCGATTTCAAGGATGACGTCAAACACCGCATGCCGCGCGCGGGTGCGAAGAACGGCAAGCGTATCGCGATTGTCGGCGGCGGCCCCGCCTCGCTGACGGTCGCGCGCGATCTCGCGCCGCTCGGTTATCACTGCACCGTGTTCGACCAGGATCCGAAAGCGGGCGGCATGATGCGGACGCAAATTCCGAAATTCCGCCTGCCGGATTCGGTGATCGACGAGGAGACCGATTACATCCTCGACCTCGGCATCGAGTTCAAAGGTGGTCGCCGCATCGACAGTCTGAAGAAGCTGCTCTCCGAAAATTACGATGCGATCTTTGTCGGCTCCGGCGCCCCACGCGGCCGCGAACTCGAAATCCCCGGCCGCAAGGAAGCGGCAGGCAACGTTCATATCGGCATCGACTGGCTCTCCAGCGTGTCGTTCGGTCATGTCGACAAGATCGGCAAGCGCGTGATCGTGCTCGGCGGCGGCAACACCGCGATGGATTGTTGCCGCACCGCGCGCCGCCTCGGCGGCGAGGACGTCAAGGTGATCGTGCGCTCGGGCTTCGAGGAGATGAAGGCGAGCCCATGGGAAAAAGAAGACGCCATGCACGAGGATATTCCGATCCTCAATTTCATGGTCCCGGTCGCCTTCACCCATGACAACGGCAAACTCACCGGCGTCACTTTCCAGAAGGTGAAGGCCGAATACGACGCCAAGGGCAAGCGCAACCTGGTGCCGACGGCGGAGCCCGAGCAGACCATCGCCTGCGACGACGTGCTGGTCGCGGTCGGCCAGGAAAACGCCTTCCCCTGGATCGAGCGCGATTGCGGCATCGAGTTCGACAAATCGGACATGCCGAAGGTCGACACCATCACGATGGGCTCGAGCCACCCGAAGGTGTTCTTCGGCGGCGACGCCGCGTTCGGCCCCAAAAACATCATCTGGGCAGTGGCGCACGGCCACGACGCCGCGCTTTCGATCCACAAGCTGCTTTCAGGCGAGGATATCACCGAGCGGCCGCTTCCCGAGGTGCAGGTCTCCTCACAGAAGATGGGCATCCACGAATGGAGCTATGACAACGACCCCTCCGACGACAAGCGCTTCAAGGTGCCGCATCGCGACAAGGTCATCGCGCTGAAGGACATCCGCGCGGAAGTCGAACTCGGCTACGACGTCAAGCTCGCGCTCGGCGAGGCGAGGCGCTGCCTCAATTGCGATATTCAAACCGTGTTTTCGGCGCCGCTGTGCATCGAATGCGACGCCTGCGTCGATATCTGCCCGATGGATTGCATTACTTTCACCGAGAACGGCGAGGAAGCCGATCTGCGGACGCGGCTGAAGGCGCCCTCGCCGCATCTGGATCAGGATCTCTATGTCGCCGACGGCCTCAAGACGGGACGCGTCATGGTGAAGGACGAAGACGTCTGTCTGCATTGCGGCCTGTGCGCCGAGCGGTGCCCTACCGGCGCCTGGGACATGCAAAAATACCTTATCGATATGACCCTCGCAGGAACATCATGTCCGTCCAAAGCCCGATCAGCAGCGTAAACGACTTCGTCGTTCGCTTCGCCAACGTCAATGGCTCGGGTTCGGCGAGCGCCAACGAACTGTTCGCCCGCTCCATCCTGCGCCACGGCGTGCCGGTCAGCCCGCGCAACATCTTTCCTTCCAACATTCAGGGCCTGCCGACCTGGTACGAGGTGCGGGTAACGGAAGAAGGCCACCTGGGCGCACGCGGCGGCGTCGACTTGATGGTGGCGATGAATCCGCAGACCTGGGACAAGGACCTCGCTGGAATCGAGCCCGGCGGCTATCTGTTCTACGATTCGACCAAGCCGATGCCGCAGTCGAAATTCCGCAGCGACATCACCGTCATCGGCGTGCCGCTGACCGCCATCACCAATTCCACCTATACCGATCCGCGCCAGCGCCAGCTTTTCAAGAACATCATCTATTCGGGCGCGCTGTGCGCGCTGCTCGACATGGATCCGAAGCTGATCGAGCAGCTGATCGGCGAGCAATATAAAGGCAAGGAAAAGCTGTTGTCGTCGAACGTCCACGCGCTGCATCTTGGCCGTGACTGGGCGCTGCAAAACCTCAAATGCCCGATCGGCTTGCGCGTCAAGAAAGCCGACAAGGTCGGCGACCGCATCTTCATCGAAGGCAACAGCGCAGCCGCTCTCGGCGCGGTCTATGGCGGCGCCACGGTCTGCGCCTGGTACCCGATCACGCCGTCGTCTTCGCTCGCGGATGCCTTTGCCAGCCACTGCAAGAAGCTGAGACACGATGCCGACGGCAAGGCGAAGTACGCGATCGTGCAGGGCGAGGACGAACTCGCTTCCATCGGCATTGTGATCGGCGCGTCCTGGAATGGCGCCCGCGCTTTCACCGCGACTTCCGGCCCCGGCATTTCGCTGATGACCGAATTCATCGGCCTGTCATATTTTGCCGAAATCCCGGCCGTCATCATGAACGTGCAGCGCGCCGGCCCCTCCACCGGCATGCCGACCCGTACCCAGCAATGCGACATCATCGCCTGCGCCTATGCGTCTCACGGTGACACCAAGCACGTGCTGCTGTTTCCGGAAGATCCGGCCGAGGCCTTCGAATTTGCAGCCCAAGCCTTCGATCTCGCCGAACGGCTTCAGACCACGATCTTCCTGATGCTCGATCTCGATATCGGCATGAACCACCGGCTGTCCCGCCCGCTGAAGTGGGACGACGCCCGCCAATATGACCGCGGCAAGGTGATGACGGCGGAGATGCTCGATGAGGGCCGCGATTTCGGCCGCTATCTCGACGTCGACGGCGACGGCATCCCCTATCGAACCTATCCCGGTACCCATCCGACCAAAGGCTCCTACTTCACCCGCGGCACATCACGCGACCGCTACGCGCGCTACTCGGAAGAAGGTTCGGTTTACGCCGACAACATGCAGCGCCTGGTGCGCAAGTTCGAAACCGCGCAGGACATGGTGCCGCGGCCGCTGCAGGCCAACGCCGCCAAGCCGACCAAATACGGCGTGATCTATTTCGGCTCGACCGCGCCCGCGATGGATGAGGCGATCAAGTTGCTCGAGGCGCACGGGCACCAGCTTGACCGCCTGCGTATCCGTGCCTTCCCGTTCCATTCCTCCGTCGCGAGCTTCATCGCCGACCATGATTTCGTTTACGTGGTCGAGCAGAACCGCGATGCCCAGCTTCGTTCGCTGATCGTCAACGAGAACGGCATCGACCCGGTCCGGCTGGTTCCGATCCGCCATTATGACGGCACGCCGATCACCGCGCGTTTCATCGCGAGCGCGATCGGCGAACATCAGGATCAGCTCAAGCTCACTCCGCTGCGCAAGGTGAAGTCATGACCTATATCGCGAAGCCGAAGTTTCACCATCCGGGCCTGACCAAGAACAGCCTCGGCTACACCCATCGCGATTACGAGGGCAAAATCTCGACGCTGTGCGCCGGATGCGGCCACGACTCGATCACCGCCTCCATCATCGAGGCCTGCTACGAGCTGTCGATCGAGCCGCATCGCGTGGCCAAAATTTCCGGTATCGGCTGTTCCTCGAAGACGCCCGACTACTTCCTCGGCAACTCGCACGGCTTCAATTCGGTGCATGGCCGCATGCCGTCGGTGCTGACCGGCGCCAACCTCGCCAACCGCGACCTGATCTATCTCGGCGTCTCCGGCGACGGCGATTCCGCTTCCATCGGCTTCGGCCAGTTCGCGCATTCGATCCGGCGCGGCGTCAACATGACCTATATCGTCGAGAACAACGGCGTTTACGGCCTCACCAAAGGCCAGTTCTCGGCAACCGCCGATCGCGGCTCGAAGTCGAAGAAGGGCGTGATGAACACCGACAGCGCCGTCGATCTGGTGGCGATCGCGCTTCAGTTAGGCGCAAGCTTCGTGGCGCGCAGCTTCTCCGGCGACAAGGACCAGCTGGTGCCGTTGATCGCGGCCGCGATCGAGCACAAGGGCGCGGCCTTCATCGACGTCATCAGCCCGTGCATCGCGTTCAACAACCATGCCGGCTCGACCAAGAGCTTCGATTACGTGCGCGAGCACAATGATGCGGTGAACCGGCTCGACGTTCTCGTCGGCCGCGATCCGATCTCGGTCGACTACGCACCTGGCACCGTGCAGATCGTCGAGCAGCACGACGGCAGCAAGATCGCGCTGCGCAAGATCGACGCCGATTACGACGCGCATGATCGCGTCGGCGCAATGTCGTTCCTGACAAGGCACGCCGCCAAGGGCCAGATCGTCACCGGGCTGCTTTACGTCGACCCCGAGGCTGAAGACCTGCACAGCCATCTCAACACGGTGGAGCATCCGCTCAACCGCCTTGAGGCGGATGTTCTCTGCCCGGGGTCAGCCGCGCTGGAAAAGATCAACGCCAGCTTGCGGTAAAACCCTTTCGAGCAAAGCGGATTCCGGCATGAAAACGGCCGGGCCGTAACGGCCCAGCCGCAGCTTGAGTTCAGCCAATCAGTTGGGCCAACACCGCTTGCGCTCCGGTCCAAGGTGGTATCCCGGAGGGCAGGCCCTGCCGTCGTACATCGGATGGCACGCGCCGCCCGGGCCGCGCCAGAAGCCGCGTCCGCAACCTTCCGCGACCTTGATCACCGAGCTGTTGGAAACGCCAACAGGCGCGGGCGTAACTGCCGCACTGGCGGCGGTGGAAAGACCAAGTGCCAAGGCGGTGCCGAAAAGGATCGTCCGAATCATCCTGTACCTCCCTCTGCTAGAAATAAACTGTAACGATTTGCCGAACTTGCCGGAAAATCGGCCGGGACGTTAACATTCGGGGTGTGAAAGGCAAATGAATAGCCTCCACTGGCCGTTCCGGCGCGCTGGAAAAAATCAGACAAGCGTTCATGAACGCGTTGCGTCGAGTTCGCCTCCATGCGAGCCGGCGCGCTGCGGCAGGCATGCGATGCAGGCAAGGATGGCGGCGGCAAGGATCGCCGTTGCATAGAATCTACTGAAGCCAAGACCGCCGTCTTGCGTGGGTTTGTCGAGCCAATCGCCGAGAGTGGCGCCGAGCGGACGCGTCAGAATGAAGGCGGCCCAGAAGAGCAGCGTTCTGGAAATACTGGTCCAGAAGTAGGCTGCGGCGATGACCGCAAGACCGGCGGCGAATACGAGCGCGCCGCGTTCGTAGCCGAGCCCGTTGGTATCCGCCATCCAGTCGCCAAGCGCCGTCCCGAGTGTTTGTGAGAACATGATTGAAACCCAGTAGAAGGTCTCCGTGCGCGGCGCGGTCACGGTATCGACCGAAATCGTGCCTTCTACCCAACGCCAGAAGGCTAGAGAGACCATCAAAAGCAGGAACAGCAGCGACGCGCCGCCGGGATAACCGATCCCGAGCGAGCGGTCGGCGAAATCGGCCATCGTCGTCCCCGCCGTCGTGGTGGCAATCACGACAATCCAGTACAGCAGCGGATGAAAAGCCCTGGCGGAAATCTGCACGACGACGGCAACGACAAAGACGCCGATGAAGACGAGGCTGCTCAGCGCATAGCCAAGGTCCGCCGACATCGATAGCGCGTCACCGCCGGTTTCGCCGAGCGTTGTCGCCAGGATCTTGATCAGCCAGAAGATCAGTGTGACTTCGGGAACCTTGCTTTGCCGGAGAAGCTCGCTCATTCCAGAACTTTAAGCGCACTGAACCGCCAAAGATGAGGCGGCCTGTTCAAGGATTCCTGATTTGACAATGAAGCGTCGGTGTTGGCGAGGCCACGGAAGTCAACTGCCGTCATTGCGAGCGATAGCCGAGCAATCCAGAAAGCCAAAAAGCTGGATTGCTTCGTCGTTTGCGCTCCTCGCAATGGCGGCTCGCGTTGAGTCTCAAGTCACCCGGCGCACATAGGCTGCATTGAGATCCTTCACCGAGCGCGCGCCGCACTGCTGCATGGCTGCTCTTGTTTCGATTCGCACGAGCTCGAGTACCCGTTCCACGCCCTCCTGGCCGAAGGCGCCAAGTCCCCACAAATAGGGACGGCCGACCCCGACCGCCTGCGCCCCCATGGCCAGCGCCTTGACCGCATCGGTGCCGCGGCGGAAGCCGCTGTCGACGATCACAGGCATCCGCCCCTTCACGGCGGCGATGATCTCCGGCAATGCGTCGATGGTAGAACGGCCATTGTCTTCGCCGCGGCCGCCATGGTTGGAAACCAGAATGCCGTCCATGCCGTTCTGCACGGCAAGCTCGGCATCGTCCGCCGTGACGATTCCCTTGAGGATGATTTTCATCTTGGTCACGTCGCGCATCCGCTTGACCGTGTCCCAGTTCAAATTGGAGGACTCGCCGCTGCCCTTGATGCCGGAAAGATCGATGCCGTCATAATTATGCCGCCGCAGCACGCGCGAGGCGAAACTGGAGCGGTCGTGGCATCCCGAACATTCGCGCGTGTCGGTCTTCATGAGCCGAAACAGCGTCTCCTGATTGCGGCCGGCGACGCGATCGACCGTTACCGCCAGAACCGGACAGCCTGCGCTGTCGGCCCGCTTGATCAGCGCCTGCGCCACCTCCCAGCTCGGCGAAGCGTAGAGCTGGAACCAGACCGGCGCCCCACGTGCCTTGGTGACGTCGTCCACGGAGAAATTCGACGACGTCGAAAGCATTTGCAGATGATTGCCGGCGCGTGCGGCCTTTGCCACCGCCAATTCGCCGTCCGGGTGAAAGAACTGGTTGGCGCCGGTCGGGCACACAAAGATCGGTGAATCATAACGCGTCCCGAACAATTCGATGCTGGTATCGATCTTGGACACGTCGTTGAGACGGTGCGGCATCAACTGGAATTTCTTGAAATCCTCGCGATTGGCGCGCAGCGTGACCTCGTCGTCGATGCCCGCCGCCATATAGCCGAAATGCGCGGGCGGCACGTTCTGGCGGGCGACCGGCTCGAAGTCGAACACATTGATCGCTTCCTTGGGAGTCTTGATCAATTCGCCGCTGCCTGGCGGCGCCCACATCATCGGATCGGGCAGCTTCGATGGGGCTTCCATCCCGCGGGCTGCAAACGCGCCCGATGCCAGCAGCGGAGAAGCCGCGCAATATTGCAAGAATCGGCGGCGGCTGGTGGCGCGAATATCCTCGTGCGTCATGTGGGCATCCTCCCCTGCGTGTATTTTTAGTTGAACCGAGGATAGCAGCGCCAACCGCGGCTCGGAAGGCTAACCCCATAGCAGCCCAGACATGCAGATTGGGAGAGCCAGCGACATCCCCGAGCCGCCACGAAGTCCAAAAAATTGATCAGACATGACAGGTTAGGCGGTATTTGGGAGGATCGATCTCCTGGTCGGGGCGTTATCCGGACCGGGATCACCCATAATCCCGTCACCACCGCAGCCTAAGGATTGTTGATCATCGGGCGTCTCGTTAATGTCCGATTTGGCTGCCGATACAGCATCCGTTCGAACCGAAACAGGTCATCATGAATCCAGTCAAGGCACTCGAAAACCACGGCCAGGCAGCCTGGCTGGATTTTCTGGCACGCGGCTTTGTCGCCAAGGGCGAGCTGAAGAAGCTGATCGATAGCGATGGCGTCAAGGGCGTGACGTCAAATCCATCGATCTTCGAGAAGGCGATCGGCAGCTCCGACGAATATGACGGCGCGATCGGGAGCGCGTTGAAGAAAGGCGACCGGCCGGTTGCCGAGTTGTTTGAGCATCTGGCGGTTGAGGATATCCAGCATGCCGCCGACGTATTGCGCCCGGTCTATGATCACTTGAAAGGCACCGACGGTTTCGTCAGCCTGGAGGTGTCGCCCTATCTCGCCATGGACACCAAGGGCACCATCGCGGAGGCCGAACACCTCTGGAAAGCCGTCCATCGCAAGAATCTCATGGTCAAGGTGCCGGCGACGCCGGAAGGCCTGCCCGCGATCGAACATTTGATCGGCGAAGGCATCAGCATCAACATCACGCTATTGTTCTCGCGAGATGTCTATATCGAGGTCGCCGAGGCCTATCTCGCCGGCCTCGAACGGCTTGTCGCCGATGGCGGCAACCCCTCTCATGTCGCAAGCGTGGCGAGCTTCTTCGTCAGCCGCATCGACAGCGCGGTCGACAAGCAGCTCGACGAGAAAATCGCCCGCGCCAACGATCCAAACGAAAAGGAGCGGCTGGCCGCGTTGAAAGGCAAGGTCGCGATCGCCAACGCGAAGTTGGCCTATCAGGAATATAAGCGCCTGTTCTCGGGTGCACGCTGGGAAAAGCTTGCGGCCAAAGGCGCCAGGCCGCAGCGGCTGTTATGGGCTTCTACCGGCACCAAGAACAAGGACTACAGCGACGTACTCTATGTCGAAGAGCTGATCGGTCCGAACACCGTCAACACGGTGCCGCCGGCAACGCTTGACGCTTTCCGCGATCACGGCAAGCCCCGTGACAGTCTCGAGGAGAATGTCGACGACGCGAGAGACATCCTCGCCGAGCTCGACAAATCCGGTATCTCGCTTGATGCGATCACCGAGGAACTCGTCAAGGACGGCGTCAAACTGTTTGCCGACGCGGCCGACAAGCTTTACGGCGCGGTCGCCCACAAGCGCGCCACCGTGCTTGGCGCGGCAATCGGCCCGCAGAAGTTGGCGCTCAGTGCCAACCTTCGGAAAGCGGTCGAGAAGAGCACCGAGGAATGGCGTGCTTCCGCCAAAATCCGAAGGCTCTGGCAGAAGGACACCTCGGTATGGACCGGCGAAGACGAGGACAAATGGCTCGGCTGGCTCGACAGCGCCGCCAAGGCCGATATCGCCGATTACGAGGATTATGCGCGGCGCGTGAGGGGACAGAATTTCACCGACGCGGTCGTGCTTGGCATGGGCGGATCGAGCCTTGGGCCCGAAGTGCTAGCCGAAACTTTCCCGAAAAAGTCCGGCTTTCCGACGCTGCGTGTGCTCGATTCCACCGATCCCGCACAGGTGCGGGCGATGGAAAAGGCGGTCGATCTCAAAAGAACCTTGTTCATTGTCTCGAGCAAGTCCGGCGGTACCACCGAACCCAACGTGATGAAGGACTATTTCTTCGCACGCGTCACGGAAGCGATCGGCCGTGACAAGGCCGGACACCGTTTCATCGCGGTGACCGATCCCGGCTCGTCGCTGGAAAAGACCGCAGGCAAGCAGGGATTTGCGCGCGTCTTTCATGGCGATCCCACGATCGGCGGCCGCTACTCGGTGCTGTCGCCGTTCGGGCTGGTGCCCGCCGCGACCGCCGGCATCGACGTGCGCGCGCTCGTCACGCATACGCTGGCGATGGTGCGCTCCTGCGGCGCGGACGTGCCGCCCCACGAAAACCCCGGCGTACAGCTTGGTCTTGCGATGGGACTTGCGGGGCTCGAAGGCCGCGACAAGGTGACGATTTTTTCGTCGAGGAAGATTGCCGACTTCGGCGCCTGGGCCGAGCAGCTGATCGCGGAATCCACCGGCAAGGACGGCAAGGGCTTGATCCCGATCGACGGCGAACCGCTGGGCGATGTCGCGTCTTACGGCCATGACCGCTTCTTCGTCGATCTGCGCACCGAAGGCGAAACCGATGCCGCGCACGATGATAAACTTGCCGCACTTGAACGGGCAGGTCATCCCGTCGTTCGTATTGTCGTCAAATCGATCGAGCATATCGGGCAGGAATTTTACCGCTTTGAAATGGCAACCGCCGTCGCGGGTGCCGTGCTCGGCATCAACCCGTTCAATCAGCCCGACGTCGAGGCTGCAAAGATCAAGACCCGGGAATTGACCGCAGCCTTCGAGAAGTCTGGCGCGTTGCCGGCGGAAACGCCGGTCGTCTCGACCGCAACGGCCGATCTCTATACGGATGCCGCCAACGCCGCCTCCTTGCGCAAGGCGGGGGCCGACGGCACACTGGAATCGTGGCTGAAGGCCCATTTCTCGCGCACCCATGCCGACGATTATGTGGCGCTGCTCGCTTATATCGAACGCAACCCGGCTCATATCGATGCCTTGCAAAGCGTCCGGCTCGCCATTCGGGATAATCAGCACGTTGCGACCTGCGCCGAATTCGGCCCGCGTTTCCTGCATTCGACGGGACAAGCCTATAAAGGCGGCCCGGACAGCGGTGTGTTCCTGCAAATCACCGCCGATGATTCCAGGGATTTGCCGGTGCCGGGCCAGAAGGCGAGCTTTGGCGTGATCAAGGCAGCGCAAGCCCGCGGCGATTTCGACGTATTGACCGAGCGTGGCCGGCGCGCGCTACGGGTGCATCTGAAAGGCGATCTCAACGACGGCCTGAAGGTGCTCGATAGCGCGATCAGGCAGGCGTTGAACTGAGGTGAGAGCAATGCAGCTTGGCATGATCGGCCTGGGGCGGATGGGCGGCAATATCGTTCGCCGCCTGATGCAACATGGACATTCCGCCGTGGTCTATGACAAGGACGAAAAAGCCGTGGCCGCGATAGCCAGCGAAGGCGCGCTAGCGTCGAACTCGCTGGAGCATTTCGTCGAGAGGCTCGCAAAGCCACGCACCGCCTGGGTGATGCTGCCGGCGGGACCGATTACCGAAGCGGCGATCGATACGCTGTCCAAGCTGATGGAGAGCGGCGACGTCATCATCGACGGCGGCAATACGTTCTGGCAGGACGACGTTCGCCGCGGCAAGGCGCTGAAAGAACGCGGCATTCATTACATCGACGTCGGCACGTCGGGCGGGGTCTGGGGGATCGAGCGCGGATACTGCATGATGATCGGCGGCGACAAGGAGGTGGTCGGGCGGCTTGATCCGATCTTTGCCGCGCTCGCGCCGGGGATCGGCGACATCCCGCACACGCCGGGGCGCGAGGGGCGCGACCCTCGCATCGAGCAGGGCTATATCCACGCCGGCCCGGTCGGCGCCGGGCATTTCGTCAAGATGGTCCATAACGGTATCGAATATGGCCTGATGCAGGCCTATGCCGAAGGCTTCGATATCCTGAAGAACGCCAATATCGAGGCGGTGCCGAAAGAGC
>Ga0210394_10005138_pt1 | contig 14804 bp, 15 predicted proteins | sample IncBWC12MmetaG_FD_160121 | JGI IMG/M metagenome (GOLD analysis project Ga0210394, IMG submission 160121) | Forest soil microbial communities from Barre Woods Harvard Forest LTER site, Petersham, Massachusetts, United States - Inc-BW-C-12-M | ecosystem: Environmental > Terrestrial > Soil >... | reverse complement strand
TCGGTCGAATTCCCGGTTTTCAGGGGCACTGATATAAGCGCTTACCGGCGGCAAAGGCGTGATCAATTCCAAGAGCCAGTCGGTTCCTCGCGGAAAGTAAAGTTCGGGTTCCGGCGAAACGGGGAGCACCGCCCGATAAACGGGTAGAATCCAGAATAATTCGGGATCCCACATCGAAATGTACTGCAGCCTGCTGGTGAGATGGTCTAGCGGCGTATTGTTGCTGCGGATGCCCTGGATCACCCCGTTTCTTACTTTCTCGCGCGCATTGTCCACCCCCAACACTCGGGCGCGGATCTGGATCGGCGGCGCATCATCCGGTTGTATACGATCGAACTCAATCTCCAGGGTCGCGATTTCGTGTCGGAATCCCATCCCCACTTTATGGACAGACCTAATGTAGCCTTCTACTGGAGTGCCAACGCTAAAGATGGGGACGCCATCACACCGAGGGGATTCGATCAGGATTCCTCGCACCGAACTACCCGCTTTTGAGTTGTAAGATGAGACCCCTTGTAGGAGACGAATGCGGAATGTGTGGTTTGCCGTCTGTTCGCACGCGGCGTTAACCTGGATACAACTCAGGCAAAGAGAAACGATCAGGAATGGAAAGATGGAGAGCGCGTTTTCCCAGAAGGCACGCATGTAGTTCACTTCCGACCTGAATTGTGAACTTCTGTGCGAAACCAGCGTGTCCCAAAGCGGACATACTTGTGAAACTTGGGATCAGAGGCGAATGGAAGGATCGGACCTTCGCCTCGGATAGGGCCCGAGAAGTCTTGTTCTCGGATTGTGGCTTTGGGAGCCAGGCGTGTTAATAGTTACCTGCGGGAAACGGCGAGCCGCAGCAAGAGCGATTTCGGGATCTTGGTAAGGGCGGCTTCTCCGCTGAAATGCAACATTACGTCACCCGGGACTTGCTTATCGACCTGCGTAACCCGAGACAAATAAGTGCCAAGGCCTGCTGAAACGCAACAGAACGACACCTTTGTTGCATCTTGGTTGTTCACGGACGTTACGTTAACTCTGTGGTTAGATTTGAGGCTTGTCTTGATGACGGTTGTAAGCGGAGCCCTCTGGTCGACCGCGCGCTCTTTCAAAGTCCCTTCAACAACCTGGCCATTGTCGTATCGAGTCCTTTCGCGATCACCTGTAGCATCAGCAATCCAATCTCACGCTTGCCCCTCTCTATATCTGAAAGATGACCTCGGTTAATTCCCAAGTGCACAGCCATGTCAACCTGGGTCCAGCCCTTGGATTGTCGGAGCGCACGGACCCTTTTCCCCAAGGCGATGCACACCAGGTTGTCGCTGGACATTGCTCCATGATGGGTGCATGCTGTCGGCTCGCGGGTCTGGCATACCAGACATCGTATTGCTGACCGGAATCCAGCGATGGACGTGACGTGCCCTGGCTGCGGGCAAATCTATCATGCGGACGAATCACACTACGGGCGAAGTCTGCGATGCTGAGATTGTGGAAAAGTCTTTCTGGAAAATGCAAAAACGCGAAGAATCGATAAGTCGCGGTTTTTTGCTGGCGCTTACTAAGATTTACCCGGAGCCTGCATGACCGACGCGATATTCGAAACCAGTCCGTGGGTCAGCCAAGCGAAAGAGCATTGGAAGAAGTACTGCCCGAAGATGTACGCGGAACTCCAGAAGGGCGGATTGCTCCACGAGAGGTTGGTGGAGGCGGTGGAGCAGACCGAGAACGACTTGCAGAGCATGGTGAATCAGGGATATGACCATCAGGGAGCGTGGGAGGCGGTGCGGGAGAGATACTTGTTTCTACCGGCGGAGGACGACCCGCGGTACCCGTACAAGTAAACGAATACAGCGCAACCAGCGAGGCTCTGCTTAAGCGCTCCATCGCCCAGAACTGCCAATCTCAAAAAGTAAAGCTTTGTCTAATTTGAAGAACCTGTGCACCCGATTGGTACCAGGCGTAGCATTCATTCGATCAGCCCCTCATAAGCTTTTCGTATAACTTGTCCACGATGTCCACAATGTCGGTTATCACTTTGTGTACCGTATTAGCGGCACTGCATGGCTCGCGATCGCGCAAAGGATGGGTGTTGGTGAGGGGACGGTGCGCCGGGCCTCTCAGGCATCCGCCAAAAGGGCAATACCGCACACCGCTGCAGCCGATTGAGAACTCAGGGTTCCGCGGTGCCGTGTTTCGTCCGCCAGAACCATTTGTTTTAGAAGTGGTTCTTTCTTTCTCCGTGGTATAAGCACTCGCTGATGGAGAGTGTATGTTCAGGGACGAAGTCGATTTGAGGCAGAAGACTGATCAACGGGAAGCGCTTCGTTTGCTCGAAAAGTGAAATGGCTTGCCTATTTTGGGTATTTCGGTGGAACCGGCGCGCGATCAAAAAGCGGGCACCGGCACTGGCACATATTGCGGCAATGAGCAATTGAGAGTGTAGATGTTGTGGCTCTAGGTTCGCAATCGCGCGCCTAAGTGCTTACACGACTTTAACCTAAGGCTTTCAGCACTCCGGTTGTGACTCCGCTGAAGTCTCCCTTAGACTCGCTTTCCAGACTTAGCGAGTCCAATCGGGGTAAACGAAGTTTTCGGCGGTCGCTCTCCTAGGACCTAAGTCCTACCGATCTTTGGTACTTCGCTTGCACAAAAATAGGGCACGGCTTTCTGAGATGAGTAAGCAGCAGTCCTGCGTTTATCGCTGCGACACCCCCGTGCCACCGGAACTCGAGTCCGTTGGCCGGTGCGTGAGGCATTTCATATCGAGCGTAGACCAGACTTGTGCCGAAATCCATCGCGAGATTGTCTTGCCCGGGGTAGATGTGGAACGCCAGGCAGCGGTTGCCAGTTACATATGCGAGAGCTCCCAACTCCTCGCCCGGGTAAGCAGCAACCTACGTTTGACCGACGAACTGAAACGGCGGATTCTATGCAGCTTTCTCTGCCTGATGAATCTACGAGAGACGCTCGATCGGGTTTGCAGCGTTCGCTTGGTCGAACGACACTCCTCGGCCTTGGCAGGAGCTGCGGGCTCGGCAGTGGTGGTTGGTTAGCTCCGACGAACGAATGCCAGCCTACGTTCTAAAGTGTGACAGCTGCACAGCATATGAGCCTTTCTTGGTCCACGAGGACGAAGTGGCGACTGCCACAAAAGAAGAGGCTATCCAGCGGTATTGTCCCTCTTGTCGCAGAACTACTGGGTGGGTAGTTGCCTTCCGCGAGCGGCGCGACGGCCACGACCGGCGGTGCGGTTCGGACCGCAGACTAAGGAGCAAACTCTAAAAGCTACCGAGCGCTTGATTCTGGATGACGATGGCAGTTTCATGATGCGTGATAACACCGTCCCTCGGCCCCCAATGTCTACCTGATAGGAGAGAAACTGATGAAGGCGCAGCGCAGACTTGATATCGCCGGCGCCGGGCCGATCACAATCCTTGTTTGCTTTTGCACAAGGAACTCTTCTTGCGCTTTCCATACCATCCTTTTCAAAAGCCTGCGGGTAACGTGGGCGTTCAGTCCATGGCCAACCTCCCCATTGGCAGGAACGAATCAGTATGCGATGTCTATTCCTCTTGTTGGCCCTGGCAAGCACAGGCTGCGGCCACCGTCGCGTCTACACATCAGGACACCCTCAACCCGTGGATACAGATTCTGGTGAATACAGGGTTCTCCAAACGCACGAAGGCAACTATGTCACATTTTATTGTCGCGTTACCGACGGCAGCACCGTTTGCAAACCCGTACAATAACAACCTGTGGACGATCGACATTGGGAGGTGTGCTGGAGGCGATGCGCCGCGAATTGGTATGGGTCGTACGTCATGAGGGCTGGGGTTGCTCCCAATGCTTATGGGTGTTCAGCATGGCAGATCCGCCCATCGGCAACTCGATAGACGAAATGAAACATCACTTCGAACAGCGACGCAGCAAGGAGTTCGCATCTCATGTCTGCGCCGACCACCCTAGAGCCAAGAACCCCCAACGTTAAGTCGGTGAACGCAGGTTCCCCTATCCTTACGTCTTAGGTCGCCTACGCGGCCTTCTTCTCCACGGCGCCCAGGAAGTCGAGCGCCCGTGTGTCGGATGACACAGCTTTCACACTTCAGTTTAGGAGATGCTGGCAAATCACCCGGCAAGCATCGACCTGGAACATGAGCTGGCCAGAGATAGTTCTACTCGTGCTGATAATCGCCGTCACCGCAGGCGCAGTGATTGTTTGGAGAAAGCGGGAGTAGACTCCGAACAAAGCGGAAGAGGACATAGAGAACTGCGCTTGAAGCAAGAGAATAGCGCGGGCGTATGATTTCACCCGAAGATTAAACTCGAAATCTGAGGTTCTGGAACCTTGGACTCTGGAAAGTCAATAATCCCCGTTTGTCGGGACCTACTGTCCGTGACATGTCGAAAAGTGGATATCACACGGGGGTCGTGCTTTCCTTGACCCGGCTATCCTTTCTTCGCCAGCCAAGCCTTGCCGAAGCCCTACTCGCTACTTCACCCCATTCTTCACAACTGCCTGCGAAATAACTACTTCAACGTTTGCGCCCCGCTTCCGTTTCACCTTGTGTGGTGAAGTGAGAACCGCCGCAAAGCGCACCGCGCAATAAGTTAAGTCCCGCTATACTGAATAGCCTGCAAGCGTAACCGAAACTCGAGAGAAGACCGAACAATTTGCCTCCGATCATCAGCGCCCAAGGACTTTCGAAAAAATACGGAAGCGCCCCGCTTTTTACCGACATTTCCTTTACGGTATCTGAAAGCGAGCGCATCGGCCTGATCGGTCCCAATGGCTCCGGTAAATCGACGCTTCTGGCGATTCTTCATGCCCGCGTAACCCCCGACACTGGGACAGTCGCAATACGCAAGCGTGCGACCGTCAGTTGCGTTGCGCAGATTTCCGAGTTTGCCCCGGGCGAAACGGTGCGTTCCGTAATCAACGGCGCTCTCGAACGCGTGGCCTTGCCGGAAGCGGAACACCTGTCCCGTCTCGCCGAGACGCTCGGCCGAGCAGGGTTCACGAACTTTGACACTCCCACGGCGGCATTATCGGGTGGCTGGCGCAAACGCCTGGCGATTTGCGAGGGGCTTGTTCAGGAATCTGACATTCTTCTCCTCGACGAACCCACCAACCATTTAGACCTCGCAGGGATTGAGTGGCTGGAAGGGGTTCTGCAGAACGCGGCGTTCGCGTGCGTGGTGATCAGCCACGATCGCTATTTTCTTGAAAACGTGGCTACGGAGGTTGTGGAACTCAACCATCTTTACGAGAACGGGTTCTTGCGGGTCCAAGGAAACTACAGCCAGTTCCTGAAGGCCAAGGAAGAGTACCTCTACGCTCAGGGAAAACGCCAGGAAGCCCTGACGAACCGAGTCCATACTGAGATTGAATGGCTGCGCCGAGGTGCCAAAGCGCGGACAAGGAAGTCGAAAGCGAGGATTGATAAAGCTCAAGGAATGATTCAGGAACTGGCCGGGTTGAACGCCAGGACCCGCTCGCCCGCTGCCAGGATCGATTTCTCAGCGATCAACCGGCAGACTAAACGTTTGCTGGAAGTCGACGGAATTACCTACGCCATCGGTAATCGCACGTTGTTTGAAGACGTAAGCTTTGCGATCATGTCGGGGACGCGTGTAGGACTGGTTGGCCCTAATGGGAGCGGTAAGACGACGCTGCTCCGCCTTTTGAAGGGCGAGATTGAACCCTCAAGGGGCCAGATTCGCGAAGCTGACAGCCTACGCATTACGTATTTCGACCAAAATCGCCAACTCGATCCGGACGTCTTGCTGCGCCGTGCACTCGCGCCTGATAGTGATTCGGTAATTTATCAAGGCCAAGTGATTCACGTCGCCTCTTGGGCCGCGAGATTCCTTTTCTCGGGCGAGGATCTGAATCAGCCTGTGGGTCGCCTTTCCGGCGGAGAGCGTGCGCGCATATTGATTGCACAGCTCATGCTTCATCCGGCTGACGTTCTGTTGCTGGACGAACCGACGAACGATCTCGATATTCCCACCCTGGAAATATTGGAGGAGTCCCTTCTGGAATATCGCGGGGCGCTGGTGCTGGTTACCCACGACCGCTATTTGCTGGATCGGATTTCTACACTGGTGCTCGGACTAGACGGCCTGGGTAAGGTTGAAGGCTTCGCCGACTACACGCAATGGGATGCTTGGCGGCAATCCAGGCAGGCAAAGGGGACGCCAGACGGGCCAGGCGGAAGCCAACGTTCGCGCTCGTCGCGAGTCGCATCTCCGCTGGCGGTCAGAAAAAAGAAACTCTCGTATAGTGAGGCCCGCGAGTTCGCAACTATCGAGCAGCGTATCGCTGCAGCGGAGCAAGACCTGCACGCAAAGCGCTCCGCGCTCGAAGACCCCGCGATCACGAGCGATGTGGGCCGCCTTCGCTGTATTTGTGATGAGATGGGAGAGGCTCAGAAGACCATCGATTATCTGTATGCACGGTGGGCTGAGCTGGAAAAGAAACGAGACTAAAAGCGGCGGCGAGTGGCACGAGGCCTTCGGGCACGAGGCCTTCGGACGTATGCGCGCGGGGCTTTCGTTTTTCATCATTCCTTCACACAATCGCTCAATCAGTTTAGCGGGGGTATAGTTCTAGGAACTTCGCCACTTTTGCCAAGCGCGACCCGCGCAATTCCCCCAGCACCATCAATGGGTTTCCCTGCTCCGCCGCGTCTCCCGGCGTTTACAAAAGCTTACGGGCGTCGGTTGCGGGCTCAGTGATGACGAACAGCGACCGCAATATTTACGTCCAGGTCGAAACATTTGTCGAATCCGAGGACGTGCAAGCTTGCAAGGAGAAACAGTACACGTTCGAAGATAGGATCGCCCTCCTTCGCGTCACGCCCGACCTTAAGGCCGAATGGAAAGTCTTTGAAAATATTCACGCCGACGGTAGCGGACCCTTTCAGCCACAAAATCGACTCTTTGCCAGCGAAACGATTCCGGATGGTTCCGACGGCGTTTTGGCGGCGTGGACCATGCTTTATGCCGGCAAAAACGGGGAGCCTGTTCACTTTGAGGCGCGCCTCAGCCGCATCGGTCCCAATGGCCAACAGGATTTTAGCTTGCCCCTCATTTACTGGGCGCCGGGCAAGACATCTCCGCTGGGAGCTGAAATGGTGCTGGGGGAGAACAACGTCCTATACGCCAGCAACGGGGATTTGCTGGTTCGCTTCGACCCGCAAAAAGCAGTAGTTGATTGGGGACGGCACCCGCCGACGGGCCACTTGACGATTCTTTTTTCGACGGCGGGAGGAGGAGTGCTGATCTCCAATGCTGGCAGGATAGGCATTTTCGATGTGGAGGGAAATCTCGGGCTCATTCCCTGGACCGTCGCGATTCCCAGCAGCGACGATATCGGCGTGGTCCAAACGAACCCCGTCGAACAGGCTTATCTACCTCCGATCGCACTTCGTGATCTCCATCCTACCTGGACCGGAGGCTTCGTCGGCGTAGAGGACGGCATGCCACTGGGCCACGGATCATTGGTGCGATTCATTCGATGAATGCAATGAAATCTAGGGGCGCGGGAATTCGAGGCAACCAATCAGACCTAACTCCCGACAAGTCTTGTTCACGGAATGTGGCTACTGCCTGAAAATCCCTCTGGACGAGAACACCGTTTCTCAGGCGGTGGGAAAGTTTTGGTATGCTCCTGCCTCGCAGGTTATGCCTGTTGCAGACGATGAAGTGGATTCGCAGAAGCCCGTTCGGTCGCCAAGAAGAAGCCGCAGAACACATGGTGGCGTTGCTTTTTCAGGAGGCAGAGAGGCACGGCAACCCACTAACCGAAACAGAGAGACAAATGCTCACTAGGGAACCGCCAGACCCTCTTCCGGAAGACTTACGAATACGGGTCACAAACCTGATAAACGAGATTCTTAATCGAGAAAAAGCTACGGAGATTGGGGACGATCCGAAGAGCTTCTGTGCCTCCTTTGAGTGGGCAAGCGACAATGCCTTCCCTCAAATCGTGGCCTTAACAGAAGAGGTGATCACGAACGGTGGATTCGGCAAAGTGCCTCCACTTCATGGACGAAGGTGGATCAAGGATCGGGCTCAACTCATTGGCTGTGGGCTTCTCGTAGTGGTGATCATGATGCTAATCGGCGTGATCGTTGGCTTCATTTTTCACGGAAAATGATTTTAGCGCACGCTCAAGTCCCGGGAAGTTCTTGTTATCACTTTTTAGCCCCGAACGGCCATCTTCCGAGAAGGCCGTTTTCAGGAGTCGGCCGACAATGCTGTCCATAGTCTACTCCCGCGGCAGCGGTCCTAGAGAAATAGCGCGGATGTACTATGGGGCTCTTCGCATGCGGCTGTTAGGCTATGTGAAGAGGAAAAGATCAGGGTTGTGCGTGAAATGGCCAGCAAGACCGTCAGACGCCGGGGGCTGCGATACTGTGACGACCGTAGAGCGATGGATGGCAACAGGTGAATGCGGCAGCCTCGCCGCCGACGAACTCATCGCCGTTCTGCTCGATCAACGACAGCACTGGAACTATCGAGCCTGGTCGGCGATGCTCCTGGCCTCTAGGAACGAGAAGGCGGTAACGGAAGCTCTCTTCCACGCAACCCAGCGTGACCCGGTATATTGGGTCCGCCGGGACGCGCTGCGATCGCTTCGACTCCTTATCGGAGAGCTGGAGTACGAAATCTGCCCGGTATAGTCCCCCGATTTTTGTCTCTAGCGTCGTGTGAATCTAGGACTTGCGGAGTTTTCTTCGCCACAGTCCGGCAATACCCAGCAAGCCACCGCCAAATAGCGAGAGCGTGCCAGGCTCAGGGACCGGGGCGGGCGTGGGAGTGACTGCTACCGTCCCGCTCAGCGAACCAGTCCAATTCGATCCACCACCGCCCCTAGCTCCGGGCTCCAAGTAATTCGGTGTGATTGATGGTCCACACGCGTTCGGTGTTCCTGCGTGGATAGAGTTATCGGCGGGTTGAACGTCTAGTGAGCCATAAGCGCTGGTGCTGCCCATGGCTGTACAAGAGGAACTATATGCGGCGGCGGCCCAAGCCCAGTTCAGCGTAAAGGGTGAACTCGCGTTCGTGCTGAAGTCGGCTGTCCAAGTCACTGGATTAGCGCTCGTGATGCTGATACCGCTGGGAATCTTAAAAGCGACTCCGTCCAGGAATACATTCCCACTAGCATTGTAGGCCGCCGTGACGTCCCAGCTTCCTGAGGCGAATGAATCCGATGCGGTCGTGCCGGAAGGACCAAAAGTAATCACTGCGTTCGGGGCGCTCACCACGATCGGCGTATGGCTGGCATCGGTGGATGTAAACGTAATCTGTGAGCCGGTCAGATCGATCGTGAAGGGAGTGCTGGGAGCGGAACCTGCCAGCTTCCCGACAGCGCTGAACCAAATGTAATTTCCGCTTGAGACGGCGGTGCCGTTGAAGTTGGAGGAGATGGGAGAAATAGTAGTCGCTCTAGCCGTGGATCCAAGAGCCAGGAGCGCCAATACCATGAAAGGCAGGGTTTTCATGCTAGATGGCAACATAGGCTTTTCCTCCCCAGTCCGACTCGGCAATATCCGGAAAGACTCAAGCAATTCGCAAACCACAGGAGGCCGACGTTCTGGTTTGCTTATGATCCATGAGGATAGGCCGTGATCTAAGGGGAAAACCGTATGCTCAATAGTTGCAATATGTTGCAGCTATACGGAAGAAGCATCGTTATCTTTTGCCCCGATCCTTTCGAGGGCTGCTTCGGGGCGAGTGAGGAAATGGATGGGCGGAAGCTCATGCCTCGTTGGAGAGCGTCCTAAGAAAGTAGCCAATCCCCAGAAAGTAGCCAATCCCCGAAAAGTCGTGCCAGCTCAACCGGTCGATGCAACACAAGCTAATCGGCTGATCTGACAACACTTCTCACAGCGAACCGATCTTTCGAAGCCGTACTGAATTAAACCTAAACACGACAGTCTTTTCCGTTTGTCTTAGCGAGTACCACCGAATGTAGCTGTTGAAGCTCCAGTTAGGACGTTCAGTCTGGGTGTTGCAATGACCCATTGAATCCACCCGGGATTTCGGAAAGTGGCCAGTCCTCTCCGTACTGGCGTGTCTTAGCCAACTCCTGTCGGTTTTCTGATTGTGGCTTTTTGCCGATTCCCAGTTACCGACAATCCCGTTTTCTCAGGCCGATCACGTCGAACTTGCTACCTTAAGAGAGACCGATAGGCTGTGGCCAACGAAGATTCAGGGGGGACGCAGATGCATTGGGGCGAAATTGGCTACGTCCCCTTTTCTTGAGAGCTATTGTGGTCGGTGAAAGAGCCCCAGGTAGACTGCTTTGCCGAGGATGTGCCCCTGTATCGCTTTCAGCACGTTCATACGCGTTTCGAACGGGTCCGTGCCAGGCTGGACATCGAGCTTCGTGTCCAACGCAAAAATCTCAAAAACGTAATGGTGCCGCGGGCCGGCGGCCGGGGCGCCCGGACCTCGAAAGACCGCGCCCCCCACGCTAATCTGATAGGCGCCATTCTTTAGCTGGGTTCCCATGGGGATACCTTCCGGAACTCCGGTTTCGGTGCCTGGAATATTCCACACAAGCCAATGAATCGTATCGTCCGTGGTCCGATTGCGAGCACCTTCCATGTCATGCACGTGCAAAAGGAAGCTCACCGTGCCTGCCGGGGTGTTGGTCCAAGTGATTCCCGGTGAGGTCTGATCGCCGGCCTGCGTGTATTTCGCCGGTATATCGGCGCCGTCGGCGAAACCCGTTACGGTCATGACCATAGGCTTCGGCGGCGGCCCACCGGCTTGCGGAGCGCCACCTCCGGGGGCTTGAGCACCGACCGTCACGGCAGCTACGAACATCATCGTAAAAACTAAAAGCATTCGAAGGAATCGCATCTACTTTGCCCTCCCTATATTCGTCGTGATCTCGCACCGCCTGAACAACTTTTGGGCTGCCAACGCAAGGGAGCCAACTGTATCGCGAACGCCCAATGCCGAAGATTCTAGCACGTGCCCTAGGCCGACCAAATCTTTCCAACTCCCGTAATAAGCCCTAACCGCGTCTTTGACGCGTCACTGGTGCCAAAAACTTGTCTATACGGCTTTGTTGATTTGAAGCCACTCTACGCCAATGCAGAAGCCAAGACAATTGTGACGTACCCTGAGGGGCCGCGTAGATTCCCATCGGCGTGGGGCCTCATGCGGAAGAGGATCTTTACTCCGACCGGCAAGCAGAATTCCTCTTTGGCATCTTCGTCTCATGTGGAGTTCCTGTCCGGCAGGAGAAAATACGTCGGTCTGGCGATTCCGCTGGCTAAATGGCGAAGACCACCCGCTGAGGCAGCAGTGGCGGTGGTGCTGGAACGAAACGGTGTCGCCTCATGGCGTGCTGCTGACGTGAGCGAGTCTTTTCACCTTACGGAACGCGAACGGGAAGTCGTCGAGCTCTTGATTCAGGGGCTCACCAACAAGGAGATTGCCGGGCGGATGAACATTAGCCCCAATACCGTCAGGGCATTCGTCAGGATGGTTATGGGCAAGTTGGGAGTCTCGACACGTTTCGGGATAGTCGGGATCGTGTTTCGCGGCATCTATACTGCAAGCTATCGACAGAGGGGCGTGGACCTCGGTTTTTCAGCGATTGCGCCGCTCGATGGAGTTAAGCTCTGGACTTGATTTCTCACCCAGCCACTTTTCAAGTATGGCTCGATCACGAGGTTCCATCTCGATGAACTCGATTCCCATTCCCTCTGCGGTGACATTATCAGTCACTCTCGCTATGGCCGTGAACTCCGCACGCGCGTGTTCAATGTGCACACGTATTCGACTTCCTGTGGGAAGCGGAGCCACGGTCTTGACGAAACACCCGCCCGCACTCAGATCGCGGGTAATCAAAACTTGTCCTGTCCGCGAGCCGAGTTCTTTTACCTCAGCAGTCGCCGCGAAACTATAGCGGTCAGATTGTCTGGGTTTGCGGGACAACCAGTTGGCAAGAACTTCAGAACTATCAAATTCAACCATCCGGAACTCGACGCCCATGCCCTCACCTGTAACATAAGCGACCACGCCGGAAGCCACGAACGTGGCCCCGCTCTCAGTTATCTCGATGTGAACTCTGGTGCCTTTCGGATATGGCTTTATCGTTTGGACGAGGCAACCAAACCGACCCAATTCAGTGGTCTGGGCAACAACCATGCGCGAAGAATCCGTTACAGTCACCGCACACGTCGCTTTGAAGCGAATGCGAGCGACGCGCCTATGTTCGTTCGGGCGGTCCGCGAGATTTTTAGTCTGGTCCGTGTAACTAGGCACTCGGTTCACCGATTCGAGAGCCGCTCGAATCTGGGGAAGTTACTTACGCAGATGGTAAACAGGCTTCCTCGGGTGCTCAAGAGGCAAATGCAGGCGGGCATTCCAAAACGCAATCTTCTTTCAGATTTTCCCCCCTTTAGGAACTGACGGGCGTCACGGCGACCAACTTCACTGCAATGCCGACCAGACCATTTCCTAGAGAATCGATCCGAGCAACTTTGCCAAAGAAATTCGCACGATGTTCACTGTGATGTGAATAGGGGAAGGTCACTACGAGGAACATGCCCACTGTATACGACCGATTTTGAGTGGAGAAGTACAGACCCTCAAACGAGAGGTTTAGGGTCGTCCCAGCTTCTTCGATCTTTCCTGCATCGCCATCGGCATAGGACACGCGGAAGGGCAATAGGACTTGGCTTCAGAAAAGCGGAAAAAATCTGGCAGGTCCGCCAATAGGTGGCCCCCGAAGCTCTTTCTTTTCAGTAAAACTGGATTTGGCACACTGTTTGCCGCATGGAAATGGTTGAGCCAATCACCCGGGTTCAACGAGCCTACTCAGCTTGCTCGGAATTCGATTACGCAAGAAGCGGCGGTCTAGCTCTGAGACAAGACCACATCCAATGACGTCGCTGCCACAGTGGCTGTTCAGACGATTTTGCAGACATGCTCGCCTCATTATGCGATGGCATGAGGGACGTATGGGACTTGAGTGCACCTCATGCTTCCAATGGCGGCCCGTTCAGTCAAAGACGCATCAGGAACGATTTTTGAAGCGTCTTGCTAATTCAACGCGTTCGCCAAAACGCCCAGACTAGGTAACGCAAACTGCCGATTTTCACATCCACGCTTATCGGTAGAAGCCCACCGTACCTTATCATTTGAGTGCCAGCTCCCATGAAGTCTTGCCAGTTCAACCGGTCGATGCAACACCTGATAATCAACTGATCCGACAACACTTCTCGGGCATTACCCAATAGCTACGGAGTAAAGACTCGGCAGGGCGGATCTGATCAAGGTCTTGTAGAGTGTGTGCGTGCGCAGCCACGTCTTCTTCCTTATCGTAGCGGCGCTGTTGTCTTTCCAAGCGTTCCCACAGAAAGCGGTCGCTCAAGACGAACGATCGTCGTTTTCAGAATGGCTCGCCGGCGTTCGCGCCGACGCGCTCTCGCGCGGCATCCGGCAGGAGGTCGTTGAAGAGGCGCTCGGAGGAATCGACGGGCCTCTCGTGGAATCCATCGAGCACGACCGAGAGCAGCCGGAAACACTCCTATCGCTCGAAGCGTACATCACTATCCGTCTGAGAGCGTCCACCGTCAGGACTGGTCGGCAAATGCTTCAGCGCCACCGAGCACTGCTCGAGCGCGTGTCGAAGACCTACGGCGTGCCGGCGCCCGTCATTGTGGCACTCTGGGGCATCGAATCGAATTTCGGTCGTCTTACAGGGACCGAGCCCACGGTCCCGGTCTTGACCACGCTAGCCTGGGACCCGCGCCGTGCAGATTTCTTCCGCCAGGAACTTTTCGACGCACTCGATATCCTCAATCGAGGAGACATCGAGCTCAAGCAGATGCGTGGCTCCTGGGCCGGTGCGATGGGGCAGCTGCAGTTCATGCCTTCGAGTTATCTCGAGTATGCCGTGGACTTTGACGGGGACGGCCGCCGTGACATCTGGGAGTCGCCTGCAGACATCTTTGCCTCGATCGCTAATTATCTTAATAAACATGGTTGGGTGAGGGGCCGGCGCTGGGGGCGCGAGGTAATCGTGCAGCGCAGCAGAGATATAAGCTTCCCACGACGCGACGGGCCCTGCCAGGCTACACGTGATATGAGCGTCGCGCTGCCCGTCAGCGAATGGCAGCGCCTAGGTGTTAGGCTGCCCGGGGGTCGCCCCCTCTCTCAGGCCAATTTCCCTGCCTCTCTCTTTTCCGATTCGAGCCGGAGTTTCCTCCTCTACGACAATTACGATGCCCTGCTGGCCTACAATTGTGCTCACGCTTATGCGCTCAGCGTCGCGTTACTGGCCGACCGTATTGCGAACTGAATCACTTTCAATCCCTTCGGCCTGTCGTGCATAGGGCTTATCAGGAGTTGAGGTGTAGACCGACTTCTCATGGGAGGAGAGCCCGGTAACTCGGCTTACCGGTTCTCAAGAATGTGATGCGCGATTCACCAACCCACTTGGCGCATCCGCTCTAGGATGACTCCGCCGTAGTGACTCATGTGATCAGGCCGTCGCTTCAGGGGCAACGGCAGAATTGCGGCGAGTTGGGCCGACTGTTGCCGGTCGATATTCCGGGCCGAGGTTCGGTAGTAATAACGACACGCCGACTCCGCACCATAAACACCAGGGCCCCATTCGACCACGTTGAGGTAAAGCTCCAGTATGCGCTGCTTGCCGAGGACTAATTCGGCCACCGGGACAAGCGTGGACTCGGCGCCCTTGCGGAGGATCGAGCGCCCCGTTCCGAAGAACAGGTTTTTTACCAGTTGCTGCGTAAGGGTGGACCCTCCGCGAATGCGGCCGC
>Ga0210394_10005136_pt1 | contig 14806 bp, 15 predicted proteins | sample IncBWC12MmetaG_FD_160121 | JGI IMG/M metagenome (GOLD analysis project Ga0210394, IMG submission 160121) | Forest soil microbial communities from Barre Woods Harvard Forest LTER site, Petersham, Massachusetts, United States - Inc-BW-C-12-M | ecosystem: Environmental > Terrestrial > Soil >... | reverse complement strand
CTTATCTGGGCGGCGGTTTCGGGCGCAAGGCCGGGGTCGACTTCGTGATTGAGGCTGTGGAAACGTCCAAGGCGCTCGGGCGCCCGGTGAAGGTGACGTGGTCGCGCGAGGATGATATGCAGCACGACTTTTACCGCCCCGCGTCCTACGCCAAGCTCGCCGCTGGACTCGGAGCGGACGGCTGGCCGGTGGCGTGGACTACGCGCGTCGCGTGCCCGTCGATCTTCGAGGCGTGGTTTCCCGGCAGCACGAAAAACAATCTCGATCCCAGCAGCGTCGAAGGCGTCGCCAACCTGCCCTACTCGATTCCCAACATTCAGGTGGATTACGTTCGCACCGAGCCGGGCATTCCCGTCGGCTTCTGGCGCTCGGTCGGAAATTCGCAGAACGGATTTTTCAGCGAATGCTTCATGGACGAATTGGCCGTAGCGGGCAAGAAGGATCCGTACGAGTTCCGGAAGCGACTATTGGACAAGGCGCCGCGCCACCTCGGCGTGCTGGAACTGGCGGCGCAAAAAGCGGGATGGGACAAGCCGCTGCCCGCGGGCCGGTATCGCGGCATCGCCGTGCTCTTCGCGTTTGAAAGTTACGCCGCGCAAGTGGTGGAAATTTCGGTGAATCGCGGCGCGAAAACCGTGAAGGTGCATCGCGTGGTCTGCGCGGTGGACATGGGCCGCGTCGTGAATCCGCTCACCGTCGCGATGCAAAGCGAGAGCGCGATCGTGTACGGCCTCTCCTCGGCTCTCTACGGAAATATCAACATCGCAGGCGGCCGCGTCACGCAAACCAATTTTAACAACTATCCGGTCATGCGCATGGACGTCATGCCGACGGTCGAAACGTACATCGTTCCGAGCGAGGAAAAACCGACCGGCGCGGGCGAACTCGCGGTCCCGCCCGTGGTCCCGGCGCTCTGCAACGCCATCTTCGCGGCAACCGGCAAGCGCATCCGCCGCCTCCCGATTAGGCCGGAGGATCTGGCGTGAGAAGCCGCGCGCTCAATCACTCCCTAGTTCAACGGTCAGGCTGTGTCCGGTCGGTGTGAGAATTCGAAACTCGTCAACCTTAAGAGGCGCCAACCCCTGCAGCCAGTGTCCTTTGGTCATCGACCGAAATATCACGCAGCCGAAATACAACGGAACAAGCTCATGAGTGGAAACCTGACGAAAATCCTCGTCCAAGAAATTGAATAGATAGCTTCCCTCGCTCGGTATACGCACCAGTAGAAACGCCTCCGCCTCATTCGTGGTTGGATTTCCAAGGTACATGGCTGCAGGAACTCGACGGCCATCGATCGTTGCGGTGCCAAAGTTGCTCACCCTGCGCATCCAGTGCTCAGGCGCATAGAAAAACAAGAAGGCGACAAAAAGAGCAGCCACAAGAATCAATGCAAACCCAAATTTGTAGATCACGCGCATAGACGGCACGTATTTCTAGAAACTGTTCAAAAGGCCCGGCAAATCCCCAATCGTTTCAATAAGGGCGTCTGCCGAAGCCCCTCGAAGCCGCTCCGGCACAGGCGATCCGCCAAGAACGCCGATCGCCCGCACACCCGCGCGGTGCGCCATTTCGATGTCCTCCGGCGCATCGCCGATATACACGCTGGCCCGCGGCAGCGCGCGCAATTTTTCCAGCGCCATGCGCATCGGCGCGGGATGCGGCTTGCGCCGCGGCGCGTCCTCGGAACAAACCTTAGCAAGAAACATCGCCGACACGTTGTGCTCCCGGAGCTGCCTTCGCACGCGTGAGCGGCTTCCGCTCGATACCAGCGCTAACTTGAACCGGCGGTCAAGTGTCCGCAGAACGTGCATTGCCCCGGGCTGAAGCTGCGGCTTTTGCCTCAGGTAGAAACGTCGCCAGAGCCGGTCCGCCTCTTCCCATCGGCCGCGCGGCAGCCGCGCCGCGCGATACACCCGGTGCCAGTTCGGCGAGTAATGGCGCTTCAATTCGGCGATGCTCCAGCTCATGCCCAGAGCGCCGAACATATGCATGTAGGCATTCGCATCCGCCTCGAAGGAATTCAGCAGCGTCCCGTCCCAGTCAAACAGCACGTATTCAATGGAGGATTTATTGTTTTTCATCGCCGAAGGCAATTGGCCGAATCCTCTGAGTTTTTGGAATCGTTCCGGTTATTCACGGCATCGTAACACGCACGTAATTTTTTCGTAGGGTGCCCGCACCAGAATCCTCGCACCTTGGCTTCGACGATTCCGAACGCCGGGCCGCCGGAAAAGCAGAGACAAGAATGGCGCGAGTTCACGTCAGGCGTTATTATCGGAACTCATTCGCGGCTCGGAATTCGTGTGCGTGGCCTGCTGTTTGGCGGGGTGGTGTTGCGACCACCCGCCGCGGCGGGGCTGTGAGGTCTGGTGACTCGAAAACGGGGGACGACCGAACCAAGAGACCAAGACCCGAACAGTCCCGCCGTGGCGGGTGGTCGTGCTACTGGTACACTCTTCTATCCGAATTCATTCTGCGGCCTACACCCGCTCGAATCGCGACGGCAGCGGCTCCTCCCGCTGAAACGTAATGTCGTCAAACGTAGCCGCGAGATTGTGCCAGCCGGGGCGCGAGGAAGGCTCGGCGCGCACGACATGGGCTTCTGTTTTCATTCTCACCGTGCCGCGGCCAAACGGCCGGTCGACGAGGCAAACTTCGATTTCAATCGGCGTCCCCGGCTCGATTCTTTGCGGGCATTGAAACAGGACTCCACTGGAGCTGATGTTGGCCGTCCGCAAAAGCTCTGAGACGCGCTCCTTTTGACCGGCGATGCGCTTCACGCGTAGGGGCAGGCTCAGCTTGGCGCGAGCGTAGGTGCGCCGCTCTTCCGGCGGGCGCACCGCATGGGTTGGCACGCGCGCGATGCCCTTGGGTTTCGCTCGCGTGGTCCACGAGGGCGGATCGGCCACCGAAGTGGCCGCGCGGGCCGACAATTCCTTTGCGCCGCCGTTGCCGCGGATGGGGTCGGATCGGTCCATGAGTTTCTGAGTTCGAGTAGTGCGCATAGGTCTCCCTTTGGCCTTGCGTGCCCCTGGCACTGCTCGCGGACACACTATCCTCTGGCCGATATGAGGGCGTCAATTTAGGTTCCGATATCTGTTGTCCTAATGCATACTCCCGGAAACGATCGATTCTTCAATCTCAACGGAGGTTTGCAAGCGGCCGGAAAGATATTAGTTTGACCGCAAGATTCGGATAGCGCCGCGGGAACGATCTTGGATATTGTGATTGAGAAAGAGGACGACACCGGATGACAACAGTTCCCAAGCCGCTATTGCCTGCGATTCTCGCGCCCGCGCGGCGGAAATATCTCGAGGCGGTGGCGTTGCACGATTCACGAATGGACGGGGCGTTTGTCTACGCGGTCCGTTCGACCGGGATTTACTGCCGGCCGTCGTGCCCTGCGCGGCGCCCTAGCGCGAAGCAGATTCTGCTTTTCGATCAGCCCGCGGCGGCGGAACAGGCCGGATTCCGAGCGTGCCGGCGCTGCCGGCCCCAGCAGGCGCAAGGCAATCCGCAAGCGATTCTCGTCCGGCGAGTGTGCAACGAAATCGAGGCCAACCCGGACGCGCCCGTGTCTCTGAAAGGATTGGCGGAATTGACGGGCCTCAGCGCCGCCCACCTGCAACGCACGTTTCGCCGGGCGATGGGAATCACGCCGCGGCAGTATGCCGACGCGCTCCGTGTCGCGCGGCTCAAATCCGAATTGCGAAAGGGGAAAGACGTGACCACAGCAATGCATTCCGTTTCCTACGGCTCCGCGAGCCGCTTGTACGAGAAGTCCGACGAGCAACTGGGCATGACGCCCGGGACGTATCGCAAGGGCGGGCGCGGGATGAACATCTCCTACACGATTGCCCCATGCGCGCTCGGGCACGTGCTCGTCGCCGCCACCGATCGCGGGATCTCCGCCGTGTACATGGGTGATCGAGACGCGGATCTGATCGCATCGTTGCGGAAGGAATACCCGAACGCGGAGATCATGCGCGATTCGGGCAAGCACTCGAAGTGGGTCCAGGATATCGTGCGCCATCTGGCGGGCACGAATCCCGATCTGGATTTGCCCACCGACGTGGCGGCCACCGCGTTTCAGCGGCGCGTCTGGCAGGAATTGCGAACGATTCCGCTAGGCGCGACCCGCACCTACTCCGAAGTGGCGCGCTCGATCGGCCGCCCCAGCGCGACGCGCGCCGTCGGCCGCGCCTGCGCGACCAATCCCGTCTCCATCGTCGTCCCTTGCCACCGCGTGGTGCGCACCGACGGAGCGCTCGGAGGCTATCGCTGGGGACTCGACCGGAAAAAATCCCTGCTGGAGCGGGAACGCCGTTCAGCAAAGGCCGCTTCTGCCTAAAGAAACCGCCTCGGTGCGCCCAGGCCGCCGCGAATTATTCGCCCGGCGAGCAAGATGTCACGCTCCTTCGAGGGCCGGGCGTGAAGCCCGGCCATAACGCCTCGCTACAAACGGGCTTTTAGCCCCTGAAGCTAGGTCCCGCTGCCGCTCTTGCACCCTGTGTTGAATCGCAGTCATGACTGCAAGTTTCACGAACGATTCGGACTCGGAATCCCCAGCCGCGACTGCAGCTGCTTCCGGTAGCGCCTGCTGAGCCGCAGCCGCCGTCCTCCCTCGAGCACGACTTCGTAGTCTCCTTCGGCGTTGAGCTGCAACCCTCGGACCCGATTGAGATTCACGATGCTGGACCTGTGGATGCGGCAAAACGTCGCGTCGTCCAGTTCCTGTTCGAGTTCGGCCATGCGGCGGCGCAGGAGGTGCGCCTTCGCCCCGACGTGCAGGCACGCGTAATAGTCCGCCGCCTCGATCCAGTCGATCTCCGTGATTTTCACGAACACAATCTGGCCCGTGCCCTTGATCATGAAGCGGTCTGTTTTGGCGGGAGATTTCTTGTTTTGGGAAACTCGTTCCTTGGCGCGGCTCAATGCGTGAGCGAATCGCGCGTCGTCAAACGGCTTCAACAGGTAATCGAGCGCGCCCGCTTCAAACGCCTTCAGCGCGTATTGATCGAACGCCGTCACAAACACAAAGGCGGGCGGTAAATCCCTGCCAAGCTGCTCGACCACGTCAAAGCCGTCGCATTCCGGCATTTGGATATCGAGAAAAACGAGTTCCGGCTTCCGGCTGCGAATCTGTGCCAGAGCTTCCTTTCCCGAGCCGCATTCGCCCACCACGTCGATGTCGGGATCATTGCGCAGGAGGACCGTGACGTTGCTGCGCCCGAGCGGCTCATCGTCCACCACGAGCGTGCGAATTCTTGAGTTGGCCGGGCGGATGCTCACCGTTAGCCCTCCCGGAAGGGCACGGACATGAGGACTTCGACGCCGGCGGATTGATTTGTCAGGCTGAACTCAAAATCGTCTCCGTACAACATCCGCAGGCGGCTGCGCAGGTTGGCGATACCCACTCCGGATTTGGCGCTCTCCCAATCGCCGGCCAATTTCGCTCCGTCGTTGTACACGCGGAAGCTGAGGAAACCGTTCGATCGAAATGCGGTGACGCGAATCCATCCGCCGCGCGCATCCTTCGAGATGCCGTGCTTGATCGCGTTCTCCACGATCGGTTGCAGAATGAGGCTCGGCACCGGCGCCGCAAGAAACTCCTCGGGAACATCGACATTCAACTTGAGGCGATCGGCAAATCGCACTTTCTGGATGTCCAGATACTTTTGTAGAAATTGCATTTCCTCGCGCAGCGGAACAACCTGCCGGTCGGAGACGTCCACAACCTTGCGCAGAAACTCGCTCAGGCCGGAAATCATGGTCACCGCGTCGTCGCTCCTTTTTTCCCGGACGAGGCCGGAGATCGCGTGGAGCGCATTGAAAAGGAAGTGCGGTTCGATTTGCCGTCGCAGCGCATCCAGCTGCGCCTTGGAAAATTGCTCGTTCAGCCGAGCCGTCTCGATCTGATGACGAATGAGCCGCTCCTTGGAATCCAAAATGTAACTGATCGCCAGCATGGCGGCGTAAAGCGACAGGTACAGCAGCGCCTCGCTGTACATCGTCTCCAGCCATAGCGACTTGAACGGTCCCGCGCCCGAAGCCTTCAGGAGAGGATTCAGCACGTATTCGAGCCAGGCTTCCCAGACGCTCGATACGAGCCCAATAAACGTGCAAGCTCCGATGTGGATGAACCAAGTGGAATCGGGCCTCATCCGTGGTGGATAAAAACGGCCCAGACGCAGCACGAACGGCGTTGCCACCACCCAAACAAGCCAGGAAAGCAGCAGCGTCACGAAGAGGCGCGTCCAGGAGTAGCGCATCTCTTCGGCCCGCATCATCAGCAGGTTCTGCACCGAACTGAACAGCGCAATCGCAAGCCAAATCGACGCAATCCATCGCCAGTGAGCACGCGAAGGCTTATATGCCCGGCAGGGCTGGTTCATACCGAGATGGTACTCCATCTCCGCTCCGACCGGCGCAAGGATGCCGTGAATGGCTGGCTGCATGCAGTAAGCGCCCTCGACAGTACGGGATCACCGTCTCAGACTAACGGCACGTTCCGCATAAGCTGACGCCGGCGATCCTGGACCCTTCGTTGAGTGTTGGCAACAGGCGCGTCATTCGTGCTGCAGGAAGCCAACGCGCCCAAATTGGCTGCCTGCCAAATTGGAGCCGATTCCAATTTGGCGGCAAGCCAATTTGAGTCTGGTGTCGTCCATGGTCGGAGGCAAGATGAGCAGGCGAAAGGACCGGCGCCCCGAGTTGGTCTAATGCGCCGGAGGAAGGCAGCCATGAAATCCAGAAGCTTCGTGCTCGTAGTTGCAATACTCGTTGCCAGCGTTTCGGCATACGCGAAATTGATCCCGCTTCGTCCCTTTTTTTTCGAACAGGGGATCACGCTCAATGGAGTGGAGATCCCGCACGGAATGTACAGTCTATCTCTCGACACGCAAGGCTCGTCCGTTGTTGTAACCCTGTTAAAGGAAGGCAAATTCGTGGCTACCGCCCATGGGACCTGGGTGAAGCATGGCGTCAAGTACACTGAGAACGCGGTGTTGTTGCGAGTGAATCCCGATGGCACGCGATCGCTTGTCGAGCTCCGGCTCTCAGGTCTCGCAAAGACAATCATGCTCGACGATGTGACCCAGGTCCTGCACGTTGCTCCCCGGCAAGACCAAGCTCACGAAATCGGCACCAACCAAATTCGGATCGGGAATTGAGAAGAGAAATCAGCCTTGCGGTTGCACCTTCGTTGTGCCGTGGGGCCAGTGCGGCTTGAATTCGTTGTCCGGAATACGCACGTTTCGGTTGATGTTCCGGTAGTGAATGATGAAGTAGTCGCCCGATCCCGTTTCAAAAAACTGTTGTTGAACCGGTAACCACGTGGATTCGTCTAGCCACAACTCAATCTTGGAAAGCTGTTTCTTCACTTCATCGGTCTTTGGCAACAGCTCCAGGCGAAGAACCTTTCGATTGTCGAGAGTTTCTTCGCCCTGGAGCGAAATAGTGTAGCTGTCCTTCAGCGAACTTCCGGAAGTCCCAAAACCGAGCAGCAGAAACTGGTCCACAACCGATTTTTTCTTGCCGAGATTGTACTCCTCGACGCGATGGATCTTCGGATTGTAGAGGTAGAAGAAATCGCCGTCGCGGAGGATGGTGCGCGCATCGGGCTGTGTCACCTCGATGCGCATCTTGTCGTCGCGCCGCACCCAAATCTGGCCGCTCTCCGTGGACTTGTCGTTGACGACGACAGTCACCTTCGTCCGTTCGAGGTCCGCCGTCAGGCTTTGGAAGTCCGAGGCACGCGTGTCGAGCTGCTTGAGAACGTTGTCCAGCGTCCAGCCGGATTGCGGCGAGGTCGTTGCGAGAGCCGTGGACGAAATCGAAAACGCGGAAACGAGCCCGCAGAAGAACCAGAAAATTCGGAAAGCCGCTGATGACACCATCATTAATTGCGTATCTCCCTGAATCGCCTTTGTGTGCCGTCCCGTTCGCAACCACGCTGAAACTGCGGCTCCGCATTCGTGCCGCCATCGTACCACACGGGCTAGGATGCCAACTTGTCTTCCCGGGTTTCGCGTTCGCCCGCCGGCGCGCTTTTTGGCAATGGGTTGGTAGTCTCAGCGGCAAAGAGATTCAAACTTTTTGTATGATGTTGGGTCTGTGTTTCGCCGCAAACGATTTCGGCTGCGTCTCCGCTCCCGGGCGCTCATTCTCGGCGAGCGCACGCTCATCATGGGAATTCTGAATGTTACGCCGGACAGTTTTTCCGACGGCGGCGCGTATCTCGACACGGAGGCGGCCGTCGCGCGCGCCTTGCAGCTCGAAGAGGACGGCGCGGACATCATCGATATCGGTGGCGAATCGACGCGCCCCGGTGCCACGCCTGTCTTGGTCGAGGAGGAACTGCGGCGCATACTCCCCGTGATCGAGGGATTGCGCGGCAAATTGCGCATCCCTATTTCCGTAGATACGCGGCGGGCATCCGCCGCCGAAGCAGCGCTCGCCGCAGGCGCCGAAATCATCAACGACGTTTCCGGATTGCGGGCCGATCCCCGCCTGGCGGAAGTCGCGCGGCGCGCTCGCGCCCCGCTCATCCTCATGCACATGCGCGGCACACCGCAGACGATGCAGCGAAAGCCGTTCGCCCGCGACGTCATGCGCGACGTGATGTCAGGACTGCGCAAGTCGATGGCGCTCGCGCGGCGCTCTGCCCTCGCCAAGTCGCGGCTCTTGCTCGATCCGGGAATCGGATTCGGAAAATCTCACGACCAGAATTTTGAAATCCTCGCGCGGCTCCCCGAACTTGCGCGCCTTGGCTGCCCCATCGTCGTGGGCACTTCGCGCAAGGGGTTTCTCGGCAAGTCGCTGGCCAAGCCGGGAGAGCCGCCCGCGCCGCCCGAAGATCGATTGCTCGGCACCGCCGTCACGGTCACCGCCTCCATTCTCGGAGGCGCGCACATCGTCCGCGTCCACGATGTCGCTGAAATGGTCCGCCTCGCGCGCGTTGCTGACCACCTCACCCAATCCTGATAAAATAAGCCTGTGAAAACGCTGGATCCAACGCGGCGCGACTCCAGAGAATATCGAAATTCGATTGGACTTCTGTTGCTGTTCCTTGTGGCCTGTGTGCCCGCGATGGCGCAGCTCGCTCCGTCAGAGCCCGATCCTCTCGCGCGCATTCGCGACGCCGCGAAGAGTAATGTCGTCGCGTGTTCCGCGACCGGCGAGACGCTTTGCGAGCAGGTTGCTCCAAAAATCATCGCCAACGCGCGGGGCGAATCACCGCTGGCCGAAAATCTCCGCAAGTTGACCGAAGGCATCGGCGGGCGCTTGACGGGAACTCCCGCGGCGGCTCGCGCGGTCGCATGGGGAGTCGCCGCATTTCATGAGGTGGGCATCGATGTTCATACGGAAAAATACACGATTCCCGTGACTTGGTCGGAAGGTGCGTCGCGCCTCACGATTCTTTCGCCGGATCCGTTCCCGGTTCGCCTGGTCTCCGTTGGATGGGCGCCCGCAACGCCTGCCGGCGGCATGGAAGCCCGCGTGATTCTCGCCGGCGAAGGCACCGAAGCCGATTTCGCCAGGCTCGGCGGAGAGGCGAAGGGCGCGATTCTCCTCGTGCACTCCAACATCCTGCGCACGTGGGACGATCTGTTTCAGGAATATATGAATGCGCCGGGGATCATTCAGCGCGCAAAATCCATCGGCGTGGCGGCGATTTTGTGGATGTCGACGCGCGAAGGCTCGCTGCTCTACCGGCACAGCAACAGCTACTATGGCGCCATCGACATTCTGCCGCAGGCAATCCTCGCTCGCGACGACGCTCTCCGCTTGGAGCAAGCACTGGCCGCCGGAAAGAGCGTCCATGTGCGCCTGGAGCTTCCGAATCGTATCGGCGGTCCCGCGGAGCAGGAAAACGTGGTCGCGGAAATTCGCGGGCGCGAAAAGCCCGACGAGTGGGTGCTGCTCGGAGCGCATCTCGACTCGTGGGAGCTCGGCACGGGCGCGCTCGACAACGGCTGTAATGCCGCGCTCGTGATCGAAGCGGCTCGCGACATCGCGCGCACGCGAGTGCGTCCGCGGCGTTCGATTCGCTTCGTGCTCTTCACCGGCGAAGAGCAGGGCATGCTGGGCTCCTGGGCCTACGCCAAAGCGCATCGCGACGAGTTGGACCGCGCTCGCGCAGTCATCGTCTTCGACATGGGGATCGGGAAGGTCACCGGTTTTATGTTGGATGGCCGAAAAGATATCGAACCCGGCGTCATGGAAGCCATGAAGCCGATCGAATCCTTCGGGGCCGATAAGCACGTTCTCGATGCCCCGCTCGGCACCGACAACTTCGATCTCCTGCTCGAAGGCGTCCCCAATCTCATCGCCAATCAGGAAGAGGCCAACTACATTCCCAATTATCACGCCTCTTCCGATACGCTCGACAAAGTGGACATCGAGGCGCTCAAGCGCAACACGGCGATCGCCGCGGTGACTGCGTTCGGCATCGCCGAACGCGCCGAGCCGCTGGGTCCGCGGCAGACGCGCGCTGAAATCGAAGGATTGTTGAAATCGTCCGGGCTTGAAAGTCAGATGAAAATTGCGGGCCTCTGGCCGCTGTGGGAATCCAGCCAGCGAGGACGCCTTCCGTAATGCAGGGAAGGTAAATCTCACGCAGCACAGGCCGCACTCCGGAATCGTCGCCCCCGCCGTTCACGCTATACTATCTACATGGCAACCTCTCTCCGCCCCTCACCCACGGCGGCGCCCGCTCCCGCGACGGGTGTAATCCTCGCCATCGACTACGGCCAGAAGCGCCTGGGGCTGGCTCTTTCCGATGAACTCCGGCTGGCATCGCGCCCCTACGCAACCTGGACCCGCACGAACCGCCGCCGCGATCTCGCTCGCCTGCGCGAATTGGTTCGCCAGCAAGGCGTCTCCCGAATTGTAGTCGGGCTTCCGCTGCATCTGGACGGCACACCAAGCGAAATGTCGGACGAGGCGAAGAGATTCGCGGCGCGCGTTGAGAAAGCCGTGGGCTTGCCGGTGGAAATGGTGGACGAACGGCTGAGTTCTTGGGAAGCGCACGAGACGATGGCCGCCGTGCGTGCCGGCAAGCGGTCCACCCGCCGTTCAGCCGACGAACCCGCCGGGACAAACCAGCAGCCGCCCCTCGACAAAATCGCCGCAGCCATCATCCTGCGAGATTATCTGGCGCAGGCTCAATCGCGGGACGGATCGCGGGATTGACATGCGCAAGATTCTCCTCCTCGTTTTGGTTGTGGTGATCGCCGCCGCAGGCTACCTCTATGCGTCGTTGTATCGTCCGTACCAGGGTTTTGGGGGCGAGGGCGTCTACGTGGATGTGCCGCGCGGCGCTTCACAGCGGACGATATCGCGCCTGCTCGCCGAAAATGGCGTGGTGCGCAGCCGGATCGCTTTTGAACTCTTGTGCCGGTATCGAAAACCGCGAACGATGCAGGCGGGAGAGTATTTTTTCGATCATCCCGTGACCGCGTTCTCCGTGTACGATGACATTGCGAATGGCCGGATCATCGTAAAAGAACTTGTGGTTCCCGAGGGTTTCACGATGTTCGACATCGCGGATCTCGCCGCTCACGAAGGATTCCTCACTCGCGCCGAATTTCTCGCTGCCGCGCGCGATCCTTCGGCGGTCCGCGACATCGCTCCGAATACACCAAGCCTCGAAGGATTCCTTTTCCCCGCAACCTACGAATTCCCGCGCCACATGACGGGGAAAGAGATGACCGACGCCATGCTGCGGAAGTTCCGGCAGGCGTGGACGAATTTGGCGCTCTCCGGCAGCGCCCCGCGACGGAGCGTCCAGGAAATCGTGACGCTGGCTTCCCTCGTGGAACGCGAGACGCCGCTCCCTGAGGAACGGCCGCGCGTCGCCGCAGTCTTTGAAAACCGGTTGCGAATCGGGCAGCCGCTGCAGTGTGACCCCACGGTTGCCTATGCGATGACCCTGGCCGGAGCTTACTCCGGCAAACTCGACGGCGGCGATCTGCATTTCTCGTCTCCCTACAACACGTACCGCAACAAAGGCCTGCCGCCCGGCCCGATCGCCAATCCCGGCGAAGCCGCGCTCCGCGCGGCCCTCGATCCTCCGCCGACCGACGATTTTTATTTTGTCGCCAATACCCACGGCGGCCACTTTTTCAGCAAGACCCTGAAGGAGCATAATCGGAATGTCGCGCGCTACCGGCGCCTGCTCGACGAAGCGGAAGACCCGCCCCCGGCCCCCGCTCTCTCGTCCGCGGCAGCGCGCAAGACCAGGCCTGTGAGGTCGTCTCCATGACTCGCTCGGACCATCCGTCCAAGAAAGAACTGATCCTGACCATCGCCCGCGAGCTTGCTGTACCGCGCTTCACTCCGGCCGAAGTCGAGCAGATCCGGAGACAGCTCGTGGCGCGGCTCGGGGCGGGTGGGAAAACTTCCGCGGACTACATCGCGGGCGTCCTGGAGACCGCCGGCATGCGCATCGTGTGGTCCACCAAGGCGGACACCGAAGGGCAGTACGAGGAAGAATTCCAGGACCTGCTCCACTTCGCGAATCTCGAGGACGCCGAGATGTGCATCATGCGTCTCGATGAGCTTTACCGGAAATTTTTGGAAGAAGACGAGCGCGCGGCCGTCGAACGCGTTCGCGAAGTGGCCCGCATGGGCCGCCGCCGCGCGGAAATGATCGCCCGCAACCACAAGGTGGAACCCGAAAAACGCGCCGAGAAAGAAGAAATCATGCAGTGGTTCAAGGTTTGGCTCGACACCCCCGATGCGTTTTTCGACTGGCTCGAAGCGCGCAAAGCCTCGCCCGATTTCCAGCGGCGGTTCGCCAGAAGCGCTTCGGCGGACGCGTGAGCTCACGATGGCGGACCCGCAATACATCTTGGAAGTAGAGCCTCTCGACCTTGGCGCGGACGTCAAGGCGGTCGGACTCGATCTCGTCGAAATCGAAAGCCGGGAACCCGCTCGCGGCGCGGATGCGGCGCGCCTGTGGGCCGCCGCGCTGGGCGCGCTCGCCGGCTCGGAGCCTTGGGCGCTCGATTTTTTCTCTCACCTCGATCGCGTGCGTGAGTACTGCCGCCTGCGCGGCGTGGCTTTTGAGGAGAAAGCCTCCGGACATTCGCTCGTCATCCCCGCGCCGCCCGTCGACGCGCTCCCGGATCTCCTTGAACGATTCGCGAGCGAAACATTTGGCGCGCGCGCCGGAGCGCCGTTGGCGGCAGGCGATCCCGCCGTCGAGAACGAGCTGGCGAAGCGCGGCGTGGACGCCTACCACACGACATTCCGAAATTATCTTTTTTGCGCGGTTTGCGATCTCGAGAACGGCTTTCTCACGCTGCTCACCGAAAAATTATGGGCGAGCGAAGTCCTCCGCCGCATCAAGCCCGCCACGGCATCCCTGCCGGTGGAAGTCGCCCGCCCTCAATAAAGGATGTTTTAGGGCCGACATTGCGGCGAGGGCGGAGCCTTGCTGCTTCCGGAACCGGAGCACGCGTGCTCGCGCCAGATGGAGTAAAATGTACCTGTGACCGGAATCCAGTATGTGACGGATGAAAAGGGCTGCAAGGTCGCCGTCCAGATCGATCTGTCAAAACACCGGGAATTGCGGGAAGACCTCCAAGATGTGGTGGTCTCGCGATCGCGTCAGCGCGAAAAGCGAATTCCCTTGAGTCGGGTAAAGGCAAAACTCGTCAAGAGCGGCAAGCTCACCCGTGAGTAGTTATCGCGTCGCCTTGGTATCGAGCGCCGAAAAGGAATTGCAACGGCTTCCGCAGCGAGAAATGTCTCGGCTAGCAGGTCTGGCAGGGCAATCTACAAATTCAAGGTAGGCAGCGGCGAGGTTTGCGAGGCCACGATGAGCTCGCCGGTAAACGCAGCGGCGCCGGTGCGGCGGCCGAGGGCTTCCTGGGCAAAAATATTCGCGGTGTAGGGATTGTTGTTGGTTTCCGAAAGATGCGCGAGGATCACGTATCGAGCGCGCGCATCAAATCCATCCGGATCAGCGAGGAATTCGCTGACCGCGTGATTCGAGAGGTGCCCCGTTCGGCTCATCACGCGCTGCTTGATGTGCCACGGGTACGGCCCCACCTTCAGCATTTCGAGATCATGGTTCGACTCGAGCATCAGGCAGTCCGAATCCCGCAGATGCACTTTCACGAGTTCGGGGAGATAACCGAGATCGGTGACGATCGCAACTTTCGTTCCGTTCGCGCGAAACGTGAATCCGAGCGGGTCCACGGCGTCGTGCGGAATCGCAAACGGAGAAACTTCGATGTCGCCCACGACGAATCGCTGCCCCGCGCGGATGTGCTCGATGCGATCGAGCCGCTTGTGCGAAGTTTCAGGCAGGATGCGCATCACTTCGGTGTGCGTGGCCTCGTTGAGGTAGACCGTCGCGCGCCACTGTCCGAGTACCTGCGCGAGCGAGCCGATGTGATCCGAATGTTCGTGGGAGATGACGATGCCGTCGAGGCGGTCGACGCTGCGTCCAGCTGCGGTAAGGCGCCGCAGCGTTTCTTTCTTGCCGAAGCCCGCGTCCACCAGAAGCCGGGTCCGCTCCGTCTCGAGCAACGTGCAATTGCCCGAACTGCCGGAACCCAGAATCGTCACGCGCAGGCTGATAGTTTCCCCCAGATGGACAAGCGCGTCGCCGCGCAGGCCCACGGAATAATGACAAAGAGCGGCTCGCGCGTCAATTGGCCAAACACCTTCTAGGCAACATTTTCCGGAAAATCTTTCGCGTACTGGCCTAGGCGAGCAATTCACGCGTGGCGCAAAAGCCGTTGAGATTGCCCAGGACGGTGAGCGTAATGCGGTCCGGCTCGAAGAAATC
>Ga0210394_10005135_pt1 | contig 14808 bp, 12 predicted proteins | sample IncBWC12MmetaG_FD_160121 | JGI IMG/M metagenome (GOLD analysis project Ga0210394, IMG submission 160121) | Forest soil microbial communities from Barre Woods Harvard Forest LTER site, Petersham, Massachusetts, United States - Inc-BW-C-12-M | ecosystem: Environmental > Terrestrial > Soil >... | reverse complement strand
TGCAGCAATAGATCACATCGATTTTCGATGTAGCTGAAGTTGACTCCCAGCGGGCCGCGATAGGCAATCACCGCTCCGATCGGCTCGTCCTTGTATCCGCGATACGCCAGCCATACGCGTCGGGTTCGCCGGAGCCCCACTTTGCGATACATTTCGTCGACAGCTTTGAACTCGGCGTCTTCCCGCAATTCCTCCGCGGTTACGTAAACGCTGCCCCGTGCCGCGGTGGCAATCGCACAAAGCGGTTCTTTGTGGGCCGCGCTGTAGGGCACAACTCGGATCCCCTTTTGCGTCGGCAAAGAGATTTTCTTCGACAGTGCAAAGTACATGTGCCGCTGAACTGAAGAGAAGGATTCGCCGATGGTCTGGACCATGGAGCCGAATACGCGCGAGGGAAAGCGATTTTCGGGACGGAACCAATTCTGGTGGGACTCATCGACGCCCTTCAAAAAGCTGGCCGCCGATCCGCACAGCATCACCGCACGCGACGCGTATGGATTGTTCTCGGAGACCAGGTGTTGCGAGGTCCATCCATTCCGGGCCGTGCGCCAGACGGCAATTGATGCGCGGCCGTGTTTTTGGTCGCCGGCAGTCAGTACGTAGAGAAGCGAGTCTCCGCCCTTCAGCATGCGCCGCCAGTTATCTTTCACCTGTTCCAAATGGGGCAGGAGCCGAGCCGCTTTGTCCGGATAAAGAAAGCCGGTTCGTTCGTAGAGGGCGAAGATTTCATCAACAGGCAAAGCATTCACCTGGACGCCGTACGCGTCATACACGTCGGCCAATCGCGGCAGGTTGTTGATGACTTCCTGATCTAGGGCATCAATCGGCATATGATTTGGGCCAACTCTCGCCGTCTTCCTGACAACCCTCCTGTTTCAGGCTGCTGCGCAGCCGCGCAACGCGCGCTCTTTGCCCCTCACAAAATCCAGGAGCAGGCACTAAAGACCAGCTAATGCAAGCTTTCGAATAACTTATATAGAGGTCAGGGGCAGACTTTCAGAATGGACCATTAGTACTGTTTCTCGGGCCGCAATCGAACGGACTATTAACAGCTTCGTTACAGATTTCGGAGCAGTTCTCTCAGGATCGAAGTTGATTACAAGCGATTACGAAGGCTGGCCCGACGCAGACCGTCACCGGCGCCATAAGCTACAGAATGGAAGGATGTTAGCTGGCACGAAAACAATCTTCCTGGCAAAGTCTCTCAAAACCCAAGCGCTGTCGACGAAGCGTTCGGCGCATTCTCACGTTCAACGCTTCTTTTCGCGCCAGGCTACGGGGCTGGCTACTTGGTCACATTGTCTTGCTCTGTAGCATGTTTCGACCAGAACGCAACGCAGCGGTTGCGAGGAGAATCGATTGCGAGAAGAAGTTTGTGGGGGATGATGATAAAATGAGGCCGTTAGGATTGCGGGTTGAACCGCTTTCCGGTTTTGACTAAAGTCGCGCGCAATCTTTCAACGGTTATCGCTTCCAATGCGGGCCTGTAGCTCAGGTGGCTAGAGCGCACCCCTGATAAGGGTGAGGTCGACTGTTCAAGTCAGTCCAGGCCCACCATTTTCTATGACTTGCAGAGGGTCTCATTTTGCTATGCCTTAACTTATGCCCATTCTCAGCCGTTCTCGGCGTTAGCAGGCTTCTGTGCCTTAGCTGCTTTGTCAACCGCCTTCATCGCAGCATGGAAATCTGAGCTATCTACGATGTCATAGCGCCGGAACACCGCGTTTGTCTTATGTCCGCTAATCTTCATTGCCACTGATTCAGGCACTCCCTCTCTTCTCAGATTCCGTACCGCCGACCGACGCAGATCATGGAGGAACGACTCCAGCTCGAAGTCGGGATGCATCCGTGCCCCCTTGCCGTCGTACCTCCCGGCCTTGCGCCGTGCGCCTTTGAATCCGTCCGCACGCAGCGCCTCAAGGAGAACCGTCCAGCGCTCCTGGGGGATCGGTAAAGGCTCGCCGTCCATCGTGACCTTGTCGCCTTTTTCCCCGGACGTTCGCAGCACGCCGAGCAGTGCCACCGGGCGATCCTTGTCCTTGCGTGCGAACGTCCCCGGAACTTTCACGCCTCGCTCCGGGCTAGTGGCGTCGTCCACGCAGAACGAGTAAGGGCTGACTGGCTGTGACTCCTCAGGGGCGAATCGACTACGAGTTGGAATTCAGGGGGGTGACGCCAGTCGGTTCGCCGTTACTATCCTTGAGCACGGGGTTGCCGCCGAATGTTTGTGTTTCCCGTGTAATACCAGCTTTTTGCAGGGCGGCTGCATTAATCAAGACCGACCCCCTTCGTCCGCGGAAGAGTACGATAGGGACTGCCAGCGAGAGATCATCGAGGTCCTTCTTGGTGGGCGGTGGTTGAACCCTCAAGCCAGCGGTCGTGAAGACGACTTCTCCAGGTGTGGCGTTCGCGACGGCTTTTCGAATCCTTGTAAGTCGATCATGCGCGTATTTTTCCCCGCTTGGGCGCGAACCTTTGCATTGGTGCCAACAGCCACGAATTCTTCATTTCGAACGGCGAAAGCTTGCTGAATACTGAAATTAAATCAACCGTTATGACCTTTCCATTGAAGAAAAATGGCATCCGGCGGGCCAGCAACTCTTTGCTGTCCGAATGCGCTGATCGAGCTAAGGAAAAACTATCCAGTGACTGCGGGTCCAAAACGCATCGCAAACCCTCCAAGGTAAACGCCGAGTTTCATTCCCCCAATCAGCGCCCCACTTAGCTATTTCGGGGCGGGAGTACCGGAAGTGGGATTGCCAATTATCTTGTTATAAGTCGCCGTCTCCGACGGAACACAAAAGAACTCCTCCATGTCGAAAGTCTCAGGCAGACGGTGAAGCACGAATTTGTCCAGCGCCATCCAAGGTTTTGTATACATTTTCGGGTCGTCAATTTTCACGCTGAGCTCTAACGTGTCATAGTTCACTCGATGGAAGGTTTCTTGGACGCGCAAATCGCTGCTGTGCGGGCGCCCCACATTGTCGACCCAAGTCCTTTCATCCATTCCCACCGTATCAACCACGAAGGTGTAATCGTCCACCCACTTGCCAACCGAATACCCATTCCACCGCGGTTCGGGATCCTTGGGCAGTTCACGCCCGTCCGTCCAGATAACGCGCCAATTGTCGTCGAATTGAGCCAAAAAAAGCATCTGGTTCTTCGTTTGAGCGATCTCGATTACCCTTAATTCAAAAAGGTCCATACGCGGGAACCCCTGAGGGTCACAGAAGTCCACGGGATCATTAGCCTCGCCCGGAGCAACTGCTCTGATGCCCGTTCCCGGTTTATTGGCCCTGAGCGCTTCTTCTCCCAAAGCGGTGTAAGGCGGATGGTGGGGTATGCCCCTCTCGTCGGGCTGACCGAAGTGACCTGGTTCTCCTAACAAGGGGTCATCTTTCGGCCGCTCCCCTGGTTGCGATTCAGACCCTCCCGGATTTGCCGGATAATTAGCCGGACCGTTTGCAAAGGTTCCTCCCTCGGCGTCGCCGTTCCAAATACCGGAGAGGTCGTGTTTTGGAGCCGGGGCCGCCTCCTTCTTCCCGGCGTATTCGGCCTTGATCGGCGGACTATTGTTCCATTTCCTTTGCTTCAGCTGTTCTGCTACTGCTGAAGGCTGCTCTTGAGCGCAAAGAATGGGCGCGAAGTTCAATACGGCAAGCACTGCGATCACTGAGGTTACAACGTGCTTGAACATCTCCGAAATCCCTCCCGCAGCTTACACCGTAAGCACTTCCGTTCAATTTCACCCGGGCGCAGCGCCGCAAACAAAACCGCAAGCCAAAACGCCTGCGCAGTTCGCGCTAACCTAATGCTTGCGGCCTCTACTGTCAACTGCAAATCGCTCTGGCCACTTCTTGCGGGGCACACAAATATCAGAGCCTACTGGTACGCACGTTTTGTTCAAGGTGATTAGGGCGTCACGCCCCAAATTGATGTTGAATCTCGGCCTGGGTTACGATTACGATCCTGCCCCAAGGGAGCGAATGATTTGCTGCTTCAAATCCCGACGTTAATCCCGCTACAACGCAGCGGTACAATGGGTTGATTCCTGGGATAAACTAACGCCTTCGCGGTTTGATCCGGCTAGAAGAATTGCTTCGCGCCTTCGGCGCCGTGATGTACCCTGTCCATCCGAGGAGCAGGCTTAACGGAGAGGATATCCTCATGTGGGAATCGCTAGAGCATATGGGTTGGGTAACATTTCTTGCCACTACCGGCTGGCTCTACGGGGCCGTTTCAGTGGTCCATTATTTTACGTTGTTTTTTTTCATCGGCACGATCGTCCTGGTTGACCTGCGCATCATAGGCATCGCGGGCCGCAACCAGACGATCTCCCTTCTCGCCGATCAGCTTCTTCCCTGGACTTGGATTGGATTCATGCTGGCTATGTTATCCGGAATCCTGCTGTTCGCGACTGACGCCGGCGATTACGCGCCAGACCACGTGTTTCGAGCCAAGATGCTCGTGATTCTACTTGCGGTCATCCTTACAGTCATCGTTCATCGGGGACAATGGAAGTGGAGCCAGTTGCCCGTCGTGCCGCTAACTGCCAAGCTCATTGCTGCGGCTTCGCTGTTGCTGTGGCTTGGTGCCATTCTGGCGGGAGTTGATATCGCCGCTCTTTCGGGATTGGGATAGATTTCCGAAGCCGCGAATCACTCGCTCGGAATGAACAAATTGGAAGGTGGGCCTATGTATGCTTTCGTGCTGGGCTTTGCGAAATGGTTGGAGGGCACCGGCTGGGCTAGCGTTATCCGCACGACGGGCATATATCCCTACATCCAGTTGATACACTTTTCCGGTTTGACGGTGTGGCTAGGCACGAACACGGTTGTAGATTTGCGGCTTTTGGGAATTGGTCAAAAGCACCAGACGGCGGCTCAGCTTTCCGAAGCGCTCTTTGTCTGGAACTGGATCGGATTCTGCGTGGTCGTCCTCGGCGGTTTTTTGCTTTTCTCCGGTATTGGGACGACGTACTTGGCGAATGCGGCCTTCGAAGTCAAGCTGGGTATCTTCGTCCCTCTAGCGCTTATCTGGCACATCGTGGTGCAGCGGAAAGTCCAGAAATGGGGTCAGGCGTCCGAAGTGCCCCCGATCGCAAGACTCAGTGCCTTGGTCGAATTGCTGCTATGGTTATGTGTCGTTACTGCAGCGGTGGAAATTCCTAACCACTAACGGCCAGGCAACTGCGAGGCGAAAGGGGTCAGCACGCCGGTGCAGATCAATGATAAGGATGTGGAGGTCGTTCAGGGGACAGGCGACGGGGGCCGCACGCCGGTCAATCTATATTTCGATAGTAAATCAGGGCTACTGGTGCGTCAGGTGCGCTACACCGACACGAAAGTTGGCCTATCTGCGACACAAATCGACTATGAGGACTATCGTGACGTCGCCGGAGTGAAAATGCCCTACAAGTGGACGGTTAGCTGGCTCGATGGACAGACGGTCTACACGGCGACGCAAGTTCAGTCGAACGTATCGATCGACGCAGCCAAATTCGCGAAGCCCTTGCCGCCGGTACCGGCGAAAGCTACAAATCGGTAGCGACTCAAGCGCACTTCTTTAGGCTTCCTTGCATTCACTCTTGGGAAAGTAAGCCGATCGGGTTAGCCTCTCACTCCGTGGTCTTCTTCGAAGAATCTATCCCGGCCGAGTCTCTCTGGTGTCTCCTTCAGGATTTTCCTAAAATCAATTGACTTTCGTTCGAGGACAGTCTTATATAGCGGCCACTCTCAGCTACGCTTGAGGGCGTACCGGATTTGTGTGGTTGTTTTGGCGGCGAGTTGTTCCCGGCCCATAGTGGGGATTTCCGTCGCGCAACGACAAGGAGATTCTTGTGAGTTCTCGAATGTTCGTATGGACCCAGTCGGTGTGTAATAACGCAAAGCAAACGATGCGGATACTGGGGATGATGATGGCCATTTTTCTGGTCTCTCTCCCTCTATTTTCACAAGCCAATCAAGGCGCCATTCAGGGGGGCGTGTTTGACCAGACTGGCGGCGCCATCGTCGGCGCCACGGTTACGGTGATCGACGTGGCCCGAGGCGTGACGCGAGCCTTGACCACCGATAGCGCTGGGGCATACGTGGCTCCCAACCTGACTCCCGGCACCTATACGGTGCGCGCCGAGGCCAAAGGCTTTCGAACGGTAGAACACAGCGGTGTTCTGCTGGAGGTGGGTCAGACCCTTCGCGTCGATCTTGAGGTTCAGCCCGGCGAGCAAACTCAGACCATCACTGTCACCGGAGAAGTCCCGGCCATCGATACCACCGACGCCACCTTGGGCGGAACGATCGCGCAACAGGCGCTCGCTTCCCTGCCCCTGAATGGCCGCGACTTTAAGAACGTCCTCGAACTGCGGCCGGGAGTCACGGCATATGTGGGCGGCGGAGAAAGCACCTTTGCAGCGGATGGAGTTCGGCCCGAAGAAGTCGGTTACTTGGTTGACGGCGTCAGAGCGGACGAGACTTACAATGGCAACAGTCTTATCAATTCGACATTGCGTACGGGAGACAACCCGCAACAGTTGCCGCTCGACGCCATCCAGGAAATGAATACTCAAGAAAACCCGAAAGCGGAACTCGGTTGGAAGCCCGGCGCCGTCATCAACATCGGCTTGAAGTCAGGCACGAACAGCCTGCACGGCACCGCATTCGCTTTTGGTCGCACTACGGCTTTCGACGCGCGCAACTTCTTCGATACCGGTTCAGCTTTCCCAGGCGGGCCGCCGCTTGCGAAGCAGCCCGTGGCGCTCAAGCAGTACGGCGGAAGCGCTGGTGGACCGATCATAAAGGACAAGCTTTTCTGGTTTGTGGACTATGAGGGCCAGCAGTATACCGTGGGGAATATAGGTCCTACGTCCACCCCGGCCACCGTGTCGCTGGGCGGATGCACTGTCGGATCTCCTGCCGGCTGCGGAAATCCCGGCGCCAGCTTGGTGGACGCTTGCCTTAATGTGATCCATACTGGGAAAACGATTGCGCCGCTCAGCGCACAGATCGCGGGCCTCAATCCGGCCACCTGTGCGGTAGCGCCTACAAATTACACTCCCGGAGCGTCCGAATCCCTGTTTCCGACCAATACTTCGGCGAATCCCGTTATTCTCGCCCTGGGCAACGTATCCTCGCAAAACAATGGAATAGGCAAGTTGGACTACCACCTCAATGACAAGAATTCGATAAATGGCATGTATTATATCGGCGACGGCGGCATAATCGCGGCGGGCACAAGCGCTGCGGGGAACGGCATAGGCATCGCGGGAACAAGTAACTCCCCATTCAACACGAATGATAACGCAAAAGGCCAAATGGGGCTTGGGAGTTGGACTTGGACTCCGAGTTCCACGAAGGTGAATGAATTCCGAGTTGGCTACGACCGTCTGACCCAAGTCTGGGGCTCGACAGATCAGGATGCTCTCAATATAAATCCACTCGCCTACGGCATCAACACAGGGGTGACGAACCCGCGGCTTTTTGGATTTCCAACGGTTTCGATTACCGGATTTCAGGCGTTTGGGTCGGGCCTGGTCAGAGATCTAACGACCAACGCCTTGCAGTTGGTAGACCACTTTTCAGTTGTGCGCGGCAACCACTCCTTGAAGTTTGGCGGCGAATTCATTCGCAACAACGTCAACGAATTTATAACCAGCTCTGGCAAAGGCACAATACACTTCGGAAACATTCAGAATTTCCTGCAAGGTAACGTGGACGGCGCGAATAAGATCTTTGCCGGCACCCCCGCGCGCAACATGACTAACAATCAGTACGCCGTATTCGCTCAGGACGATTGGCGTGTTACTCGCAAATTAATCGTGAACCTTGGATTGCGCTGGGAATACAACTCGGTCCCAACCGAGGCGCACAATCTGCTCGGTAATTTCGATCCGACTCTTGGACTGGTACAAGTTGGCAACCAGATCAAGTCTCTCTATAACGGCGACTTCAGGAACTACTCGCCCCGTTTGGGCCTGGCGTGGGATATCCGTGGAAACGGGAAGACGGTAGTGCGCGCGGGCGGCAGCTACATGTATGCGTATCCACAGTTCAAGCTGTGGCTCGGAGGAGCCTCTCAAACACTGGGGCCCAGTACGGTCTCGACGGGGGCTCACATCACCACGCTGCAAACGGGGCCTGCCGGAGTTGCAGGTCCAGGAACAATCATCGCGACCAACGCGACTCCATCCGGAGCTGTGCTCTCACCCGGCTGGAAAGCTCAAACGGCCGATTGTATCGCCGCGGCTGAAAGCCTTACAACTCCGACATGTCCCACCATCTTTCCCTCGAGCATATTCAATATCACGTGCGGCGACGGCTTGGTTAACACCAACGGCGTAAAAGACCCCTCTCCCTGCCCCATTGGGGCAGTGGATCGTAACCTCCGTAGCCCCTATGTCGTGACTTGGTCGATGGATATCCAGCAGGCGATCACGAACAACCTCACCGTTGATGTGGGTTACCTTGGCACACATGCCGGCAGACTGCCAGCGTATATAGATATCAACCAGGCGGCCGTTGGCTCCGGTTTTACCTCCGCACAGTTGACCTGTGTCTACAACCCGATCACTGCTCCTACTTGTGGAGATCCCAGTGCGGCAAGCACTGCCGCGGAGCTGGTCACGCGGCCGTTCTATAAACAGTTCCCTTACTTGTCTTATATCGACCAGCTGGTAGACGCTGAACTTTCCAATTACAATTCCCTGCAAGTGACAGTCACCCAGCGGACCTCGCACGGGCTGAACTTCCTTGCCGGTTACACCTTTAGCCATGCCCTGGACGATTTTTCGAGCACCGATTTCCTCCGAGTTCCAACAGACAGCACCCATCCGGGGCTGCTATACGGAAGCAGCGACTTCGATCTCCGGCATCGTTTCACGTTCGAAATAAGCTACGCTTTGCCGAGTAAGAAATCGTTCGGCCAGTTGCTGCAAGGCTGGCAGCTCAACTCAGTTGTCACTCTACAAAGCGGTTCGCCTTGGAGCCCCAAGGATTTGAGCAACGACTTGCTGGGCACCGGCGAGACTTCTAATTTCTCTTACTACGGTGAAACCTGGAATTTCAGTGGCAACCCAGCCGATTACACCTCTCCGCTCAATCCGGTTCCTTGTTGGGCTGGTTCGGGCGGCGCTGCGCTGACTGGCTGTACCATTACGGGGGTGAATCCACCTGCGGCATGTGCAGCGGCTGCCTCGGCGATCAGTACGAGCACGGTGGCTGCACTGAGCTCAATTGGCTGCTACGTCAGTACCAACGGCAAGTCAGTGGTGTTCCCGGCAGCCTTAGGAACGAATGGTGACGCGACACGCAATCTCTTCCGGGATTCCGGCTTCAAAGGCATGGATTTCTCGGTAACCAAGGACTGGAAGTTCAAGGAGCGACTCGACGCCCAGTTCCGGGTCGAGTTCTTCAACGTTCTCAACCATCCCGCTTTTGCCAATCCAGGGGGTATCGGGACCGGAGCTGGCTTCAACGATCCTTCGGCCGGCCAGACTGGTAATTTCGGCTGTGGCTGCCAAACGCCCGACCAGGCCGCTCCCAATCCAGTCCTCGGATCCGGAGGTCCCCGGTCGATGCAGTTAGGCCTGAAACTGATTTTCTAGCGTTGCCGGAGTCGGTCCCTTTGCGTGCGCAGTTTGGCTTTGGTCGTGGAGGCTCTGATTCCTGAGCGGCTGTTAGGCGTGCGTCGGATAGAACGAGCGCGATCTGTGCGAGATCTAGCTGAATTGAGGGCTCTCTCTTCTGACGTGTTCGCGCCTGATTCAGCCCGTGCGTTGCTTGCACAGAAAAGAGGATCAAATGCGTCGTTCAGCGCTCTTTTTGATCGGAGTAGTAATCATTGTCGGGACTCTAGTGATGCGGCCGAGTTCCGCCCAAGAAAGAGGGGCGCTGGTCTCAGCCTGAGTGTCGTGGGCGTCCGCGCCAAGGATTATGCATAGCGTGCGGCATCGCAAACATTAAGAAATGGTTACGTCTTAGCCGCCGTGGTCAGCGTCCTTTCCTTGGAAGTTGCGGTTGCGGCATTGGAGCAGCGGGGACGTTCGCGTACGGATCGATGCACCGAAACACGAAAATGGTCCTTAGTCCCCGCACGGTTCCAGACTTTGTGTCCCCCACTCCGATGTACGATACGTTGTCTTCGTCACATCGAACGCTGCGAAGAATCTCTCTGATGACGGAGTCGTGCCGCGCAGTCCCTCTCTAGAGTTCATAAACTCGATCTAGCTCGGGAACGAGTCGGAGGCGTGCAAATGAGGCTCAGAGCTCACCCACCCCGATAAGGGACGATTTGCAAACCCGAAACAAGACTATGCATTATTACTTTGGGGGTTGCTGCTTCTCGGATACGGAGCAGATGACCTCTCTCATATCGAAATCATCCGGGAGACGGTGGAGAACGAATTTGTTGAGAGCCACCCACGGTTTAGGCAGCCGCAGTGTTGCCTACGGCCCTCACTGCGTGGGCCGTTTCGATGCCTAGGGAATGCCGCTGCCCGAAACCACGCGGCGGCGAAAAGCGGTGGAAAAGACGGTGGCTGCGCTACCTTGGAAAACGCTGCGCGTTTCCCACTTTTCCACCGCTACTGCGAACGATCGGGTCTCGATCTCGAATTTGGAAAGCGGACACTTCACGTGCTACAAAAACCGGACATGTTCACGTGCTACCGACAGCCTGACTTTGTTTTGCTGCTTCCGAGTGGGTAAAACGTCGTTGCGGACACACAACGGGAACGTGTTGGGCGCAACGCATGATCAGCCATTACTTGCTTTCAGGATTAATCGGATCGCCAACGAGCTCGTTATAAGCCCGGGTCTCCGAGGGTGAACAGAACATCTCGCGGATATCAAAATCGGGGGATTCGCGGTGGAGAATGAGCTTGTTGTGAGCCATCCATGGCACCGTATACATCTTGGGGTCGTCAATTATTTCCGTATGTTCCATGGTGTCGTGGTCCAGCAAGTGAAATATTTCTGTCACGCGCAAATCCTTGCTGTGGGGACGGCCAGCATGATCGATCCACGATTTTTCGTTCATTCCGACCGTCTGAACTACAAAGGTATAATCATCCGTCCAGCGGCCGACTGAGTACCCATTCCATCGTGGTTCGGGATCCTTGGGGAGTTCACGCCCGTCAGTCCAGATGATCCGCCACTCGTGCTCAAATTGACCCAAGTAAATGACCTGGTTCTTTGTTTGAGTGAGTTCGATTGTTAAAAACTGAAAATTCTCCATGTAGGGGAATCCCACCGGATCGCAAATGTCCACTGGATCATTAGCCAGTACGGAAGGGACGGATCGGATACTCGTTCCTGACGGTTTATTGGTCTTGAGCGCCGCCTCACCCAAAGCCGTGTAAGGTACGGGGTTTATAATGCCCTGCTCGTCGGGCTCCTCCGCTCGGGGCCGAGGGTCTTGTGGCGGGTACGACGCGGGATATTCAGCGGAACCGGATGCCTGAACTCCTCCTCCTGCTGTCGCATCCCAAATGCCGGAGAGGTCACGGCGCGGAGGGGGCTCCTTCTTCCCGCCGTAAAAGGAAGGATTGGCACAAGGAAATCCAGGAGCGCACCCTCCAGTTCTTGCTTGCCCACCGAACGGATCATTATTCCATTTCTCACTCCGTTCTACTGACGACTGCGTTGCTGTGGTGGCTTGAGCGCAAAGAATCGGCGAGGATGATAATGCGACCAGCGATGCGATCGTCGCGATCAGGAACGGCTTTGACACTTGTGAAATCCTCTTCTCAGGAGTGATTCCGGTTGCATGTGAAAGTACACTCCGGTTTGACACAACTCGGAGTGACCACCAGGAATGCACCCTTTCATGGCTTAAAAACTTTGCCATTGATTACCACACGACCTTTGAAACGTCCGATTGTCCTTGCTGCGGTCGCAAGATTCTTGCCTGGTGTTACATCGACAAGGACTTCATCACCCGGCTTGAACATGGACCTGCTCCACCCCGCGTTCGCAATGTTCGCCGGTGCTTGGTTTTCTATTATCCAATGCACTGTGTTGCCGTCGTCGTCTTTCGCGTCCACCAGCAGCCAGCAGTGAGGGTTAGCCCAAACCCATTCCGTCACAGCTCCCTTCACCGTGACCGTTTTCTCGGTATCGAACACTGCGCTACCGTGGTGAGCGAACAACGGAATGGAAAGCACCAAAACACCCACAGCCATCAGGGAAAGGGTGGTAACCTTGGTTCTCACAGCAACCCTCCTTCTTCTTTCCTTATTTTTTCGTATGTTCCCTTTACGGGTTCCCAGTGGGCCGAGTATACACTGGTTGTTGTTGCGTCGGCAATATCTCGAGAAATGCCTTCTACTACCTAACGAATTGATGCACTCTATGTACTAACTATGTACCAACTGCGTTTCGCCGGCACATTGCTCCGGCTAATTTGCCCAAGGGGTGTCGAGCGGATCGCCAGGGGGCCTGAAGTGATGACTGCTATTCTAGTAGTCCGGCAGCGGCGCCTACGGCCTCGGTGCAAGCTGAAAGAGTTGCGAAACGTTACTGCCGGGATTCGCCACCCGCACCTGAAACCGCCGGGAACGGGTGCCCGTTAAGCACGACGCTATTCTGTCCGCCGACACGCCCAATTCCCGGCACACCGTTTTTGGGTAACATGACGTTAAGAATGACCTCATCCCCTGGTTTAAATGAGTTCTTGGCCCAGCCCTGTCTTGTCATGTCCGGTGGATTACCGGCTTCTATAACCCAATGCTGTAAGTTACCACTGTCGTCCTTCGCGTCGACTTTAAGAAAGCAATGGGGATTAGCCCAATACCATTCTGTCACGGTGCCCTTCACAGTGGTTTTTGCCGCGGTCGCATACGCCGCGTTTCCGTGGTGCGCGAAGAGCGGAATAGAAACCAGCAAGAGCCCAACAACCCCGAAGACGATTGCCATAGGCTTATGAGTCACAGCTTCCTCCCCATTTTCTGCCTGCACGGCTGCAGGCCTTGAACGGGCTTTCGTTGACGGCATGTGTAATTACGAAACCACGTTCCAAGTACATCAGGTGTATGAGGTTATTCCGATTGGGTGGAAAGCACAAGAAAAAGATGTTTGCGAGTACAGCGATGTAGGGCGCGAGCGTCACCCGTGCCGCTTGACAAATGGCTGTGCAGATCAGCTTCAACACTACGTCTCGGTGGGATTATGGAACGCGCGAGCGGGTGTAGCCCAATGAGACCCTCAAAGCCAGCGTGATTCGCCGCTGAACATTTAGATCGTACTGATACACATAATTGGATTTTGATATCCACTGTCAACGTGCCAACTAATTCTAACGAGCGGGTTGGTCTCCACAGTGTCGGTGAGCGTGGTAAGGGGAGAAGCTCCCCAAGCTGGAGAGACGAAGCTGAAACACTTAGGTCAGAAAGTAAGGGTGCGCGTCGAAAATAACCATCCCTGCCTCACTTCGAGTTTTCTCCCAAAGCCTCGTCCGTCAGCGCAATTCGGTCAGCAAAATACAGTGAATCGCTTCTATTGTGGGAGCTCATCATTTTTGCTACCTTGTTCGGCATGGAAACGGCGGTTAGGCCACTGTCATCGACCTAACCGACCAAAGGCATACGAAAGATCTAGAGCCTCACCGGCTCGCTCAGTCGCATTATCCAGACCCAAAAGGAGATTACGGTGAAAACAATGATTTCGCTTGTGTTGGTTTGCGTGGGGGCCGTCGCTACTGTCAGCGCCGCCCATTTGCCCGTCAGCGTTGACCCATCGGCCGGTCTCGGCGCCGTGTATCAAGTGGCCCCTGCCGCGCAGCAGGAAACGCCCAAGGTCATTAACGTTGTAAAACTCAAAGATAATTTCTACGTTCTGGAAGGCGGGGGCGGAAACACGGAGGTGTTTATTACTCAAGATCACGGCGTCGTCGTAGTGGATACGAAGCTCCCGGGTTGGGGACCCCTACTGGTGGAGAAGATCAAGACTCTCACCGATAAGCCTGTCACCACAATTATTAATACTCATACCCATGCAGATCACACGAGCGGCAACCCCTTTTTTCCGGCGGGAGTTGAGATTATCGCCCAAGAAAACACCAAGGCAAACATGGAGAAGATGGACCTCTTCAAGAAGCCGGAGAACGTGAAATTCCTCCCGACCAAGACCTTTAAGGATAAGCTCAAGCTTTTCTCCGGGAAGGACGAGGTCGACCTATATTACTTTGGAGTTGGCGGCACAGACGGCGATGCTTGGGTAGTCTTTCCCGCTTTGCGGATCATGGCGGCCGGCGACGCGTTCGCTGCAAAAGCTGTGAACCCCATTGATACAAAAAATGGCGGCGACGGAATAGCGTATGCGCAACAGCTCAAGAACGCCGTTGCCGGAATCAAGAATGTCGATATGATCGTCGGAGGTCACAGCGACGCCACGTTGACTTGGGCCGATCTCAAAGAGTATGCGGTCTACGATCAGGAGCTTGTCGCCTGGGTGCGGGCGGAAAAGAAAGCTGGGAAGAGCGTGGACGAGGCGGCTGCCGAGTATCAATATCCCACTAAGTACTCAACTTACGATAAGCCAAATCCCAGATTCGTCAAGTCCGCCGTGCAAGCCATCTACGACGCCTCGAAATGACGCTAGTCTCCAAGCGTTTTCGGCATCGAGAGTTCGATAGGTTGCAGGGATAGTTTCGCGATTAACAGTGTCGAGGTTCTGCATGCCTTGTAGGCTGGCCGACCGGCGATCGTACGGCAGTCCTCAAGACCTAAAGAGCTTGAGAAATTTTCGCCTGTGGCGTAGATTCCTTGCGTTTCGGAATGTTGAAACGGACCGTTCTAACGGGAGTGACTTACTATGA
>Ga0210394_10005134_pt1 | contig 14810 bp, 10 predicted proteins | sample IncBWC12MmetaG_FD_160121 | JGI IMG/M metagenome (GOLD analysis project Ga0210394, IMG submission 160121) | Forest soil microbial communities from Barre Woods Harvard Forest LTER site, Petersham, Massachusetts, United States - Inc-BW-C-12-M | ecosystem: Environmental > Terrestrial > Soil >... | reverse complement strand
ATCTGCGCCATGGATAAATCCATCGCCCAAAAAACCGTCACTTATGATTTCGCGCGCCTCATGCCGGGGGCAACCGAGGTCAAGTGCAGCGAATTCGGCGATATCTTGATCCGCAACCTTTAGGCATTCGCAGCCTTTAGGCATTCGCAATCTTTAGGCGCTCGCCAACTTCAGTTGCGCGGGCCGCTGCGAACGCTGCTTCATGATGTCGAACGCGGCAATTCGGTACGCCTCGCTCATGGTGGGAAAGTTGAAAATCTGCTCGATGAAGAAATCGGCGGTCGCAGCGGTGGCGATGGCGGCCTGACCCAGGTGCACCAGTTCGGTGGCGCCTTCGCCCAGCACCTGAACGCCGAGCACGCGCGCCGAGCCGCGTTCGCAAATCAATGTCAGAAATCCCGCCGGCTCGCCCGCGATATGGGCGCGCGCCACTTCGCTGAAATCGGCCCGCCCGACGATGAAGTCGAAGTTCTTCGACGCGGCCTCGCTTTGCGACAGGCCGACACTGGCGATTTCGGGGATCGTATAAACGCCGCTCGGCACCAGACTGGTCAGCGCGGGGGGTGGCAAGCCGAGCGCAGCGAGCGCCGCGCGCCGGCCTTGATCCGCGGCCGCACAGGCGAGCGCCGGCGGACCGATTGCATCGCCGGCCGCGAATATGCCTGGGATATTGGTCTCGAATCGTTCATTGACCTGCACGGTGCCGCGGGTACTGATGCCAAGCTCGAGCCGATCGAGGCCGATGCCGTCCAGGTTGGCAACGCGGCCAAATGCGGCAAACACGATCTCCGCCGCCAGGGGCTGACCGCCGCGCACCTGAACTTCAACCTGCGAGAAGCCATCGAAGCTCGCGGCGCAGACTTCCGAGCCGCCGCAGTACTCGCCGCCCATGGCCTGGAATGCGGCGAGAAATCCGCTGCGCAGCGGCGGGTCGAGAAATCCCAGCGGCTCCGCCGCCTTGTCCACCATCGTCACGGTGCAGCCCAGCGCAGCGAATATGGATGCGTATTCGCAGGCGATGACGCCGCTGCCGAGCACCACCATCGTGCGGGGAATGTACGAGAGACTCAAAATGGAGTCGCTGTCGACAATGTGCTCATGATCCACTTCGATGGCAGGCACATGCCGCGGCCTCGATCCGGTGGCAAGGATGGTGCGCGGCGCGTGCAGGACACGGCGCGAGCCGTCGAGGCTCTGCACCTCGATGCGATGCGCATCCAAGAATACGCCGCGCCCGCGAATCAAATCGACCGCATTGCGCTTGAGCTGCGCGAGCAGATATCGGTCCTGTGCGGCAATCACGGCATCGACCCCGTGCAGCAGCGCGGACAAGGGCGCATCGCCGCGCAGTTCCACCGCCAACGAGGTGGCGTTGCCGCGCATGCGCCGATAACGCAGCGCCTGCTCCCGCAAGGCCTTGCTGGGAATGGTGCCCGACAGCAGGCAAGAGCCGCCCACCAGCGGCTCACGCTCGACAATGGCAGCGCGAAAGCCGGCCTTGGCGGCTTGAATGGCGGCTTTCTGGCCGGCCGGCCCCGACCCTAGACAGATGAGGTCGTATTCGCCCGGCGGATGCATCAAATGCCCGCCAGGCTGCGGACATGATCGCGTCTCGCGAGCATGCGACGTCGATCATCTGGAAAAACGCCGAGTTGCTCGAATACCGGGCTCTCGATGACCAACTCTTCGCCGAGCAGCTGCGGGTGCATGGTATGGGTGGCCAATAGATGCGCCGCAAATACCGTACCGGCAAGGTCGCTATGGCTCGAGCCCGCGTAGTTGCGCCATTCGCTGGCCGCATCCTGCACGTCCTCGGGCAGCCGCCAACTGTCCATCAGCAGACGGCCGAAGCGAGGCTCGAATTCGACCACCAGATCGGCAAAGGTCTGCGCGTCCATGACCGTGCGCTGCTGCGCTTCGAATCCCGACAGAATCTTCAGCGCCAACGCCGCCCCGGTGCGATGCATCAGCGCGGCAAGAAAGGCGCTCTCGACGTGCTTGCGGCGCTCGCGCGCGATCTCCTTGGCCCAGAGACCCGCGAGCCATGCTTCACGCCATAGTTCCTCGGATTCCGGCTCATGGCCGGGGGCGGTGAATACCTCGCCGCGCAGCATCACCGCCATCGCGATGTTGCGCACTTCCGCAACGCCGAGCCATGAGACGGCCTGCTGCAGCGAAACGATGGGCGACCGCGGCCGCAATGCGGGGGAGTTCGCCACACGCATGATCTCGCCGGCGAGCGCCGGGTCGGACTGGATCAAGCGCGCCAACTGTGCCGCATCGATCGCCTGTTGCGCCGTGAGTTCCGCCAGCTGAGCGCAAACGCGCGGCAGCGGCGCGATGCTCTGCGGAGCCGTCAAGGACTCGCGCAAGAACTCGTGCGCCGCCTGGGAATGCAAGGTGGAAAGAACCACTGCGGATGGAAGACTCAACTGGGCATCCCTCCTCGTTCGTCGACCGCAATAGATCGGCAAATGCGCGCGATGCTTGAGTCCAGTTCAGCTTATGTTAAGAGCCTTATGTCCAATAAATTCAGGCAAACGCCTTGTCCAGGGCCTGCTTCAGATCGCCGATGAGGTCGGACGCGTCCTCCACGCCGATCGATAAACGCACCGTGCCCTTGCCCACCAGCGACGCGGCGCGCTGCTCCGCCGTGTAGCCGCTGCTGAACAGCAATTGCGGCGGCATCACCAGCGACTCGGTCGAACCGACGCTCGCGGCAATCGAAAACAATCCCAAGGATTCGGCGAAGCGCCCGCTTTCCACGTAGCCGCCGTCCAAGTCGATGCTCACCACGCTGCCGAAGTCGCGCATCTGCTGCGCCGCCAAGCGATGCTGTGGATGACCCGCAAGACCCGGATAGTGAACGCGCTTCACGCGCGGGTGATGCTGCAGGAATTCGCTGACGGCGAGCGCGTTGGCACACTGCCGCTCGTAGCGCAAGAAATACGTGCGCATGCCGCGCTGGATCAGAAACGCGGCGTGCGGATCCAGAGTCGGGCCCATCGGCCCGATGTCCTTGCGCATCGCCGCGATGAGCGCGTGCCTCGCGATGATGGCGCCGCCCATCACATCGCCGTGGCCGGACGCGTATTTCGTCAAGCTGTGCAGATAAACATCGACGTCGTAGGCGCCATGATTGTGGAAACCGGCAAATGTATTGTCGAGCACCGTGAGACATCCCGCTTGCCGCGCGTGCGAGGTGAGGTGTGCGATGTCCGCGATCTTGGTGACGGGATTGGTGGGGCTTTCGAATATCACCAAACGCGTCGGCATCTGCGCGAGCACCCGTTCGATGCCCGGCAAATCTTCGATGGACAGCATGGTGTGAGTGACGCCGAATTTGGCGAGCAGATGCTGCACGAGGTAGCGAGTCGGTGCGTATGATTCGACGAACAGCAACACGTGATCGCCCGTTTTGCACAGCGACAGCAGGCTCATCGCTATGGTCGCGACGCCGGAACCGGTGAGCAGACAGTCGTCCCTGCCCTGCAGTTCGCAGAGCAGGCGCTCCAACTGCGCCAACGTGGGATTGCTCGAACGCGAGTAGAAGAAGCCCTCGCGCTCGCCGCGCTGGTAGCGCAGCGTTTCATTGGCATCATCGAAGGAGAACTTCACCGACTGGTAGATTGGCGCCACGAGCGGCCGGTTGTCCGCGGGAACCACGACGTCGGGCGGATGGTTTACGAGCGTGTCGTTCTTCATGATGGAACGATAATCCAAACATGAACTTCACGCTCGCCAAAATCGCCGGCGCCGGGCCGCGCTGCGCCGGGCCCGCGCTGCGCCCGACGCGCTCAAGGACTCAAGTAGCGGTCCAATTCGGAGTTGATCGAGGCGGCCGAATCGAACAGCGGCGCTCCATCTTCCGCCGACAGCCCGAGATCCCGATAGCCTTGATCCATCAAGAGCAAGTCGCGCGTCAGCATGCCGGGCTCGTGCAAGGTAAAATCCGCAAACTTATGCGCAACGTTGACCACGTTGCTTTCCCATTGAACCGCGCCGGCGTTCCGATAGCTCACCCAATGGGCAATGACGCTGGGCACCGGCGGGGGAAGTACCCAGGCGGACAACACGCGGTTGCCGACGTCGCGATTGAACAGCTCGATGAGGTAGTCGTATTCATGGCCGCCAAGCTGCTGACCGGCGCGTTGCGCGACCTCGTGCACGGCGCCCAAGGTGACGACCTTGCCGATGTTGTGCAGCAGTCCGCACAGATAGCACAGGCCCGTTTCCCGGGCGAGCATGTGCGCCAACTGGCGCGACCACAACGCGCTCGCCAGCGAGTGGCGCCACAGCCGCCGCGCTTTGCGCTGCTGGCCCTTGACGTCCAACAATTTTCCCTGCAGAGCCAGAGTAAATGCGATGTTGGCGACTTCGTCGAGCCCCAGCCAGGCTACCGCGTGCTGCAGCGATTCGATGCGTGCGGCCGGACGCTTGGCCGCGCAGGCGGCAATCCGCAGCACATACATGGTGAGGGCAGGGTCGGCATGGATGATTTCCGCCAGCAGATGGGCGTTACCGCGCTGTTTCGTGCCGTTGCTGACCACGCGCACCGCGACATCCGGCAGCAGGGGAATGGCCAGCTCATCGCAGGCCAAATACCGCTCCAGCAAGCCGCGAACGATTTCGAGACTATCGAGTTGCTGCGCAGAATCGGCCGACAGGTCCCGCATCACCTCGGTAACGGCAAACGAAACAATGACTTGAGCCGGAAGCATGAGACTTTAGAAGCCACATTGGCGAATTAATGCGTAAAATCCTCAGGACATGAACGCCGTCGCAGATTTATTCGACGCCGCGCGACCCGTGGATAAAGAGCCGGAATCGCGACTGCGCGAGATCCCGTACAACTACACCTCGCTGGCCGACCGAGAAATCGTCATTCGCCTGCTCGGGCAGGACACCTGGGAGATTCTGGATGGGCTGCGCAGCGTGCGGCGCACCGGCCGCTCGGCGCGCATGCTGTACGAGGTGTTGGGCGATATGTGGGTGGTCGAACGCAACCCCTACCTGCAAGACGACCTGCTCGACAACCCGAAGCGCCGCCGGCAGCTGATCGCGGCCATGCAGCATCGCTTGCACGAAGTGGCGAAGCGCCGCGACGGCGCCGATGAAATTCGCGACGCCAAGGTTGCGGAATTGCTGCGCGCCGCCGGTCAGGCCGTGCAGCGCTTCGAACAGCAATTCGCGGATTTTGCCGACAAGCGCAAGCGTGCGCGGCGCTTGCTGCTCAAGCACACCCGCGCCGACAACATTCGCTTCGATGCCTTCTCGCGGGTCGCGCATGTCACCGATGCGACGGACTGGCGCGTCGAGCTGCCGTTTGTGGTCTTGATGCCCGACACCGAAGCGGAAATACCGGCGCTGGTGCGCGATTGCATCGAACTCGGACTGACCGTGATTCCACGCGGCGGCGGCACCGGCTATACGGGCGGGGCGGTGCCCCTGACTCCCTGGTCGGCGGTGTTCAACACCGAAAAACTCGACACCTTGGGTGCCGTGGAAACGCTCGCGCTGGCGGACAGCGCGCACAGCTCGCCCAGCATCTTTTCAGCTGCCGGCGTCGTCACCCGGCGCGTGACCGAAGCGGCGGAGCGCGCCGGCTTCGTGTTCGCCGTCGACCCGACCTCTGCGGATGCGTCCTGCGTCGGCGGCAACATCGCCATGAATGCCGGCGGCAAGAAGGCGGTGCTATGGGGAACGGCGGTCGACAACTTGGCGTGGTGGCGCATGGTCGACGCGCAGGGCCATTGGCTCGAGGTCACGCGGTTGAATCACAATCTGGGGAAGATTCACGACGTGGCCGTGGCAAGCTTCGCGCTGGTCTGGAAGGACGGCGCAAAGCCCGCGGACGAGGCCAAGGTCCTGCGCAGCGCACGGCTCGACATCGACGGCGCCAGGTTTCGCAAGGTGGGCCTCGGCAAAGATGTCACCGATAAGTTCCTGGGCGGGCTGCCCGGCGTGCAGAAGGAAGGTTGCGACGGTTTGATCACCGCGGCGCGCTGGATATTGCATCGCACGCCCAAGCATACGCGTACGGTGTGCTTGGAATTCTTCGGGCAGGCGCGCGATGCCATCCCGAGCATCATCGAGATCAAGCGCTACTTGGAATCGCACGCCAAGGCGCAGGGCGTGCTGCTCGCCGGTCTGGAGCATCTGGACGAGCGCTATCTGCGTGCGGTGGGCTACAGCGCGAAATCGAAGCGCGGCGCCTTGCCGAAAATGGTGCTGCTCGGCGATATCGTCGGCGCGGACGAGGCAGCGGTGGCCGCTGCGACTTCACATGTGGTGCGCATCGCCAACGCGCGCGCCGGCGAAGGATTCATTGCGGTGAATGCCGAGGCGCGCCGCAAATTCTGGCTCGATCGCGCCCGAACCGCCGCCATCGCCAAGCACACCAACGCGTTCAAGATCAACGAGGATGTGGTAATTCCGCTGGAGCGCCTGGGCGAGTACACGGACGCCATCGAACGCATCAACATCGAACTGTCGATCCGCAACAAACTAGAGCTGCTCGACGCCCTGGATGAATATTTTTCAGGCGAAATCCATCCGGGCAAGACCGCGGATGTGGACTTGGGCCGCAGAACGCAGGCCCGCGAGCTCGTGGCGGGGGTGCGCGCCCGTTGGCGCTACCTGCTCGAGTCCATGGACGCTCCGCTCAGCGAGGCACGCGAGAATTTCGCCGCGTTCGAGATCAGCGCGCCGGACGGCGGGCTCGGCAGCGTGTTCGAGCGCCTGCAGGACCGCAGCATTCGGGTCAGCTGGAAGGCGGAGGTGCGCGCCGGTCTCGCGCGGATTTTCGTCGGCGCGGCGTTCGCGCCGGTACTTGGCGATTGCGATGCGGTACACCGGCGCATTCTGCACGGCCGGGTATTCGTCGCTCTGCACATGCACGCCGGCGACGGCAATGTGCACACCAACATTCCGGTCAACTCGGACAACTACGCCATGCTGCACACCGCCTACCGCGTGGTGGCGCGGATCATGCGCATTGCCCGCGACTTGAACGGCGTGATCTCCGGCGAACACGGCATCGGCATCACCAAACTGGAATATCTCGCCGACGCGGAGCTCGCGGAGTTTCGCGCCTACAAGCACAGCATCGATCCGGAAGGCCGCTTCAACCGCCATAAATTGATGCCGCAGGGCGATCTGCGCCGCGCTTACACGCCGAGCTTCAACCTACTGGGGCATGAATCGCTGATCATGCAGCAGTCGGATATCAACACGATCTCCGATGCCATCAAGGACTGCCTGCGCTGCGGCAAGTGCAAGCCGGTGTGCGCGACTCACGTGCCGCGCGCGAATCTGCTGTATTCGCCGCGCGACAAGATCCTGGCGACCTCACTGCTCATCGAAGCGTTTCTCTACGAGGAGCAGACCCGGCGCGGCGTTTCGGTGCAGCATTGGGACGAATTGTCGGATGTCGCCGACCACTGCACGATTTGCCACAAATGCGAAGCGCCGTGCCCGGTCGACATCGACTTCGGCGAGGTTTCCATGGGGATGCGCGACTTGCTGCGGCGCATGGGACAGAAGCGCTTCAACCTCGGCACCGCCGCGTCGATGTTTTTCCTGAACGCCACCAATCCGCAGACCATCAAGCTGACGCGCAAAGTGATGATCGACTGGGGCTACAAGGCGCAACGGCTGGCGAACCGCGCCCTCAATACCCTTGCCAGGCAGCAGACCAAACGGCCGCCGGCCACCACCGGCAAGCCTGTGATCAAGGAACAGGTCATTCACTTCGTCAACAAGCGCATGCCCGGGGGCCTGCCGAAGCGAACTGCGCGCGCGCTGCTCGACATCGAGGACCGCAATTACGTACCCATCATCCGCGATCCCTCCAAGGCGAGCAGCGAATCCGAAGCCGTGTTTTATTTTCCCGGCTGCGGTTCCGAGCGCCTGTTCTCGCAGGTGGGGCTCGCGACCCAGGCGATGTTGTGGCACGTCGGCGTACAAACCGTACTGCCGCCCGGATACTTATGCTGCGGGTATCCGCAGCGCGGCGCCGGCGAATTCGACAAGGCCGAGAAGATCATCACGGACAATCGGGTGCTGTTCCATCGGGTCGCCAATACGTTGAACTATCTCGACATCAAGACCGTGGTGGTGAGCTGCGGAACCTGCTTCGATCAGCTGCAGGGCTACGAGTTCGACAAGATTTTCCCGGGCTGCAAGATCCTGGACATTCACGAGTACCTGATGGAGAAGGGGGTGCGGCTGGAAAATGTCACCGGCGTGCGCTACCTGTACCACGACCCCTGCCATTCGCCGATGACAAAGCACGATCCTCTCGCGGTCGTGAACCTGCTGATGAACAGCGAGCGCAACGGCCAGATAGAGAAAAACGATCGCTGCTGCGGAGAGTCGGGAACGCTGGCCGTGACGCGGCCGGACATTTCGACCCAGGTGCGTTTCCGCAAGGAGCAGGAGGTGCGGGCCGGCGTGGATCAGATCCGCGCCGAGGGGCATGGCGGCGAGGTGAAAATACTCACCTCTTGTCCGTCGTGCCTGCAGGGTCTGAAGCGCTACCAAGACGATGCGGAGATGGATGCCGACTACATTGTGGTCGAGATCGCCAAGAATTTGCTGGGGCCGGACTGGCTGCCGGAGTATGTGAAACGCGCAAACAGCGGCGGCATCGAGAGAGTGCTGGTGTAGAGATCATGGAAGTCATGTCCGAGGCATGCGACGTCGCGGTGATCGGGGGCGGTCCAGCCGGCAGCACCGCCGCGACGCTGCTGGCGCGGCGCGGCTACAAGGTGATTGCGCTGGAAAAGGCGCGTCATCCGCGCTTCCATATCGGCGAATCGCTGCTGCCGATGAATCTTCCGCTGTTCGAGCGCCTCGGCGTGCTGAATAAGGTGCGCGCGCTCGGCGTATTCAAGTCCGGCGCCGATTTCGAGGCGGATAACGAGCGCGGCTACAACACTTTCGAGTTCGCGCGCGCAATCGGCAACAGTCCGCCGCACGCCTACCAGGTGTGGCGCCAGGATTTCGACCAGATGCTGTACGAGCATGCACGCGAGTGCGGCGCGGACGCGCGCGAGGGACACGAGGTATTGGCGATCGAGCAGAACGGCCCCCGCGCCAGCCGGCTGGCAGTGCGCGCCGAGGATGGCCGCAACTATGCCATTCAGGCGCGCTACGTCGTTGACGCCAGCGGCCGGGACGCGTTTCTTGCCGCGAAAAAACACCTGCGGCGCAAGAACCGGGAACACCAGAGCGCCGCCATATTCGGCCATTTTCGCGGCGCCGAAGCGCGCCGGGGCGAGGACGCCGGCAACATCAGCATCTACCGCTTCGAGCATGGCTGGATGTGGATGATTCCGCTGCCCGATGCCGTGATGAGCGTAGGCGCGGTCTGCCGGCCGGAATATCTCAAGCAGCGCAAAGGCCGCACCGTGGAGTATCTGCTCGACACGCTGAAACACAACCGGGGGCTGTGGCAACGCATGCAGCGCGCGGACCTGATCGGCGAGGTGCGTGTCACCGGCAACTATTCCTACGACGCCAAGCACATGGGCGGACCGGGCTGGGTGCTGGTCGGCGATGCCTTCGCATTTCTCGATCCCGTGTTCTCCTCCGGCGTGTACCTGGCGATGAGCGGCGCGGAAAGCGCCGCGGCCGTCGTGGATGGCGCTCTGCGCGAACCCAGGCGCGAAAAGGCGCTGTTGCGCAGATTGGAAAAGCGCCAGCGCGCCGGCATGCGGCGCTTCTCGTTCTTCATCTACCGCTTCAATGGACCGGTGCTGCAGCAGATGTTCCGCCAGCCGCGCAATATCTGGCAGCTGGAGCAGGGCGTGATTTCGATGCTCGCCGGCGATCTGTTCGACACGCCGAAAGTATTGTGGCGCCTGAGGCTGTTCAAGCTGGTCTACGCGATCGTCGGCTTGCGCAACCTGAGGCGCTGGCGTGCCGAGCACAAGTTGCGGCTGGCGCAGGCGCGCTTGCAGTTCACCGGCGGCACCACGCCGCAGGATGCCGCTTAAGCCACGACCCGTTCGAGCCTCGCCTTGCGCGCCATCCACAGGCTCACGCCGACTATCATCGTGCTCACCACCGCGATGGTGATGGTGGCGAGCACGTTGATCTCGGGACTGACGCCGAGGCGTACCTTCGAGAACACCACCATCGGCAAGGTACTGCTGCCCGGACCGGAAGTGAAACTCGAAATCACCAAGTCATCCCACGACAGCGTGAAGGCCAGCAGCCAGCCGGATAAGATCGCGGGGAAAATAATCGGCAAGGTGATGACGAAAAACACCTTCAGAGGGTGTGCGCCCAAATCCATCGCGGCTTCCTCGAGCGCGGTGTCGAAAGTAGCCAACCGCGAATTCACGATCACCGTGACATAGGCCATCGAAAAGGTCATGTGCGCGATGGTCATGGTGGTTATGCCGCGTCCCGCCGGCCAGCCGATGAGCTGCTCCAGCGCGACGAACATGAGCAGCAGCGATAAACCCGTGATCACCTCGGGCATGACCAGCGGCGCCGTGGTCATGGCATTCAAGGTAAACCGCCCCCGGAACTGGGTGAAGCGGGCCAGCCCGAAGCCGGCGAGCGTGCCCAAGATGACCGAGCCCGAGGCATTGATGAGCGCGACTTTCACGGAAATCCATGCCGCGTCGAGAATCTCCTCGTTGTGCAGCAGCGCGACGTACCACTTGAGCGTGGGTGAGTGCGCGGCATCCCACACCGTCACGAGCTTGGATGCGTTGAAGGAAAATACCACCATCGAGAGAATCGGGATGTACAGGAACGCGAAGCCCAGCCCCAGGCAGGTGAGCACGAAGTACGAGCTGCGGTAGTTCATCGCGCACCCGCCGTCTCGCGCGCCTGCACGCTCTGATACCACATCATGAAGGGCACCAGGAGAATGAGCAGCAGAATCGCCACCGCGCTCGCCACCGGCCAGGCCCGGTTCGAGAAGAACTCATCCCACAATACCCTGCCGATCATCAGCGCGTTGGGGCCGCCGAGCAGCGCCGGTATCACGAACTCCCCCACCGCCGGGATGAACACCAGCATGGAGCCCGCCAGGATGCCGTTGCGCGACAGCGGCAGCGTGATCTTGTAGAACGCCTGCCATGGTCGGCAGCCCAGATCTTCCGCAGCCTCGAGCAGTTGCCAATCCATTTTTTCGAGATTGGCATACAGCGGCAAAATGAGAAACGGCAGGTAGGAATAGACGATGCCGACATACATGGCAAACGGAGTGTACAGCATCGTCAATGGTTCGTGGATGATCCCGAACGACAGCAGCACATTGTTGATCACGCCGTTGGCCTTCAACAGGCCGATCCAGGCATAGACGCGCAACAGCAAGGAAGTCCAAAACGGCAGGATCACGAGCAGCAGCAGCACATTGCGCGTTGCGGCCTTGGCGCGCGCAATGCCGTAAGCCATGGGATAGCCTATGGCTAAGCACAGCAATGTGGAAACGAACGCGACCTTGATCGAGTTGCCGAAGGCGCGCAGGTACAACGAATCGGTAAAGAGAAACGCGTAGTTGTTGAAATTGACCTTGATGGCCAGAGAGTTCCTGCCGACCCACTCGAGCAGCGGTTTGTACGGCGGAATCGCGAGGTCGATGTCCGAAAAGGATATTTTCAGAACGATGAGGAATGGCACGACGAAGAACAGCATCAGCCACAGGTAGGGAAGCGCGACGACCAGCCCGCGGCCGCTGATGCCGATGCGCTGAAGTTGCTGGCTGGTCCTCATGGGTTAACGGGTGACCACCACCGGACTGGTTGCATCCCACGATAGATACACCTGCTGTTCCCAGGTGATCGCCTCTGCATGGCGCGAGGTGTTGGGTTGGGTCACGCGCACGATCTTGCCGGTCGGCAGCCTGACCAGATAGATGGACAGGTCGCCCAGGTAAGCGATGTCCTGCACCGCTCCCCGCACCACATTGTCCGAGCCCCCGGCCGGCACCGTCGTGGACATGAATATCTTCTCCGGCCGCACGGCGGCCCAGACGATGGCTTCGGGCGGTGCGCTGATGCCGTGGCTGACGTAAATCGTCCCGCCCAATTCCGGCGACGCGATGCGCACGTACTCCGGTTCATCCTCGATCAGCTTGCCCTCGAACATGTTGACCGAACCGACGAAATCGGCGACGAATTTCGAACCGGGAAATTCATAGATTTCCGACGGCGTGCCGGCTTGCACGATTTCGCCGTGATTCATGACGCCGATGCGGCTGGCCAGGGTCATGGCCTCTTCTTGATCGTGGGTGACCACGACAAAGGTCACTCCCAGCTTGTCTTGCAGGCTGATGAGTTCGAACTGCGTATGCTCGCGGAGTTTTTTGTCGAGCGCCCCCAAGGGTTCATCGAGCAGCAGCAGCTTGGGGCGCTTGACCAGGGAGCGCGCCAGCGCCACCCGCTGACGCTGCCCGCCCGACAACTGGTGCGGTTTGCGCTTGGCAAAGTCGCCCATCTTGACCAGATCGAGCATGGTCGCCACGCGTTGTTGAATCTCGGCCTTGGGCAGCCGGTCCTGCTTCAATCCGAAGGCGACGTTCTGCTCCACGGTCATGTGCGGAAACAGCGCGTACGATTGAAACATCATGTTCACCGGCCGCTCGTACGGCGGTACGCCGGTCATATCCTCGCCGTCGATGAAAATCTTGCCCGAGCTCGGCGTTTCAAAGCCGCCGAGCATGCGCAGCAATGTGGTCTTGCCGCATCCCGAGGCTCCCAGCAAACAGAATATTTCGCCCTTGTAGATCTTTAGACTGACATCATCGACCGCCTTGAACTCGCCAAACGATTTGGTGATCCTCTCCACCTGTACATAGGGGCGTGCGGTCGGATCATTCCAGGGCTGCGCTTTAACGACGGCTCCCGAAGAGGTCGTCATCGGCTATTGGCCCGTCTTGAATTTTTGCCAAACCCGGGTGACGGCGCGGGTCTGATCGGAAGAATCGGAGAGCTGCACCGCGAGCGCCTGGCGCTGCTGCGGCGGCGGATAGATCCCTGGATCATCCTTCACCTCGGGCAGCACCAAGGCTTGCGCGGCGGCATTGGCATCGGCATAGCGCTTGAAGTTCGATACATCGGCGATGACCTTGGGCTCCATCATGTAATTCAAAAATGCGTAGGCGCTGTCGGGATCGGGCGCATCCTTGGGGACGGCGAGCATGTCGAACCAGAGAATCGAGCCTTCTTTAGGCACGCTGTACTTGATCTCAATGCCCTTGTTGGCTTCGCGGGCGCGATCGCGCGCCTGCATCACATCGCCGTTGTAGGCCACGGCAATGCACAGATCGCCATTGGCCAGCGCCTCGATATATTCCGAAGAATGGATGTTGCGGATGTAAGGCCGGATCTTGGTGAGCACGGCATCCGCCGCGGCCAAGTCTTCCGCACTCTGGGAGTTCGGGTCCTTGCCCAAGTAGCTGTACACCGCGCGGATCATTTCCGCGGGCGAGTCGAGCACGCTGATGCCGCACTTTGCCACCTTCGATGCCACGGCCGGATCGAGCACCAAGCGCCAGCTGTCGAGAGGTGCATCCGGCATGAGAGCCTTGACCATCTTCTCGTTGTAGCCGATGCCGTTGGTGCCCCACAAATAGATGACTCCGTGCGCATTGTCCGGGTCGTGCTGGGTCACCCTGGCCATGAGCTGCGGGTCCATGTTCTTCAGGTTCGGCAGCTTGGACTTATCGAGCGCCATGAAAGCGCCCGCCTTGATCAGCCTCTCGAAGTACGAGGCCGTGGGCACCACGACATCATAGCCGCTGCTGCCCGCCAGCAGCTTGGTCTCCAGCGTCTCGTTGGTGTCGTAGTAGGCAACATGAACCTTGATGCCGGTCTGCTGCTCGAAATCAGCCAGGGTATTCGGCGCCAGGTAGTCCGACCAGATGTACAGGTTGAGCACCTTTGGGCTCGCGGCCGCGCCGGCGCCGCCATTGCTTGCCCCCTTGCCGCCGCATGCGCTCAAAATCAACAGAAGGCCAAGCGCGGTGATTACCGGCCGCCGGACGCTCAACATCGGTGGCTTCCCCTATTCGATTGCGTGCGCTAGTTATATCTCACGCGCTGCAGCACCGCTACACGTTCAACAAGAGATGCTCACGCTCCCACGATGAGATGACCTGCGCGAAGGTTTCGTACTCAGCTTCCTTGACCGCGGTGAAGGCCAGCACAAAGCGATCGCCGAACAGATCCACCAGCGGCTTGGACTCGCGCAGCAGCCGCAAGGCTTCCGCCAAGGTGCGCGGCAGGGCGATGGCCAGATCGTAGGCACTGCCGGAAATCGGTTCCGAGGGCTTCAATCCCTCGATCATGCCAAGATAGCCGCAGGCCAATGAGGCGGCAATGGCGAGGTAGGGATTCGCATCGGCACCGCCCACTCGGTTCTCGACGCGCCGCGCGCCGGGGCCCGACATGGGCACACGCAGGCCCGCGGTGCGGTTGTCGTAACCCCAATGCACGTTAATCGGCGCCGATGAAAAGCGGGTGATGCGCCGATAGCTGTTGACGTTTGGCGCAAACAGCGACATCGCTCCCGGCAGGTATTTTTGCAGGCCGGCGATATGTCCGAAGAACAGCGCCGAGGGTGAACCATCGGCATTGCTGAAGATGTTCTCGCGGGTCTTCTTGTCGATGATGCTCTGGTGCAAGTGCATGGCGCTGCCAGGCTCCTTGGCCATCGGCTTCGCCATGAAGGTGGCATACATTTTGTGGCGCAGCGCCGCTTCGCGCGCCGTGCGCTTGAACAAAAAGGCTTGGTCGGCGAGGCTCATGGGATAGCCGTGCAGCAGATTGATTTCCATTTGCGCCGCG
>Ga0210394_10005133_pt1 | contig 14811 bp, 16 predicted proteins | sample IncBWC12MmetaG_FD_160121 | JGI IMG/M metagenome (GOLD analysis project Ga0210394, IMG submission 160121) | Forest soil microbial communities from Barre Woods Harvard Forest LTER site, Petersham, Massachusetts, United States - Inc-BW-C-12-M | ecosystem: Environmental > Terrestrial > Soil >... | reverse complement strand
ATTACCTTGCTCTCGGAGGTCACGCCGGAGTACTTTCTGCTGCTCGTGATGGGGCCGGACGGCAATTACGGCCGGGCACGGCACGAGCTGTCCAAAGCGAAGTACGCTCTTCGCGACGAGTTGGTCTGAGGTAGCCGAATTGAATTTCAAAGAGATTCTTGAACTGATTGACAAGGTCGCGGACCGCGGTATCGGTGCGGTTGAGATCGAACAGGCCGGGCTGAAGGTCCGAATCGAGGGCAAGTCTTCGGAGCCGCAGGTCATTCACTCTTACGCCGGGGATCGACCCGCCCCACCGCCCGCCCCCGTCCCGCCTGCCCCACCGACGCCGGCCGAGAAGGCCGCCACGGAGAAGGCGGCGGAAGACGCCGCCGAGGTAGGACTGCACATCATCACCTCACCAATCGTCGGCACGTTCTATCGCTCGGCGAACCCTGAATCCGAGCCGTTCGTCAACGTCGGCGACCGTATCGCCCGGGGCCAGGTACTTTGCATCGTCGAAGCGATGAAGCTGATGAACGAGATCGAGTCGGACGTCGATGGTGTCGTGACCAGGATCTATCCGCAGAACGGACAGCCGATCGAGTACGGGGAGAAGCTCTTCGCCGTGAAGCTGTCTTCGTAACCTATGCCCGCAATCTCGAAAGTCCTGATCGCCAACCGCGGCGAGATCGCGCTGCGCGTCATCCTTGCCTGCAAGGAAATGGGTCTCAAGACGGTGGCCGTCCACTCGGAGGCTGATCGCGACGCCCTTCACGTTCGCTACGCCGACGACGACGTCTGTATCGGCCCCGCAGCCTCCCGGCAGAGTTACCTGAACATCTCCTCGATCATCGCCGCGGCGGAGATCACCGGTGCCGATGCCATTCATCCCGGCTATGGTTTCCTGGCGGAGAACGCACATTTCGCGGAGATCGCCGGCGAATGCGGACTGACGTTCATCGGGCCGACACCAGAGGCCATTCGGCTCATGGGCAACAAAGCCGTGGCGCGCGACACGGCCCAGAAGGCGGGCGTGCCGATCCTTCCCGGCAGCGATGGTCCGGTGCGGACGTTCGAGGAAGCACGCGACATCGCCCAGGGCATCGGCTTCCCCGTGATTCTCAAGGCGTCGGCCGGCGGGGGCGGGCGCGGAATGCGTATCTGCGGCGATGAATCCACCCTTCAGAGCGCATTCGACACAGCCCGAAACGAGGCCGAGCGCGCCTTCGGCTCGGCCGACGTCTACATCGAGAAGTACCTCGAACATCCTCGTCATATCGAGATCCAGGTCTTTGGCGATACACACGGCCGCATCGTCCACCTCGGCGAGCGGGACTGCTCGATCCAGCGGCGGCACCAGAAGCTGATCGAAGAATCGCCGTCGCCCGTCCTGAACAGGGAGATCCGGCAGGCCATGGGGGATGCGGCCATCAAGCTGTGCAAGGCGGTCGACTACGTGAACGCCGGCACGATTGAGTTCCTCTTCCAGGATGGCGAGTTTTACTTCATGGAGATGAACACCCGCATCCAGGTCGAACACCCGGTCACCGAGGAGGTGACGGGCATCGATCTGGTGAAGGAGCAGATACGGGTAGCCTCGGGGCTGGCGTTGTCGGTGCCTCACGGCGATTTTTTCCTGCGCGGCCATGCCATGGAATTCCGCATCAACGCCGAGGATCCGGTCACGTTCGCACCGAACCCGGGAAAGATCCGTGAGTTCCATCTCCCCGGCGGTCCGGGCGTACGCGTCGACACGGCCGCCTACCGCGACTACGTCATTCCGCCGCACTACGATTCGCTCATCGCCAAGCTGATCATCCGCGGGAAGGATCGCGCCGAGGTGCTGGCACGCTCCCGACGCGCCCTCGAGCAATTCATCATCGAGGGTGTGAAGACGACCATCCCGCTCGACCGCGCCATCGTCAACAACGAGCGTTTCATCCTCGGAGACTTCTCCACGAGGTTCATGGAGGAGTTCGAGTGGTGAGGAAGTGGATTAGTAGATTAGTAGATCAGTGATTCGCAGATCGGTGTCTGTGACTGACCTGCCAATCGACTGATCCACTAATCTACTAAGCAACGAATCCACGATGAAAATCTACCTGGTCGGCTTCATGGGCGCCGGCAAGACCACGGCCGGCCGCGAGCTGGCGGCACGGGTCGGCAGCCCCTTTTTCGACCTCGATGAACTGATCGAGTCGGCGGAGAAGTTGTCGATCAAGGACGTGTTCGCACAGCACGGCGAAGTGTACTTTCGGAAGCGCGAGCGCGATGTGCTCCGTTCCACGCGCCACCTCGACAGCGCCGTCGTCGCCACCGGCGGCGGAACGTTCACGTTCGACGAGAATATTCAGTTCATCCAGTCCGAGGGACTTTCGGTGTACCTTTCGGCACCCTATTCATTACTGCGCAGCCGCATCGGAGACAAAGCGGCCGAACGACCGCTCTTCCGTGACGACGTGGCCGCCCACGAGCTCTACAGCAACCGCATCCGTTATTACCGCATGGCCGACATCACCATCGAGATCCGCGAGGAGGAGACGACCAACGAGATCGTCGAGCGCCTTCTCCTCGAATTGCCGAAGGGGTTCCTCGAACCGGGACACCGTACACCGTGGAGAGGGGCTCGCGCGTGAGAGCGCTCGTCGTCAGCGACCTGCACTCGAACGCGGAAGCGCTGCGCATGGTGATGAACCGGGTGCGCCGCAAGAAGTTCGATCTCGTCATCTGCCTCGGCGATTTCGTCGGCTACGGCGCCCAGCCGAATCAGATCCTCGACACGATGCGGACGATGAAGGGGCCGAAGCTCTACATCCGCGGCAACCACGATCGCGTGGCTGCCGGCCTGGATGAGGCCGAAGGTTTCAACACGGCAGCCAAAGCCGCGGCGCTCTGGACGCGCGATCACCTCTCCGCCCGCAACCGCCATTTCCTGGAGACGCTCCCACTCGGCCCCATCGAGCGGGAGGGAGTGCTGATCTGTCACGGCGCGCCGCACAACGAAGATGAGTACGTGTTTCATGAAGGGCACGCCCGCGACATCTTCGAGTCCAGCACCGCGCCGATCATCCTCTACGGGCATACACACCTGCCGGTAATCTTCTCCATCGACCGCCAGCATCGCGTACACGGCGTGGCCGTGCGCGGAGACGTCGTCGTCCGCCTCGACAGGGAGCACCGCTACCTGATCAACCCCGGCTCGGTGGGACAGCCGCGTGACCGAAACCCGGCCTCGTCGTTCATCATCTTCGATTCGACCCGTCTGACCGTGCAGTTCTTCCGCGTCGCCTACGACATCGGGAAAACGCAAGGATCGATCCTCAAGGCCGGGCTCCCGGCCATCCTTGCCCAGCGTCTGGCCTACGGGACTTAAGAGCAGGAGCCGCCCTTGCCCCGGAGCCGCTGACCTACGTACGGGACGCGGTGTCCTCGCCTGAGGAGGGCCGCCACCCTCCCGCCATGGCTCACACAGGCTAAACTGCTGAAAAGGCAGATGGAATGCTCAACCGTTCCATGGCATGCCAGCCGCACCTTCGAAGATTGGAAGCATCGAGAGGAAACCGCAATGCGCAAGTCGACCCTTCTCCTTCTGGCAGCAATCGCAGCTATCGCTCTGCCGTCGTATGCGCGCGACCGCAGTCACTCTTACATTACCTATGACGACGGCGGCTCGACCCTTCGGCAGTCCGAGGACGGGCGGGACATCGATACACGCGTCAACATGCCGGTCTTCCCGGGCGACGAGGTGACGACCGGCAAACGCGGCCGCGTCGAGATCCGCATGGCCGACGGCAACGTCATCGCTCTCGACCGATCGACCTCCGTGCAGTTCAAGTCGATCCTCGATTCGTACGACGGCGACTCGGAACAGACCATCGTCGAGCTTCACTACGGTCACGTAGCCGTTCAGCGCGACGATGACACCCGCCAGCTCCTTCGGCTCGATTCCGCGGACGCCAGCTATGCGGCCACGGACATCGCCACCTACGCCGTCGAAACCGACTCCAGGAACCACGATCGCGTGACCGTGTTCGATGGGACGATGGAAGTTCGTACGCCGGCGCGCACGGCACGCCTCCGCGCGGGCGAGGAAGCGCACATCGACGACGGTGGGATCTACGACCTCGTCAGCTCGCACAACAACGCGGACGAGTTCGAACGCTGGTTCATCCAGCGGGCCTCGCGTTACAGCACTGCAAGCGGCCGCTATCTCGACCGTTCGCTGGCGTATTCCGAGGCCGACCTCGGTTCGAGTGGTTCCTGGTTCTTCGCATCCAATTTCGGCGGCTGGTGCTGGCGCCCCAACGTCGCCGCTGGATGGCGTCCCTATTACAACGGTTACTGGCGCTACAGCCCCGGAGGCTTTCTCGTGTGGGTCTCCTACGATACGTGGGGATGGGTTCCCTACCACTACGGCCGCTGGGCGTTCGAGTCCTCGTACGGGTGGGTGTGGCTGCCGGGCGCGGCGTATGCGCCGGCATGGGTCTACTGGATGTACGGTCCAAGCTACGTCGGCTGGGCGCCGATGGGTTGGTATGACTGCTATCGCCCATACTACGACTGGGCGTACCGGCCGTATGCGCGCGCCGGTTTTGAGCTCGGTGGCGGCTGGTCCGGGCGCGTCCGCCCCGGTGAGGTAGACCTTCGCCCCTGGACGTTCGTGACCCCAGGCCAGTTGCTTAACCGTCACGTCGATCAGGGGTCGCTGACAGCCGACCTGATCCGCGATCGGATGCGCCACGATGGCAACACGGGCCTGGTCAGCAGCTCGCCCGCCCGCTTCAACAAGAACGAAATCAAAGATCCGAACGCGGCGGTCGGCAACGTCTTCCGTCACGGTATCGGCGGTGGTACCGGCAAGGGAGGTTCCGGGTCGGTGACGGATATGACCCCGTTTTTCCGTCGCGACCCGGAGCTTTCCAGTTCGATTCGCGAGCGGGTGGTTCACGCGCAGCCTGTCAACGGCGTTGTCATCGTGCCCTCCGGCCACACCGGTGCACCCTCGGGTGTCCCGACACCGGGCACGAGCGGAACGCTCGAAGGCCAGGTGAATCGCGGGGCCGATGGCACAATGCCGCGAACCGAGTCGCCATTCATTACGCGCGACGGCCGGTCGGTCCAGGGCAATGATCCGGCCGGCTGGCGCCGCGCCGACCCCGCGCAGTCTCCCGCGGCAGACACCACAGCCACGCCGGCCGCGCCGGCGCACCCCGATGACTGGCGTGGTCGTGCTGTCGCTAGCCACGATGGCAACGCCTCCTCGCCGGCTCCGTCGGCGGGAACGAGCCGCGACGTGCCCCGCCGCATCATCGACGGGACCGGCGGTGCTCATATCTCCCGCGACCGGTCGCCTTCAAACGATTCGAAGCCGCCCGAGCATTCGTCCGGCAGCGGAAATGGGGGCTCGTCATCGCCGCCGCCTCGCAGTTCCTCGCCGCCTCCGTCTCACTCCACGCCACCTCCGTCGTCTTCATCGCACGACAGCGGATCACACGAATCGCACAATGACGGAGGTCACGGGAAGAAGGATTAGACCGGCCAGCCTGGGTGGCGTTGATTGCCCACGGCTCGACCACTGGGGCGCGGAGAGAGCGGGCTGACCCAACCTCTCCTAGGAAACCTCGCGGCGGAACGTTCACCGCGCTCCTGTTGACCGAGCCTTGGGCAATCAACGTCCCCCGGTGCCGGCCGCGCGTTGCCCTTCCGCTACAATCCGCCCGAATGTCCGTTGCCCTCTTCTTTGCCCTCTATTGTCTCGAAGCGGGGCTCTTCTTCATCGTCGTGCCCTGGACCCGTGTCTGGAGTATGAACCCGCTTCTCCACGCCACGCCGGCTCTGCTGTTGTTGTCCATCAATCCGTTCGTTCGCGGCTTCGTTTCCGGCTTCGGGGTGGCACACCTTCTCATCGGCGTGAAAGACGTAATGCGCATCGCCACGGCGCGTCGCGATGGGCGGGCGGACTGAACGTGAACACCCGCCGCCGCGTCCTGCCGTACTTCGTTCCGCTCATCGTGAGCGTTTTCTTTTTCGGTCTTCTGGTCCTCCTGAACTATTACAGCAGGGAGCTAAAGGGATACAGGGACGTCCGTCTCGTTCTATTCGGCAAGGAGGATGGCCGTCTTCAGTTCCTCGCCTGGATCGCGCTGATCATCTTCGTCGTTCGCGTCGTCGATGCCTTCATCTTCGACGTCGTCATGTCGAGGCGGCGCAACGCTCCGCAGTTGCTGCGTCAGATCGTCGCGATCGTGCTCTATCTGCTGATGGGTGCCAGTGCCCTTAAGCTCGTTTTCGACTACGACGTCAAGGCCGCCCTTACCGGCGGCGCTGTCCTCGCGGCGGTCATCGGCCTGGCTCTCCAGGACACGCTCGGAAACCTCTTCAGCGGCATCGCCTTGCACATGGAAGGTGCGTTTGACGTCGGCGACGTCGTCCATTCCGGCGACTACGTCGGCGTCGTCGAGAGCGTGGCCTGGCGGGCCACGCGCATGCGTGGCTTCAACAACCAGATGATCGTGCTTCCCAACTCGGTCATCGCCCGCGAACGGCTGGAGGTCTTTCCGCGCGCTCAACTGAATGCCCGCGTGCTGCAACTGGGAATCGACTACAACGTCCCGCCGGCGACGGTGATCGGCATCGTCAGCCAGGCGGCCGCGCATGTCGAAGGCGTGGCTCGTGAGCTGCCGTGTTTCGCCCGTGTGGCCTCATTCGCGGACTCGTCCGTCATCTACGAGATCAAGTACCACACGCGCGACTACGCCCATCGCGACCGCATGGATGCCGACATCCGCAAGGCTGTCTGGTACGCGTTGCAGCGGAACAAGATCGCCTTCGCCACGCCGGTCCGCGCCTTCCACACCTATACACCACCCGTGGTGGGCCAGGGTGTTTCCGCGGAAGAGGTGCTGGCTCGCCTTCGCGAGGTCGACATCCTCTCGCCTCTCTCGGAAGAGGCACGCCAGACCATCGCCGCGGCCGCGCGCGTCCACTTCTACTCGAGAGGAGAGACGATTCTCCGCCACGGTACGGCCGGCGATTCGATGTTCGTGGTCCACGCCGGAACGGCCTCGGTACGCTTGCCCGACGAATCGGATCAGGGCTGGCACGAGGTGGCGCAACTGAGCGCCGAAGCCGTCTTCGGGGAGATGGCTCTCCTCACCGGCGAGACCCGCACCGCTGACGTCGTGGCCATGACCGACGTGACGGCGTTCGAGATCGGCAAAGACTCCCTGCAGTTGATCCTCTCCGACCACCCCGATCTGGTCGAAGCGATCACCGCGAAAGTCCTCCATCGAAAGGGCCACCTCGACGCCATCCGCGGCGGCGAGCCCGAGGAGGAGGAGATGTCGGTCGTCTCAAGGGTGAGAGCGTGGTTCGGATTGTGAGAGATCGGGGAGCCGTCGACGGATTCGACGATTGCCGATAAGGTGGTGACGTGCCACTCTCATCTGCCGACATCAGAACAGCCTTCGAGGCGCTATCGGCAGAGTTCGAACATGACCGCGAGCGCGCGGAGATCGTGGTCGTTGGCGGAGCGGCGGTTGTGCTCCTCTTCGAGGCACGTGAGACGACGAAAGACGTAGACGCCTACTTTCTCATGCCGGATGCTTCACACATTCGAGACGCCGCGACCCGCGTGGCGCACCGACTTGACCTGCCTGACGATTGGCTGAACGACGGTGCTAAGGGATTCCTGGTAGCTGTCACACGAGGAGACCTTCTCTTTGAGTCCCCGTATCTGATCGTGCGTGCTGCATCATTCGAGCAACTTCTGGCGATGAAGCTAGCTGCCTGGCGCGACGCGGTCGACCGCGATGACGCAAGAATCCTGCTTTCCAGAATGCGAGGATCGGCCCCTGACGTTTGGGACGTTGTGAAACCATTGGTGCCGCCGCATCAGATCGACAAGGCGTGGTATGCGTTCCAGGATTTATGGGAGGCGATACATGGAACTGCGTGACCTTGTCCGCGCAATCCTCTCAGGGGACCTGTTGGCCGCGCGCCAATGGGTCGCTGATGCGCGTCGGGCGCGAATCCGCTGGGAACATGTCGTCAGGCCGTCCGGCCTCGACGATCGTGAGATGACAGTTGCGGCCGGCATCGTGGAGCTTCTGGCGGCGAGGTCTGGTACGGTAGCACCACCGTGGACTCTTGCGATTGGGGCGCAGCGAGAGCCCCTCTTCCTCGATCCGGGACTGCAGGACATGCCGAGGACGCTTGCGCGCGCGATGACGGACGGCCCGGAGCCGCTCCGCCGACGCAATTTGTTCGCCTCGCCTGACTTCCTTGACGTGAGGTAGGAGCAGAGAATGAAGCGCCTCCTGATCGTCGAAGACAAAGAGTCGCTTGCGCTGATGCTGCGCGAGACGGTGGAGTCCGAGGGGCTCGATGCCGATCTTGCCCGCGACGGGCATGAGGCCGTCCGGAAGCTGGCCTCGGGACAGCGCTACTTCGCCGTCCTCACCGATTTGCGCATGCCCGTCGCGGACGGGATCGCTGTGTTGCGGCAGGTGAAGGAGAGCGATCCCGATTGCCCGGTGATTGTGATGACGGCCTTCGGCACGATCGACAATGCCGTCGAGGCGATGAAGCTCGGCGCTTATGATTTCGTGCAGAAGCCGGTCGATGTCGATCATCTGCTCCTGTTGCTACGCCGCTGCCGCGAGAATCGAGAGCTGCGCTACGAGAACATCCTGCTCAAGGACGAGTTCCGCCAGCGCTACCGGCTGCCGGCCATCGTGGGGGAGTCGCCGCGCATCGTCGAGGTGTCGAACGCCATCCAGCGCGTCGCTACCACCGATTCAACGGTGTTGCTGCAGGGAGAGTCGGGCACGGGAAAGGAGCTCTTCGCCCGTGCCATCCATCAACTCTCGCCGCGCCGTGATCGCCCTTTCGTGGCCATCAACTGCGCGGCCATTCCGGAGACCCTCATCGAGAATGAGCTGTTCGGACACGAGAAGGGCTCCTTTACAGGCGCCAGCGGACGACAGCTCGGCAAGTTCGAGCTGGCGGACAGCGGAACGATCTTCCTCGACGAGATCGGCGAGCTGGGTCTTGGCGTGCAGGCGAAGATCTTGCGCGTGATCCAGGAGCGGCGCTTCGACCGCATCGGAGGAACATCGACACAGGAGGTCGATGTGCGCATCATCTGCGCCACGAACCGCGGCCTGGCCGACGAGGTGAAACAGGGGCGCTTCCGCGAAGATCTTTTCTTTCGGATCAATGTATTCCCCGTCACCGTGCCGCCGTTGCGGGCTCGGCGGGAGGACATCGACGCTCTCAGCGGCTTCTTTCTCCAGAAGTTCGCGCGCGAGCTGCGGAAGCCGTCGCTGCGCATCGCCGCCGAGGCGCGCACGGCGTTGCACGCATATGACTGGCCCGGCAACATCCGGGAGCTGGCGAACTGCATCGAGCGGGCGGCGATCCTCTGCGACGGCGCGACGATCGAGCGCCGCGACCTCCACCTCGGCGATGCCTCCACCGACGCGATCCGCGATGCCCTCGATCTCTCCGGCACCCTGGCCGAGGCGGCCGAGCGCGCCACGAGGATCGTCGAGCGGCTGAAGATCATCGATGTGCTGTCCCGCAGCAGCAGTCGTGCGGAGGCTGCCGAGGCGCTCGGCATCTCCGCGCGCACGCTCGCGGCGAAGATGAAAGAGCACGGCATCGAGGAGTCGTAATGCCGGACGCCATCCCCACCGCCGGCGACGTCATCGATCACCTCAACGAACGGTTCGCCGCGCGTGGGCTGCCGTATCGGATCGACCGGATCACCGTCCTGCCGTACGTCTCGCCAATGTGGCTTGCCAACTGGTCTGTCCCCCAACTCGCCGATGCGACCGAGCGCGACGTCATCGACGAAGAGATCGCCGAGGCACGCTGGAGGTGGCCCCAGGTGCTGGACGAGGAGTGGGAGTCCAATCCGCCCACCGCTACGTGAGGTTCGTTACTTCGCCGCGACCTTCTTCGTCTCCGCCGCGGCTCCGATCGTCTCGGCCTTTACGAGCGAGGCGCTTGTACCGGGGGTGAAGGCGGCCAGCAGGTCGAGGCCCTTTGTGATCTGCGCGAAGCCGATGCAGTTCTTATCGGGCGGACGCCGGTTGTCCGTGTCGATCACGATCGTCGGTTCTGAATACCTGCTTCCTGATGAGCAGTAAGAAACCGTGCCGATGTGCGGCGCCACTCCTGCCTCGGTGCCGAGAGGCTGCAACAGAGGCCCGACTCTCCTGGATGGCAGGGAGATGGAGATCCCATCCTTGTGCCCGAGGAGACGAGTCGCATCAAGTGCGCCGGCGAGGGCGAATCGGGCGACCTGGATGACCGTATCCGGCGCGAGCTCGCGATCGAGCCTTGCTGTCATGTTGCCGATGTTCGTGTGCAGCACGAGGATCTTGCTGTCGAACAGTGCCGCCGAGGTGTGCGCCAAATCCTCGGATGTCGGCACCACGAACTCTGGATCATCCAGACCGAGAAACACCGACGCCATCGAATCGGCATTGGCGTTCGTCGGGTTGTCGTAGGTGCTGATGAGCGAGTACTTGTGAGTGTGCTCGATGGGGACTCCGTCCGGGCTCGAAAGCTCGTCCACATGCGTCAGGCCGATGCCGGTGGGCGGGTTCTGCGCGTTTGCCACGAAGACCGTGTTGCCCGTCGTCATATCGCGCATCTCCAGCGAGCGGGCGAAGGGATGGAGATGCACGGCCGCGTAGCGGAGGCGAGTATCGAACTGCAAGTTCATGAACCAGGTGATGTCGCTGTGGTTGACCTGTTTACCGGGCGGTACGATCCAGTGGCCTGTCATCTTGCGGCCCTGCGGATCGACGTAGTCAGCCGAGCTGCTGGAAGCCTGCGGGGCGCGCGCGCCGATGAGGCAGCTCGCGGCAGAGCTCATTGCTGAGCTCGCGCCGTCATGCCTGGTCTCGGCGGTGATGCTCGACGCCGACGGCATCGCCATCATCGAATGGGCCAGGGCCAGCGGATTGTCTTCGAGCTGCACCATCCCCGAGGCACCCACGTTGAAGAGAGGCTTGATCGGGAAGGTCAGATCGCGGGCGCGGACGTAATCGATCGTGACGCGATGCCGCACTTTGAGGTTTTCGGGATGCTCGATGTTCAGGTTGAGTACCTGTGTGAAGAGCAGCAACGGCTCGTTCGATGCCAGCGGAAAGCCGAAGCCTGCTGGAAGTTTTGCCGTGAGCATCCCCTGCGACAACGTCATCAGCCGCGACGCCGTGGGACGGTGGAAGCCGAAGAGGGCCTGGTGTACGACGGGATCGAGGTCGACGTTCACGTGGCACATCAGCTCGGGAAGCTGCGGGGTCGTTCCGTCGTCCTTCACCATCTCCGTGCGAATACCGGTGACCCATAGCAGCTCGGCGGGGCCGTTCGGATCGCCGAGGTAAATCCGCTCCATGCTGGAGGGACCCTCCATCGAGTGATAGATCTTGTCGATGGTGTAAACGGGAGAGATGAATTGCTTTGAATCTCCCGCTGGAGCTGCGAGCGCCGCGGCCGCCGTGAGGATCGTGATGGCGGCGAGCAAAACGCGCTTCATGGACGAAAGAGTAGCACCTGCGCGGCTCGGATGAGGATCTGGGCCACGGCAGCGCCCGCCGCATCGAGGACGACGTCATGCCAGCTGCCGGTGCGCGAGGGGACGAAGGTCTGATGAAACTCGTCGATCGAGGCCACGCACGCCGTGAGCACGATGGCCCAGACGGCCCAACGCAGACTCCATGACGTCCGCTCGCCGCGCAGCGCGCGGAACGTCAGCGCTCCCAGGATGCCGTACTCCGTGAGATGAGCGCACTTGCGGACGACGAAGTTGATTGTATCGAGTGTCGCCGGCGCGACGGAATGGCCGGTGAGCCAGACAATGATCCGTTCCAGCACGCTGCCCGTATTCGCGCCGGAGAAGGTATCGGTCGAAGCGGACAGAATGACAGCGCACCATGCGATCGGCGGGAGCCAGTAGGTGAGGAAGCGGTGCATGGTTGGTTTCTGGGTTTCTGGTTGCTTGGTTGCAGGGTCTCGCGGTCTCGCGGTCTCGCGGTCACGAGGTCACGAGATGTCGGTTACTGAGTTGCTTGGTTGCAGAGCGAGAGTCGTTTGATGAAGACTCAGCAACCCAGCAACCCAGCAACCCAGCAACCCAGCAACCGCGAGACCCCGAGACCCCGAGACTCCGAGACCCCGAGACCGCGCACCCGCGACCACGGCCTACTTATAATGCACCTCCCTTGTACGAATCGAAGACACACGCACGGTTCACCGTCTACCAGCCAGGAATGTCGCCGCAGGAGGTAACGCTGGCGGTGGAGAACATCTCGCTCGGGCGCGCTTCTGACTGCACGATTCCGATCAAGGACCGGTTTCTCTCGCGCCGCCATGCGGAGATTGTCAACGAGCGCGGCACATGGTTCGTGCGCGACTGCGGCAGCGTGAACGGAACGATGCTGAACGGCGTGAAGGTAGTCGATACAGCGCTGCTCCACCCTGGTGACCGTATCGCCCTCGGCGACAGCGAAGTGGTCTTCCACTCCGGCGAAGCCACCTCGCAGTTCATCGCCGTCGACACCACCTCGCAAGCCCCGAACCTGACCATCTCCGTCACGGACGATGAGAAGGAGCGCAGCAGCGAGAAGACGCAGATCCTCTCGACGCTGGCGCTGGAGTTTCTGGCCGACCGCCCCATGTCCGAGCTGTTCGACTTCATCCTCGACCGCGTCATCTTTCTCCTTCGCCCGACGCGCGCGGCCATCGCCCTTCTCGCCGGCGACCGTACTTCATTCGCCAACGTGAAGTTGCGCCGCCTCGATCCTACGGAATCGGAGGAGCTGACGATCAGCCGCACGCTGCTGGCCGAAGTCGTGGATGGGCGAAAGGTCGTCTCCTACTTCGACTCCGACATGAACGAGAAGTTCGCCCGCGCCCAGTCGATCATCGCCCAGAGCATCCGCTCCGCCGTCTGCGCGCCGCTCCTGGTCGCCGACGTCGTCCTCGGCGTTCTCTACATCGATTTCACCTCCGGTCACGGCGTCGTCGCTGAAGATGACGTGCGCCTCCTCGGGCAGATCGCCCGCTTTGCCGCCGTCACCCTCGAACGGACGCGCCTGCGCGAGGAGGCCTTCGCAAAGGCGAAGATCGATGAGGAGTTGCGTACCGCCTACACCATTCAACAGCGGCTGCTTCCGGACGTCTTGCCCGAGATCGAGGGCTACCGTTTCGCCGGCACGAACCGTCCCTGCAAGACGGTCAGTGGCGACTACTACGACGTCGTGGCCCGCCCCGACGGCCGGATCTATTTCGTCATCGCCGACGTCAGCGGGAAAGGGATCACCGCGGCCCTGATCATGTCGAGCGTGGCCACGGCTTTCGCCATCTTCACGCGCACCGACCCGACGCCGGCCGATCTGTTGCGCGACATGAACGCCACGCTGGCGCCCCGGACCTCGCCGTCGAAATTCGTGACCATGGTGGCTGGTGTGCTCGATCCGGCCACGGGCGTGGTGGCGTTCGCCAACGCGGGCCATGTCGCGCCGCTCCTGGTTTCGAAAAGCGGTGTCGACGCCATGCGTTCGACGGACATGGTCGTCGGCATTCTCCCGACGGCGCAATACCGCAACCAGACCCTCACGCTGGGGCCGGGCGACTCGCTGGTCCTCTTCACCGACGGCGTGACCGAGGCGGAGAACATCGCCGAGGAGCAGCTCGGCCTCGACCCGATCTCCGAGATGCTGCTGACGATGCGCAGCAGCGAGGCGCCGGCGATCCTCGACCGGATCGACACGTATGTTCACGACTACATCGGCGAAGTCCCGGCCGGTGACGATGTGACGATGCTGGCGATGACGCGCCGCGCCTGAGCGCTGGCTCGGTTGCGGGGGTCGGGAGTCGGGGGTCGGGGGTCGGAACTGATGATTCTCGTACGATCCCGTCTCCGACCCCGACCCTAGGCTTTAGCCGGGGGATATCGCCGGCTCGCCGGCGTAGCCGGCCCAGACGTCGCCATGGATCGCTGTTCAGATTCCGGACACAAATGTCCGAACACGGAGATCGATGTCCAAAATGTAGACACGGTGTCCAAAAATAATGCGATGCCGCACCAAAACGGAGCGATGCCGGAGAAAAACGGAGCGATGCCGGAGAAAAAAGGAGCGATGCCGGAGAAAAACGGAGCGATGCCGGAGAAAAAAGGAGCGATGCCGGAGAAAAAAGGTGCGATGTCGGAGAAAAGAGGTGCGATGCCGGAGAAAAACGGAGCGATGCCGGAGAAAAAAGGAGCGATGCCGGAGAAAAAAGGAGCGATGCCGGAGGAAAACGGAGCGATGCCGGAGAAAAACGGAGCGATGCCGGAGAAAAACGGAGCGATGCCGGAGAAAAACGGAGCGATGCCGGAGAAAAACGGAGCGATGCCGCACCAGAACGAAGCGACGCTGCAGAAAAAGTTTGTGATGCGGCAAACGATGTTCCCGACGGTTCCTCTCAGAAAGATAGTGTTATTTGATCGAACACACTACGAGGGAATCGCCCGCAGTCTGTCTGCCAATAGTGCGGCGCGGTGCCGATGAGCAGGACCGATGTGGCACAGACACTCTTGTCCGTGCGGGTCTCGCCCGGCTCGAGAGACTGCAAGCGCTCACGCGGCTTTGGCCTGAGCACAGACAAGAGTGTCTGTGCCAGTCTGTGCCACATCGGTCCCCTAGCTTGCGGCGGCAGGCAGGAGGCTCAATAGGGTCATGAGAAATTCAGGTTCGCAGGCGTTGCCCAGCCGGAGGCACCCCCGACCCCCGACCCCCGACCCCCGACCCCCGACCCCCGACCCCCGACCCC
>Ga0210394_10005132_pt1 | contig 14813 bp, 11 predicted proteins | sample IncBWC12MmetaG_FD_160121 | JGI IMG/M metagenome (GOLD analysis project Ga0210394, IMG submission 160121) | Forest soil microbial communities from Barre Woods Harvard Forest LTER site, Petersham, Massachusetts, United States - Inc-BW-C-12-M | ecosystem: Environmental > Terrestrial > Soil >... | reverse complement strand
GGACCTGAAAGTCCGCACCGCCCAAGACCTGGTGATGGCGTATCGGGTCGACCGCACGCCCACCATCATCGTCAACGGCAAGTACCGGCTGTTCGTCGAGTCGGCCGGCGACAACGATAAGCTGATCGAGCTGGTCAAATATCTGGTGGCCAAGGAAAGCAAGTAATCGCGAAATCCCGGCCACTTCGCCGATCGCGGCCACAGCTAGATCTATCGGCAGCATGACGACCATGAAAAAGCTGTTTTTCTGGCATCCCCGTCTTTGGATCTCGGTGATCGCCGGGTGCGCAGTATTTTTCCTGCTGCCGGTGCAATGGACGATTCTGAGCCGCGTGCTGGTGTGCTGGAATGCCGGCGTGATGTTGTTTTTAGCCCTGCTTTTCTATTGGATGACGCGCCTGAATGCCGCGCAGATTTGCTTGAGGTACATCGAGGAAGATGCGTCGGGGCCCATCATCCTGGTGGTCGTGACCGTGGCCGCGATGCTGAGTCTGGTCGCCATCGTCGAGCCGTTGGCCACGATCAAACAGGTGACAGGTTTGGTGCGCGCCGCGCATTTCGCGCTTGCCGCGCTGACGCTGATCAATTCCTGGATCCTGGTCCCCACCATGTTCACCACGCACTATGCGGATCTCTATTACAGCGTCAAGGAGGACGCGCGTCCGCTGCATTTTCCGCAGTCGCCGATGCCGGTGTTCTGGGACTTCGCCTATTTTTCGTTCACCATTGCCGCGGCCTGCCAGACCGCGGATGTGGCTACGCTGGATGCGAAGATTCGCAGGACGGTGATCGTGCACACCCTGATTTCATTTCTGTTCAACGCCTCGATCCTGGGGTTTGCGATCAATGTCACCGCCGGGCTCATCGGCGGAGGCTGAGGTTCGATAGCGCGAGCGCTACTTGTCCGGCAGCTTGACGACCTCGCCGCCCTTCATCACAAATGCCACGGACTGCAGGCGTGCGACGTCCGCCAGCGGATCGCCGGCAACCGCGACCAGGTCGCCAAATCGCCCGACGGCGATGGCGCCGACATCGCCGCTGCGGCCGAGTGCCTCGGCGGCATTGGCGGTTGCCGCCTGGATCGCCTGCATCGGCGTCATTCCCCATTTGACCATCGTGACGAACTGGCGCGCGTTGTAGCCGTTGGGATAGACGCCGGCATCGGTCCCGAAAATCATTTTCACGCCGGCCTTCACCGCCGCTTGAAACGTTTGGCGCTGCTGCAGTCCGATCATGCGCTCCTTCTCCAGCGACTCCTTGTATACGCCGTTCTTTTCACCCTCGGCGAGAATGTAATCGTCATCGTAAATGTCCATGGAGAACCAGGCGCCATGCTGTTTGGCGAGTGCGAAGGCTTCTGCGTCGGCGAGGCTGGCGTGTTCGATCGTGTCCACGCCGGCGCGCAGCGCGTCCTTGATTCCCGCGGTTCCGTGCGCGTGTACCGCAACTTTCAACCCCAGCATATGCGCCTCGTCCACCAGCGCCTTCATCTCGGCGAGATCGTACTGCTGCGCCCCGACGGCGTCGGTCTTCGACAGTACCCCGCCGGTGCCGCAAAACTTGATGACTTCAGCGCCGTACTTGCGCAATTTGCGCACCGTGGCGCGAATTTCCTCCGCACCATTGGCGACCGCCGGTTTGGGCGTCGAGATCGACGGCGGCAGCTCGGTGGAATCACAATGACCGCCGGTTGCGCCGATCGCATAGGTCGCAGGAACGATCCGCGGACCTGTAACAATGCCCTGCTCAATGCCCTGTTTGATTGCCACGTCGTCGTAGTTTGCGGATCCCACATTGCGGACCGTGGTGAAGCCCGCCTCGAGGGTTTTCTTGGCGTTGGCCACGCCCACCACCGTCCAAAAATTGTCGGTAAATTGCAGACGCCGATAGCCGCTGAAATGCGGGTCCGAAGTAAGGTGGGTATGCATGTCGATCAATCCCGGCAGCAGCGTCATGCCGGGCAGATCCACGTGGCGCGCGCCCGCCGGTATGGCAGATCCCATGGTAGCCACGGCTGCAATGCGCCCATCCGTGATGACTATCTGCGGGCGCTCGAGCGTGCGGCCGGTCAGCACGTCGATCATGCGATCCGCGGTCACCACGACGGTGTCCGCAAACGCGGCTGTAGCAGCGCAGATCAAGATAATTCCGGCAAAAGCGCGCGCCGCGTGCATGCGCGCGGACGCAAAACTGCTCGATTTCATTTATTCATCCCCTCCCGATGTACTTTAAAACTATCACAAGACCGGCGTTGCCGGTTCGATTGCCGGCAGCATCGTGTCGAGCCGCGGCGGTTCGGCGTCTCGTACCCACGCAAAAGCGACGATGTGTTCCAGTATGTGCTGCACATAGCCCCGGGTTTCGTTGTAGGGAATGTTTTCGATCCAGGCGTCGGCGTCCATCGCGGCGCGAGGCAGCCAGCGCGCAACCGCGGCGGGCCCGGCATTGTAGGCCGCGAGGCTCAAAGTCAGCTGACCGCCGTATCGATCCAGCAATTCCCGCAAATGCGCCGCGCCCAGCGGTATGGCCACCGCTGGATCGAACAGGCCGTCGCGCCCGGGCGCGGCGAAATGCCAGCGCCGCGCGACCGCGGCGGCGGTACCCGGCTGCATTTGCATGATGCCGCGCGCGTCCGCGCGCGATACGGCGTCCTTGCGGAACAGGCTTTCTTGTCGCATCACCGCCAGTATCCAGTCTGGCGGCAGGTGCGCGAGGCTGCTGGCTTCGTCCACGGCGTCAAGGTATGGGCGCGGATAGCGCAGCTTCACATCGTCGAATTCACCGGTTTGAGCCAAGGTGGCGATGGCCTGAGCGTACCAACCCCAGCGCGCAGCAAGCAGCGCGGCCTGAACCTTCAACGCGGCCTCGGCGCCGCCGAGAGCCGCGGCCCATTCCGCGTTGGCCTCGTCCCACATGTCGCATTCGAACAATTCGTGTGCGCGAATCAGCCTTAGGTCCGCTGCCAGCGCCGACTGGGTGGCGGCGTCGTTCGGCGACGCCCGCGAGTTCAGGTTGTAGCTTTGATGCAGACGATCCGCAGCAAGATAGCCGTAATAGTCGCGCAGCCCCGCGATTTCTCGCAGCAGCGGCGCCGCGGCTGCTTCGCCCGACGTCGCCAACACCGCCCGAGCGCGCCAATACCGCCAGCGCGGCTGCTCGAACAGACTGGTGGGCATCTGCTCGATCCACAAAAGCGCCTTGACGTAATCGCCGCTCCAAACGGCGGCGCGCACACGCCATTCCTGCACCTGAGCGTCGATCGCCGCCGCTGGCAACTGATCCAATAGCGTCATCGCCTGCGGATCGTGATCGTAAGCTGCGCCGAGGGCCGCGGTGCGCTGCAGGCGGGCTTGCAGCTCCGCTGTCATCTGATCCCGCCCCAGCAGCCATGGCAAAAGATCCAAGGCAGCCGCGGGATCAGTATGCGTAAGTTTTTCAAATCCGGAAGCCAGCGCCTCTGCTTCGACCGGCAATGTCTGATGTCTTGCCAGAACATTGAGCGCGGGCAGGGGTGATTCAAGCAGATCGGACCATTGAAAAAGTGCCGCCCTGCGTGGCGCGGCAACGTCAGCAGCAAATTCGCGCGCCAAGCGCGGGTTGCCGGCGGCCAACGCCGCGCGCGAACGGCTCTCCGCCAGTGACGGCGTCAGCAGCCCTTGCTGTCGCAGCCATGCAAAGACTCCACTGCATTCGGGCAGCGGCTTCTGCGGCAGCATCCATTGCGCCAACGCGGCCTCAGCAAGCCCGGCCGTATCGCCGGTGGCCAGGCGTCCGCTGAGCCTATCGCACAGCAACGAGGGATCAACGACATCCAGCGAGCGCGGCAGGAACCAATCCCAGCGCTGGCGCTGCGCGAGGTTTGCCAGCCACTCGCGGCGCAAGCCGTGCGCGACTGGATGGCCCGCGTGCGCCCGCAAAAACGCTTCGATCGCCGCGTCGAGGCTCTCGCCCGTCCGCGGCGTCAGATCGCGCCGCAATCTTGCTGCAACAAGATAGTCATAGATCGCATAGGACTTGAGCGCCGGCGAATCGGCTGTATCGGATTGGCCCTGGCGAACACGCTGCATCGCGGCTAGAAATTCCTGGCGGCCCGACGGGCTATCCGCAGGCAGTTGTGCGCTGGATCCGAGCAGCGGCAGTGCGACGATGAAGGCGGCGCTCAAAATCGATTTTCGGGAAGTCGACATGGCGACATTATGGTGGTTGAATGACCGCGATGCGCTGCATAAATTTCGGCGCCAAACACGCTTGATCCCCAGGAGCTGAACACCGTGGACAAACAGACAGCACAGCCGAAGCCGTTTTTGACGGACGTCAAGGAATTGCGCGAGCGGGCCCGCAAAAATATCGCCAGCGGCGGCGTGACATACACGTACCAAGGCGACGTGAAGAAAACCATTGAAATTCTTCAAGCGGTTCTCGCGACTGAAATAGTTTGCGTGTTGCGATACACCATGCATGCAGTGGCCGCCACCGGCATTTCCAGCGAAGGCGTCAAGGCGGAATTTGCGCAGCACGCCAAGGAAGAGCAGGGCCATATGAACGAAGTCGCGGAGCGCATCAATCAACTCGGCGGCAGACCCGATTTCAATCCCACCGGTCTCGCGACTCGAGCCGCGTCCGAGTATGGCAATGCGGGCAACTTGGTCGACATGATCAAGGAGAATCTCATCGCCGAGCGCATTGCGGTGGATCACTACCGCGAGTTGATTCGCTATTTCGGAGACGATGACCCTGGGACACGCACCATGTTGGAAGGGATACTCAGGGTCGAAGAGGAGCATGCGAACGACATGCATGACTTGCTGGTCGCGCATGAAGGACGCCCGATGCTTCGCGGCTAGTTGAGATTCATTTACCGGATCTCGCGAGGGGGCGTCGATCGCAAGCAAGGTCAAATGGGGAATCCTCAGTACCGCTAATATCGGTGTCAAACGCGTCATTCCGGCGATCATCGCTGGTCAACGCGGTGTTGTTTTAGGCGTGGCCTCGCGCGATGCCGAGCGCGCGGCGAGCATCGCCGCACGCTTCGGTATCGCCCGCAGCTACGGCAATTACCAGGCACTACTGGATGATCCTGAAATCGAAGCGGTCTACAACCCGCTGCCGAACCATCTGCATGTCGAATGGACGGTCAAGGCACTCGAGTCGGGCAAGCATGTGCTATGCGAAAAGCCGATCGCACTGAACGCCGCCGAGGCACAAGCCATTGTGGCCGCGCGCGACCGCAGCGGCAGGCGCGTGATCGAGGCGTTCATGGTGCGCTTTCACCCGCAATGGCACCGGGTCCGCGCGCTGGTGCACGCCGGCCGCATCGGCGCGGTGCGCACGATTCAGTCGGCATTCGTGTTCACGGTGCTCGACCCCAACAATGTGCGCAATCGCCCCGATATCGGCGGCGGTGCCCTGTACGACGTCGGCTGCTATCCCATCGTCACCGCCCGCTATGTGTTCGGCACCGAACCCGATCGCGCCATCGCCCTGATCGATCGCGATCCGCAGCTCGGCGTCGATCGGGTGACCAGCGGCATGCTGGGATTTCCCGGCGGCGGCCAGCTGGTGTTCAGCAGCGCGCTGCAGCTGGCGCCGTACCAGCGGGTGGTGATCCTGGGATCCGAAGGACGCATCGAGGTCCTGGTTCCTTTCACTCCCCAGAAGGACCACACCTGCCGTCTCATCATCGATTCCGGCACAAGCTTGGACGGCAGTTCCGCCGAGCTTCAGGATTTCGCGCCGGTTGATCAATATTCCATGCAATGCGATCTCGCCGCGGCCGTGTTTCGCAACGAGACCGCGCAGGAATTTCCGATCGAGGATGCCATTGCGAACATGCGCGTGATCGACGCGCTGTACCGCTCCGCCGCTTCGGGCCGGTGGGAGACACCATGAGCGGCGGCTCGACGAATCAACGCCGCGCCCGAGTCCCTATTTGGATGATGGGTCTCACCAATGCGCTGTTCGGCATGTATGGCGGCATTCTGGTGATCTCGGTGCCGCAGCTGCTGAGCGCGCGCCAGGTTCCCGAGGCCACGATAGCTGCGATGACGGCGGTGATGATCTCGCCCGGCTTCTGGACCTTTCTGGTCTGCCCGGTGCTGGACGTCCGCTTCAGCCGGCGCTGGTACGCCGTAGTGACGGCGGTCGTGGCCGCCGCACTGCTGTCGCTGGCGCTGCTCAATCTTACGCATCTGGCCTGGGTGGAAGGATTGCTGGTCGTCGGGTTTTTCTTCGCGAACCTTTATCAGAGCGCCGTCGGCGGATGGCTGTCCAGCATTACCACGGCCGAGGAGAAAAATAGGCTCAGTGTTTGGGTGACCATCGCCAACATCAGCGGCGGCGGCGCCATGGCCATGATCGCGGGCGAAGTAGTGCAGCGCGTTTCGCCGACCGTCGCCGCACTCTTGCTGGGCGCGGCGGTGCTGCTGCCTATCGCGATTTTCCCATGGATGCAGGCGCCGGGGCCGGATCGGCGGCTGGCGCGCGACAGTTTCTCGCAGTTTCTGGGCGAAGTGCTGAGCGTTCTCAAGCGGCACGAGGTGTTGATTGCGATCGTGCTGTTTATCGCGCCGGCGGCCACCTTTTCGTTGACCAATCTTCTCGGCGGTCTGGGCGGTGATTTTGGCGCATCGACCCATTTTGTCGGATTGGTGGGCGGAGCCGGCGTGATGATGGGTGGGATTGCCGGATGCTTGATCTTTCCGCTGATCGATCGGCTGCTGCCGTTGCGCTACCTGTACCTTGCGATCGGCGTGGTCGGCGCGCTGTTCACGCTGGGGTTGATCCTGCTGCCGCACACGCCCAGCACTTTCGCGCTGGCTCTGATCGGCGAGAATGTCTTCCAGGCGGTCGCCATCACCGCGTCCACAGCCATCGCATTTGAAACCATCGGGCCCAGCAACCCGCTCGCCTCGACGAATTACTGCCTCATGCTGTCTGCATTCAATATCGCGAATACTTACATGCTGGTCGTGGACGGCTGGGGATATTCGCGGCACGGAGTGGCCGGCGGCTATGCCGCCGACGCGACTTTGAGTCTGGCCGCGAGCCTTTTGCTCGCGGCACTATTGATTTGGCTCTCGCGGCGCAGAAAAGCGGCCTCAATGCGGCGAGCCATCTTCTCCAGCTGATCCAAGCCCCTCTACAACGGCGATCACGCGGTCAATTGGCCTTGTGGGCAATTGTGAATCCTGCACGACGCAGCGCATATGCTTCACGTTTGGGCCAGGGAACGACGAGCATAGGGAACTAAGGAATCAACCATGAAACTCACGATATTTTCGACCGCGCTGCTCGCACTGGTTTCCATCGCAGGCGCGGCGACGGCGCAGACCAACTCGATCACCGATTGGCGCGGATTTTACGGCGGATTGAACATCGGCGGGGCGTGGAATACCACCTGCAATACCTGGAGCTTGAACAACGTCTCGAATCCCATCCTCGTCAATGCCTTCAACAATCGCGACTGCCCCAATAACGGCGTGTTCGTCGGCGGCGTGCAGATCGGCTACAACTTTCAACACGAGGAGTGGGTCTGGGGTTTCGGTCTTGATTACGATTACTTTAGCTCGAAGAATCGCAACCGCTCGTACACCTACGCCGGCCCAACGCCGCCGCCCGACGGCACCTACAGTTTCTACGGCAAGGTCAACCCGAACGGCTTCGCCATCTTAGGACCGAGAATCGGCTACTCGATCGATAATTGGCTGCCTTACCTCAGGGTGGGCGGCGTATTCACCGGTGGATCGCACAACAGTACGACGAGTTTCACCGACGCCACCGGAACGGCGAGCTTCTCGGGGAGCAAGAACTTCAAATCCAACGGCTTCGGTGCCAGCGCCGGCAGCGATTTCAAGATCGACAATGCCTGGTTCTTCAGGGCGGAATACACCTATGTGAGTCTCGGCAAGGGATCCACCACCGTGACGCAATGCACCGGCACCGCGGCCACGTGCAACGAATTCGGCCTTTTTCAGCTGGATAACTTCCACAATAAATTCACCGCCAGCGTCTTTCGGGTGAGCATCAACTACCGGTTCGGCGCGCAAGAGCCCGCGCCGGCACCTGTGGCTGCGCCACCGCCGCCGCCACCACCACCACCGCCTCCGCCACCACCGCCGCCCCCGCCACGGCCCGCGCCGCCGCCCAAGCCGGTGTCGCTGTGTCCTGACACACCGGCGGGCGTGGCTGTCGATAAGTATGGCTGCCCGTGCGATATGACCCAGGAAGTGCATTTCGCGACCAATTCATCGGTGCTGACCGATCAGGACAAGGCGCTGCTCGATAGGATGATCGTGACCTTGAAGCGCCTGAATTTCGTCGACGGCGAGGTCGATGGCTACACCGATTCGACCGGCAGCGCGGCCTACAACATGGGTCTGTCGGAGCGGCGTGCCAAGGCCGTCGCGGATTACTTGACCGCCAATGGCATTGGAGAACACCGCCTGGCGGTGAAAGGATACGGTCAGGACAATCCCGTGGCGGACAACAAGACTGCCGAAGGGCGCGCGCACAACCGCCGGGTGGTACTGCACCGCACTGAATGCAACAAGTAAGGATGGAAAGGGCGATGCCGCTTGCCGCGGCGTCGCCCTGATGCTTGCTCGACACCAACGGCCGGGTCTTGGCCGAGGGTGTTAGCTGCTGCCGCCGACCGAGGGTGAGTCGCTCGCTGGAAAGGACTCGTCGAGCGCCTCGTCCAGTAAATCTTCGATGTGTTTCTTGTCAGGCGCTTGCGCAGCCTTGCGCATGTACGCCGCGGCGTACGAGCACGCCGGGTTCACCGACCAGCCGGCGGTTTCGGCCACGCGCAGCGCCGCGCTCATGAGCTCAGCAGCAATACCCCGCCCGCCGATCGCTTGTGGCACGCGGGTATGCGTGATCGTCATTACCGAGCCGGCCAGAGTGTAGGTGAGCTCAGCGTGCTGACCGTCCACCTCGGTGGTGAATCGCTTTGCGTTCTGATCATGGCTGATGGTGCTCATGGTCTTCTGGGTGCTCGCCGGGACGCGGCGGCGGTTGTGAGTGCGGTTGCGGCCTTGCGGGTTGAGTTTGCTCCGGTTTTGGGTGCGACTCAACTGCCGTCGGTGGACGAGGTTGGCTCACTGCCGCTCGCGGTTCCACAGGTGGCCGGGGTTGCATGGCTGGGCGCGGCTCTGTCGCCGGGCGCGGCTCTGTCGCCGGACGCGGCGCTGTCGCCGGACGCGGCGCTGTCGCCGGACGCGGCGCTGTCGCCGGACGCGGCGCTGTCGCCGGACGCGGCGCTGTCGCTTGCGATTGCGGGTTTACGCGCGCCACGTTCGTCGTTTCCGAATGCTTGGCTGCTACCACGCCCGGGCCGGAAAAATTAGCCGGCCGCGCGGTCGCGGCAATCGGCGGATTGCCGCGGTTGGTGCTGGCGCGCAGCTCCGGGTTGCTGCGTGCCGCCTGCACATGCTGCTGCTGCGCAGGGGTGACCGCGACGTGATGCTCATGCGCCGCCGCCGATTCCTCTGCAGTTGGTTGGGCTCGAACCCCGCCGCTGCCGCCGGTGTAGCTGACGCGAGTGACCTCGACATTGTTGATCACGGTTTTGTTGTAGACATTGGTGATGTGCACGGAGCCGACATTGACGACCGCGCGGTTGTAGTACATATGACCGCCTTGCCAGTAGCCGCCTTCGTAGCCGTGGCCGCCGTAGCCGTAGCCGTAATTGACGCCGCCGTAGAATCCTATGTGCGGGCCCCAATAGCCGGCGTTCCAAAGGTATACCCCATTCGCCCAACCCCAGTAGCCAGGCGTCCACAGAAATCCGACCTGGGGCGGCTCAATCCAGGTGCCGGGAACCCAGTAGTAGTCTTGGATGCCAGCGTCCCAGGCCCAATAGCCCGGAGTCCATAGGTAACCTTCCGCAGGAATCGGCGGTTGCACGTAAACGGGCAATTCAGGTGGCGCGATACCGACCGATATGCCGACCGAAATTTGCGCCATCGACAATAAGGGCAGGAGCATCAAAACCGATGCCGCGCCGATGCAACGCCTACAAATCTTCGAGTACATATATTTTCTCCGTACGAAGTGCAGCGCGTCGTCGCGCGAATGGTTGCGTTGCGAGAAAGGATACAGACAGCTGCTATCTGGATTAGTCAGCGGCCTGCGGTCGTGCCTGTAGGATAAGGCTTATAGGGCGGGCACTCGCCGCAGGCCAGCTACCGGCGCAGGGCCTACTGCGGTATGGTCCCCCTATGTCACGACAGCCGCCGGCGATCACCCAAAACGCGGATGTTCGATTCCTTGGACGGCTGCTGGGCGAAGTGATCCGCACTCACGGCGGCGATGCGCTGTTGGATCGAATCGAGGCGATACGCGCCGCCTCCGTGGATCGCTACCGCGGCATCGCCAACCCGCGCGGGCTGGAGGCGGGTTGGGAGACGTTGTCGCTCGATGAGACCGTCGCCTTTGTGCGAAGCTTCATGTTGTTTTCCATGCTGGCGAATCTCGCCGAGGACCGGCAGGGCTCGATAGCAGAGAAGGACAGCACGCTGGCTTCCGCCTTGAGCTTCTTGGGCGCACAAGGTGTAACGCCTACGCAGGCCGCCGCGCTGTTGGCCGACGCGCAAATCACTCCGGTCCTGACGGCTCATCCCACCGAGGTGATGCGCAAGAGCATGCTGGATCATCGTAACCGCATCGCGGCGTTGATGCGCCAGCGCGATGCCGGGCTTGTGGAAACGGCGACCGGAGAAGTGATCGAGGAGGCGATCGCCGCTCAAATCGCGTTGCTATGGCAGACTCGGGCGCTGCGGCATGAACGGCTGTATGTCGCCGACGAAGTCGACACCGCGCTTGCCTACTTAAGAGACATATTCTTGCCGGTCATGCCGGTGCTGTATGCGCGTTGGGAGCGCCTGCTCGGGCAGCGGCCGCCGAGTTTCCTACGGCTTGGCAGTTGGATCGGCGGCGATCGCGATGGCAATCCACATGTCACCGCGGACTCCCTGCGCCTGGCGCTGGGCCGCGCCAGTCAGGCACTGCTGGCCGACTACTTGGAGCAGTTGAATGCGCTGGGCGCGGATCTGTCGCTGTCCACCGAGCTGGTTGCCGTGTCAGGTCCGGTCAAAGAGTTGGCGGACTCGAGCGGGGATATGAATCCCGCTCGCGCCGATGAACCGTACCGGCGTGCGATCACCGGCATGTACGCGCGGCTTGCCGCGACCTACCAAGATTTCACCGGTCGAACGCCGCCAAGGCCGGCGACGTTGCGCGCGCAAGCGTACCCGGATGCCATGTGCCTGCGCTCGGATCTTGAATTGCTGCAACAGTCGCTCAAATCCGAGAGCAGGTTGGGGGGCGGCAGCGGCGGCGCTTTGGCCCGGCTCATTCGCGCCGTTGAAACCTTTGGATTTCACCTGGCAGCGCTGGACCTTCGGCAAAACTCCGACGTGCATGAGCGCGTGGTTGCGGAACTGCTGACGGTGGCGGGGGTCGCGACCAACTACCGGGCGCTTTCCGAGCCCGCGCGCATCGCTTTATTGCGGGGCGAACTTCAGTCTGAGCGGTTGCTGGCGAGCCCCTTCGCCGGCTATTCGGCGGAAACGTTGTCGGAATTGGCGATCGTGCGCGCGGCCGCCGCCGCCCACCAGCGCTATGGACCATCGTGCGTCAGTACCTACATCGTTTCCAAGTGCGAGAGCGTATCGGATTTATTGGAGGTCAACATTCTGCTCAAGGAAGCGGGCCTGTACCGCGGCCACGGGACGGCGCGCGCCGCAATCATGGCCGTGCCCCTGTTCGAAACCATCGCGGATCTGGAGAGATCGCCGCAGGTGATGCAAGCCTGGCTGGAATTGCCCGAAACCGCCGCAATCACCCGCGTCCTCGGGTTTCAGGAAGTCATGGTGGGCTATTCGGATTCCAACAAGGACGGCGGTTACCTCACCTCCGTTTGGAGCCTGCACCAGGCAACCCGCGGGCTCGCCGCCGTGTTCGAGAAATCCGCAACGCCCATGCAGATATTTCACGGCCGCGGCGGCGCCGTGGGCCGCGGCGGCGGATCATCGTTTGCGGCCATTCGCGCGCAGCCGCATGGCACCGTGCGCGGCCGCATCCGCATCACCGAGCAGGGCGAAATCATCGCCGCCAAGTACGGTACCTGCGAAAGCGCGGCCGCGAACTTGGAATCCATTACGGCGGCTACGCTGCTGGCATCGCTCGAAAATGCATCGCTGTCCGGGATGAGCGCGCGGCGCTTTGCGGCGGCCATGGACAGTTTGTCGCGCGAGGCTTTCCGCGCGTATCGCTCCTTGGTGTATGAGACGCCGGGATTTGCGACGTTTTTCAGACAGATGACGCCGTCGCTGGAAATCTCGGAACTGAAGATCGGATCGCGGCCCGCTTCGCGGTCCAATTCCGAGCGAATCGAGGATTTGCGTGCGATCCCCTGGGTGTTCAGCTGGGCGCAGGCGCGCGTGATGCTGCCGGGATGGTACGGCGTGGGGCAGGCGCTGCGCGCGTCGGATCCGGAGCTGCTGCGCGAGATGCTCGAGGCGTGGCCGTTCTTTCGCGCCACCGTCGACAATTTGGAGATGGTGTTGTCCAAGTCGGATATGGGCATCGCCGCGCAATACCTGACCTTGGTGCAGGATCAGTCCTCCGGCGCAGCGCTGTTCGGCCGCATCCGCGATATGTGGCTGGCGACCCAGGAATGCCTGCTTGCCGTGACCGGCCAGGGGCGGCTGCTGGAAAAGCATCCCGCTTTGGATGCTTCCATTCGACTGCGCTTGCCCTATATCGAACCATTGAATCTGCTGCAGGTGGAACTGCTCAGACGCCACCGGGCCGGCGAAAGCGATGCGCGCGTACGCGAGGGAATACAGCTCTCGATAAATGCTATCGCAACTGCGTTGCGCAACAGCGGTTGACTGCAATGGCCCCGCCAAACGCAGGCACGACGCGAACCGATGATTCTTTCGGACCGTGGAATCCCGGCATCAGCTCATCGGTGCCGAAAGAGTTGCGTCACCTGGCCACGATCTATCGCGCAGCGAACGTGTTCAACAGCCTCGCCGCAGCCACCGAGCTGCGCGGGCTCACCGGTTTTGGCTTGAGCGAATTGGCGGTGTTCCGCCCGCAAAGGCTGGCGCTTCACGAACTTCTGGTGCGCATCACCGCCGACTTTGCGGTGCCCGACGGCTCGCGAATCGAAGATCTGGGCTTGAACTTTCGCGAGATGGCGCGGCTTCTGCTCAGCAAGTATCTCGACCCGGAGATGGGCGCCATCATCGGCGCCTATGAGCGCGCGCGGCAGGGTTTGGGACGCATCATCGGCGCCGCACTTACCCGCCTATCCCGCGAATGGGGTCCAGCCGAAATTGCAGAGTTTGAACGGCTCGCTGCGGCGGCGCACGAACCGCTGGCAGCCACCGCGTACCGCGTGCTCGCGCGGGTGCTGTCGGCATTGTTCGCGACGCATGGATTTGCATGGGGAACCAAGGAGCTGATCGCGTCGATCGCAACCGACATGGCCTGCAACGACCATGGCAGTGACTGCATCGGCGGCGCGATCGCCCCCTTGCTGCGGCGCGCAGCCGTCGAGGAGGGTTACAAGCTTCTGCCGCGGCAACAGCATCCCGTGGTCATCAATACCAAGGGGCCCTCGGCATCGGGCAAGAGCACTCTGCGGCCGCTGCAGAGAAATCTCGCCGGCGTGATCGGAGTTCAGTGGAGCGATTTCGCGCTCATCAGTCCCGACATCTGGCGCAAACAGCTGCTCGACTATGCAACGCTCGGCGCGGCGTACAAGTACGCGGGTGCATTCACCTCGGATGAACTGCAAATCGTCGATCAGAAACTTGATCGGTATATGGCGGGCAAGTTCCAGCGCGGCGAGATGTCGCATCTTCTGATCGACCGGTTTCGTTTCGATAGTTTTGCCGGCGGTTCCGAGGAGGAAGGCAGCAATCTGCTGACGCGATTTGGCCAGTCGGTCTACTTGTTCTTCTTGATTACACCGCCGCAGCTGCTGGTCGAGCGCGCGTGGACGCGCGGGCTCGAAGTCGGCCGCTACAAGGCCGTTGACGACACCCTGGCGCACGCCGTCGAGGCGTACTCGGGAATCCCGCACGTGTTCTTCACCTGGGTGCATCGCACCGACAAACGCATCCAATTCGAGTTTCTGGACAATACGGTGCGGCTCGGGGAGCGGCCCCGGACCGTCGCCTTTGGCGACAACGACACATTCAATGTGCTGAACGTCAAAGGAACTCTGGACATCGAGCGATACTCCCGCCTGCATGTCGACGCGGCAAACGCCGATTCCTTGTACGCGGATCGCGCGCTGCTCCAACCTGAGCGGAATGTGGCCTTCTTGAAGCGCTGTGTCGCGAGTTTTCGATGCGTGAACTTCGCCGACCAGGCGAGCGGGCGGATCTATCTGCGCATCGAGTCCGGAAAGCCGGTCGTGACCGATCAGGCGGCACTTGCTGCAGCAGCCTTGGATGCGGACACGTTGGCGGGTATTCGGGCGGTGGCGGCCGACGCGCTTCGCAGCAGCGCGCCGGTTGCAGATCGGGTCGAGTACCTCGACGCCACAGCAGGCCGCGGTTTATTGCCTACCCTGGGACAATGGGGGGGGCGACGCCAGGACGTCGCGCCGCCGGACTCCTAGCCTAGAAAACCGCAGTATCGATCGACGTGCGCGGCGAGGTCGAGCGTGTGCTGGCGGGTGAGCCGTTCCGCCAATTCCGTATCGCGCCGCTCGAGGGCTTCGATGATTTTCAGATGATCGATGATGGAGCGTGCCGCGCGATCGCTTTGCGTAATGGTCGCGCGGCGGATGG
>Ga0210394_10005131_pt1 | contig 14817 bp, 15 predicted proteins | sample IncBWC12MmetaG_FD_160121 | JGI IMG/M metagenome (GOLD analysis project Ga0210394, IMG submission 160121) | Forest soil microbial communities from Barre Woods Harvard Forest LTER site, Petersham, Massachusetts, United States - Inc-BW-C-12-M | ecosystem: Environmental > Terrestrial > Soil >... | reverse complement strand
ATCCCTCCAATAATTTAGCCGTTGCGTGCAGCAGCGGAGTGAGATCATCCGCCAGTAGAACGCGCTTGCCAGTCATGAGAACTTACCTCGGGAATGCTTCTCCGTTCGAGTGCCGGAATGGAAATTTCAGAACAACTCTGACCTTGAGAGAGATGTCCCCGGAACTCAATCGCTCACCGGTAAGCCGGAGTTCTACATTCAGGTTGCTCGCAGTCTGTGAGGTTGGCTATTGGCAAAACTTACAGTGAGACGAGAAAGCCCGCGAGGTTAGAGCGAGATGATCCTGTGTTTTATGGCGTATTGCACCAGGTCGGCATTCGTCTTCAGTTGCAAAAGGTGCATTACCGCATACTTATGTGCCGCAACGGTTCGCTTGGTGATTTGCAGAGCGGAGGCCACTTCTTTCATGGAGCGCCCTTCCGCCAAGAGTTGAATAACTTCCCGCTGTCGAGCGGTGGGTTCGGCAACATGGTCGCGGGCCTTGGGCTCTCGCAAGGCAATATTCGCCTGCCCGTCCGCGGCGCTGGGCGTCACATACGAACCGCCCTTCAAGACTTTCTCGATCGCTTCCGCCAATTCGAACGCCGCTGCCTGCTTCAACAGAAATCCCGAAGCTCCCGCGCGAAAGGCTTCTCCCACCAGGTCAGGATCTTCGTTCATGGTCATGAAGATGAGTTTCACCTTGGGCATGGTGCGCTTGAGGTGCCGCGCTGCATCCAGACCATTCAGTCGTGGCATGGCAATGTCCAGCACAATGATCTCGGGTTGCAGCTTGGCTGCCGCTTCCAGAAGCGCGCGTCCATCGCTCACTATTCCTACAACATCACAACGCGGCTGCAATAGACTCTTCAGCGCATCCGCCAACATTTGATGGTCATCGGCCAGCAATACCCGTGGGCGTCTCAAAACTTTATCTCCCGGCAGCCTGCGCCAGGCCGCGGTCCTTATTCGCGGATGCGGCCAGCGGCACCTCCGCCAAAACATCTGTCCCGCGATTGGGTTCCGACCTCACTGTGAATTTGCCTCCTACAAGCCGGAGCCTCTCGTTCATTCCTATCAGTCCAATTCCCGCGTCCGGATTCCGCAGCGAGGGATCAAAGCCCCTGCCCATGTCCGAGATACGCAGCCGGAAACCACTCACGGTCCCAGACAGTTCAACCTGCGCTTCCGCGGCACCGCTATGTTTCACGACGTTTCCGAGCGCTTCCTGCGCGACGCGAAACAGACACAGTGCCACATCCTTCGGAACATTTGGAGGGCACTCACCCTCGGCAAATTGAATCGCAATCTTGTACTTCTGAGCAATGTCGGTGCACAGCCCTTTAAGGGCTGGCATAAGACCTACGTGCTCGAGTTTGCTGGAGTGCAGTTGGTGCGAAAGAGAATGCATGTCCGAGGACATTTCCCTGGTTTGCCTGAGCATATCCAGAACCGCTGCGCGCTCCCCAGACGCTGATAAGTTTTTCCACAATTGTCCGAGGCCGATGCCTAGGAGTGCCAACCGTTGGCTGAAGTCGTCGTGCAGATCCCGGGCGATGCGTGAACGTTCTTCCTCCTGGGCGGAGATCAGTCTGCCTGTCAGAGCGCGGAGGGATTCTTCGGCGGTCTTACGCTCGGTAATATCGATGCATGAACCGATATAGCCGCAGAGACTGCCGTCGCGTTCGAAGCGAGGCGAGCCAACATCAACGATCCATCGATACTCGCCATCAAAGCGTCGCAGGCGGTATTCCATCTCGAAACTGACGCCAGCGTCAAACGCGTCGAAATAAGTTCGAATACATCGTTCCATGTCATCTGGATGTACTCCCGCGGCCCATCCATCACCCATTTCCTGCTCCACGCTGCGGCCGGTGAAATGCAGCCAACTCTGATTAAAGAATGTGCACAATTTGTCCGTCCCGGACATCCAGATCATTGCCGGAGCCGTGTTCGCCGCCAACCGAAAACGATCTTCGCTTTCGCGCAGAACACCTTCTTGCCGCTTCCGCTCCCCGAGGTCGCGGGTGGTTGTGGATGCCCCGACAATTCGGCCATCGAGATCTCTTACTGGAGACACCGTCAGCGATACTGGAACGATCGTTCCATCCTTCCTCCGGCGCAAGGTTTCGTAGTTCTTCACCACAGCGCCGCTTTTCAACGTCGTCATAATTTTGGAAAAGTCACCGGAGCGTTCGGGCGGCATCAGGATCGATACTGGCTTTCCGATTACTTCCTCTGCCCGGTAACCATAAAGTTGTTCGGCTCCCCTGTTCCAATCCGTGATGATTCCGTCGATGTTCTTGCCGAGGATCGCATCGTCGGACGATTCGACAAGGGTGGCAAGTCGAAGCCGCGCTTCGGTCGCCAGGCGAAACCTTTTTTCGCCTTCCAGTAGATCGTCTCCTACACGCTTGCGTTCTTCAACGATAACTGCCAGCACCATAAAGGGCATGGAAGCGAACAACAGAAACAGTTGCAGCGACAAGATCCTATTGATCGGGTCCGTTTCAGTGAAGGGACCACGTCCGTGAACCGTGCCCCAAATGGACAAAAGTGCAACGATGGTTGCCGAGGTGCCTGCTCCCGTGGACTCGAAACGCAAAGCGGACCACAGTAGGAATGGCACGAGAGAATAAATTAGCGCCGGCGGACCGCTCCCGTGAGACAGAAATATCACGTAGCCGAGAGTCGTAAGCGCAGCGAACAATGCGCCTGCCTCTAGGTAATAGGCACGAGTTGCCTGCGGCCGTGAGCGCGCTATTCCGGCCCAGCCCAATATAGCGGGTGTGACCGTGAGAAATGCCAAGCCTTCGGACAGAAAGCTAATCCTCCAATTGATCCAATCGTCCCCATTTAACCCAAAGACACCGATGGACGAGACCACCAGCGACGCCAGGATTACCGTAAAAAATGAATATGTAGCAAGAGCCCTCAGGCTGTTCAACCTGGGGATACCATGCAGCGAGTAGCTAACTCCCCAAGCAGCGACCAGGACTTCCAGGCTATCGGCAAGAATAAGCCAGCCAATCGACTGAATCGGTACGCCCAGTTGCAAGTCGTATAGGACGAAACCTAGCAAACCCGCCGGAATAAGAATCGGCCAGGTTTTTCTTGGTACGACCAACAGGACGCCAACCAACAGCGCGCATCCAGGCCAAAGGGGCCAAAGGGTTTGGGGAGTGCTTATGCCTAAGGCTCCCGCCAATCTTGCAGCCAGATAGCACAGCGCAGTCACCAGGCATGCCAAGATAACCGTACGGAACGAAGAATTCAGCTCCGCCGTGTTCCACGATAGGCGCCTACGCTCGGTAACCGAATTGTTGCTTAGATCGGGAGCGATAAATTCCTCCCCGGCAGGCCACACGCCACCACGGCTCCGCACCTTGCGGGCCTGGCCTGAAGGCCGACGTAATCCTGCGTGCACTTACGGACTTGGGGCGAGTGTGCCGTCATAGGGACCAATCTGAGGAAAGTGCTGACAACTAGTTTGCCTGAGAGGTTGACCGCCTCTCAGGCGGGGCCAAGCGCGCTCCTCCAAAACCAGGATAGGGACTGTCGGGACACGCATGGGCGGTCAAGCGACCCTATCACAGAGCAACGCGAGCCGGTCTATATTCATTTGGGATTAATTGGCTGGGAATTAGCGACCGGTACGCGAGCGTACAGTACTCGGTTTTGTGGCCGATGGCAAGGTCGGAAGTGCGGAGTGCCCTCGGCAGCCCGCACCCGCCGTATTCAAGAATCTCGCGCTTCCGCTCGTCTCTCGACACCCCTTTTTCATCTCTCGCGAAGCGCCCAAAAGCCACTAACCGGGATTGTTAGTTTTGACAATTCTCTGACTACCGGTTCCGGCGCATTCTTGCCGGGATCATCCCGAAGAGAGAAGTGCCGTAGATGCTCCTTCCTTCGAGTGATACTGACTTCAACTTTATAGATCGTGTACGAATATCCGAACCGGACAGCCCTTTCGACTCTGCGGAGCAAAGGTTGAATTTCGAAAAGGAGATAAATCATGCGGCAAGAAATAAGAACAACAGCAACAAGGCTGGGAATTGCGCTCGTTCTGGCTCTGGTGGCGTGCACCCTGACGCCCGCCCAGGACGTCACTAGCAACTCCATGCCCGGAACCGATTTCTCGAAATATCATACCTATAAGTGGGTCACGATCGAGGGTGCAACTCAGCCCAACCAGATTCTTGATGCGCAGATCAAGCAATCCATTGACACACAGTTGGCCACCAAAGGTCTCACGAAGACCGATAATGACAAAGCTGATCTCTACGTTGGGTATCAGGCCTCCATCGATCAGGAAAAGCAGTGGAACGCCTACGGCATGGGCGGCGGACCTCGCTGGGGCGGCGGGATGGGCACGGCCACAAGTTCCACCATCAGCAACGGCACTCTAGTCCTCGATATGTATGACCCCTCCACCAAGAAACTGGTCTGGACTGGACGCGTCACCAAGACCCTTGATCCCGGCGCCAACCAGCAAAAGAAACAGAAGAATCTCGACAAGTCCATGCAGAAATTGTTGAAGAATTTCCCGCCCAAGGCGTAAAAGGAGCGAAGACTTGAAGATGTTCCGGAAAGGACTTTAATGAAAAATAGTGTGGGACGCATTTGGAATGTAGCGCTTCTTATTCCGGTGGTTTTTCTGGGCGGCCTTGCTTTTAGCCGCCCAGCTAACGCACAGAACCAGGAGCTGCAGGAGCGCGTCGCGGAGATGAAGGAAGCATCTGCCAAGAACAAGCAAGCCATGGCACAGTACACCTGGGTCGAGCAGGTCAACATCAGCCTCAAAGGCGAGCAGAAAAAGCAGGAGCACTTCCAGGTTCGCCTCGGACCCGACGGAAAGCCTCAGAAGACCTCGCTCGATCCGCCAGCCGAGCCGCCCAGCGGTGGCCGCCTGAAAAAGCAAATCGTCGAAAAGAAAAAGGAAGAATACAAAGAGTACGCCGAACAGATGAAAGCTCTCGCGCAGCAATACGTGCCACCCGACAAAGAGATGCTCCAGCAGGCTTATGCACAGGGGAATATTACCTTGGGTTCAGTTGCAGGCGCTCCCGGTGAGCTTCAACTGGTCATTCACAACTATCTGAAACCCCAGGATTCCATGACTCTGGTATTCGACAAAACGCAAAAGGAATTATTGCGCCTTCAGATCGCTTCCTACATGGATGATCCCAAGGATGCGATGAACCTCACCGTGGAATTCAGCCGCCTACCTCAGGGGCCGAACCACGTATCCAGCATGGTGATTGATGGCGTTAGCAAGCAATTGAATATTGCCACGCAAAACTCCAATTACCAGCATCTCTAAACTCCCGGCTTCACATCGCCTGGCGCTGCAGCGTTTAATTTGCATCAAAAAAACACGGAGGATCGGAATGAGAAATAAAATAATTGCAGTGATCGCTTTGGCAAGCTCGTGGGCTTTGGCTGTTCCCGCAGCGCATGCTCAGGCGGCCAGCAGCGATTCCACGGCCGTGACGGACCAAGATATCAAGCTGCTCCGCCAAGACATCCGCTCGAACAAAAAACAAATCATTGCAGCGAATTTGACCCTTACGGATGCGGAGGCCACAAAATTCTGGCCGGTCTACGACCAGTACGCGGCGGAAATGACCAAAGTCGGTGATCAGAAGTACGCTTTGATCAAGGAATACGCCCAGAATTTCGGCTCATTGACGGATGCTCAGGCACAAAGCCTGCTGGATCGTTCCCTGGCCTTGGATGAAGCCATCGCTCAACTACGCATAAAGTATGCGCCCATCGTTGGTAAAGTCTTGCCGGGCACCAAAACAGCCACTTTCTTCCAAATTGACCGGCGCCTCACGGGACTGATCGATTTGCAAATCTCTTCGCAAATTCCCTTGGTTCAACAACAGCACTAATTTCGAATCCGGAGGAACCCCAGGGAGCAAGACCTTCCTCGAAGGCTTGCTGTTGCGGTTGTCCTGAACACTCAGGGCTCGGAGAAAAAAGACATGGACGAGCCAAAGCGCACTTTCAAGCAGAAGGCCTACCGGGGATTGAAAGAGTATCTGGCCATCTCTCTCTATCTTTGGCTGGTCTTTGGCTTGTTCGTCCTTTACAAATCAGTGCTCCTCTCCGAGCAACATTTTTCTCTCCTCGCGCATGGAATCGCGCTCTTTAATGCACTGGCTCTTGGCAAAGTCATGTTGATCGCTCAGGAACTTCATTTTGCCGAACAATTCAAAGAGAAGCCGCTGATCTACCCGATTCTCTTCAAGTCCGTCGCTTTCGCTGCTGTCTTGGGTATCTTCAAGATTCTCGAGGAAGCTGGCGTTGGCTGGTATCACGGAAAATCGTTCCGCGAAAGCCTTAGTGAGATTGGAGGAGGTACGCTGGAGGGAATACTCGTTTTCGCGCTTATACTCGCCGTCCTTTTGATTCCGTTCTTTGCGTTCGGGGAGCTGCGTCGTGCTCTTGGCGAGGACAAATTGCGAACACTGCTTTTCACCTCTCGCCATTCTCCCAGCACATCCTCTTAAACGCGCCGCTCGCGCGCATGGATCGCGGTGCGATTAGAAAGCGAGTTCGGCCGCCGGCGACAAGCGCTTGAATCACTCAGTCAGTGACTCTTTTCCATGTATTATCCGGGTTGTACTCCGTTATCGCTGCGGCCAGTTCCACAGTTTTCTCCCCCAAGTCCTTCTGATAAACGACGCCGTTCTGGTTGATGATGAACGTCATCACACCACTCACCCGGTACTCGACGGGATAGGCGATAAGAGCCACTCCGCCAGTCAATTTATCGTCACTCAAATAGCTTTTCGCTCCGCCTTTTGCGGCAGTTCCCTGCCCCGTCAATATCCGGTACAAGTAACCGTGGTACGGCGCGGATTTTGTGATGTCGTAGCCTTGGCCCTCGGCCTGCCCCAACAACGGTCCCGCCGGGCTCGCCGGTTCGTTTTCGCCGGTTTCCCAATACAGTCCGTTTTGTTTGCCAGGTTCGCTGCGTAATTTACGCGCATAAATTCCGGCGGCCAATCCGTCGTGGCCAACGGCTGCATAGTCCTTCTGCGCGTCAATGTAACCCCGGCAAGCCGCGATAGCTCCCAACTCGTTGTAGCCAATCCGGCGAATCAGCAGTTCCTCTTTCCCCGCGGCGGTGTCAAATCTCCATTTGCCGCCGTCATTCACCAGAGGAATCGGCATGGGCCAGGCATTCGCGCCAACCTCCAGGATCCGCGTGTTTTGATCTCGCGTTACGATGGCGTGCTTCAATTTGTAGGCTTTCACAAAAGCTTTGGCGCCCGCGCTGTCCTGCACCGAGTCTCCCGAAAACACCAGTGCTTTGCCGTCCTCACCGAGCACTGCCACCATTTCATCCTGGTTGAAGTCTTCCGCAGACTTGACGAGAGCCTGCACAGCCTCGGCTGGGGTTGCGAAGGTCTTTTGGTCGGCAGCCAAAACCAGTCCAGGCGATAGCACCATAGCCAGCAGGAATATGCCGAGGAAAGTTCTCGCAAACATTTTCGTGTCACCGTCTCTAGAAGTTTTTTTTCTCATTGTTTATCTCTTCCGCCCACCACCGCTAGCCCGCGATGTCTGGCCCATGCTGGCCTGTCCGCGATTGCTGGCGGCGCGATCACTCTTGGGATTGCTCGCTCCCCCGAATGCTCCAGAGTTGGACGGCTGAGTGCGGTTCTGCGGTTGAGGAGCCGGGCGCGACGCGGGCTGTGTAGTCGGCCTCGATGCAGGCGCATTCCCGGTAGCAGGACGCGTCATTTGCGTACTGCCGGTGTTTGGCCGTGTCCCTCCGGGTTGGCTGAAGCCACGATCGGCCGAGGGATTCCTTGCGGGCGCATTGCCTGGGCTCATCCGATTGTTCGCGCCTGCGTTTACGTTCCCAGGTTGAGTGGATGGCCGGCCCTGCATATTGTTGCCGGCGTTGGCACCTTTGTTGCCCTGATAGGTAGTCTGTCCCTTCCAGTTGTTTGCGTTATTTCCGGTGCTGGTGCTGGGCCGCTGCGCCGGACTTGGGTTATTTCCCACATTCGCGCCGCCGGGGCGACCTTGCACGTTTCCCGTAGAAGGCCGGGCGTTGGCATTGGCGTTATTTCCGGGCCGGTTCCCCTGATAGTTGCCCTGGCCGACTCCCTTGTTCGCGCCGTTGTTCGTGTTGGCGGGTCGGTAGTTCACGCCTTTGTTTCCGCCGGGAGTATTCCCCATGTTCTTGGCATAAACGCCGTTGGGATTGTTGTTGTAAGGCACCGGCCTCGGCTTGTAACCAGGATTCAAATTATTGTTGTTGTTGAAGCGGTTGTAATAGTTGTTGTTTATATTGATGTTTACGTTGTTGTGGGCGTAGTAGGGTGGCCGGTGATAGTAGCCACCGCCGCCCCAGCCACCGTAATACACCGGACGATATGGCGGGGGGTAATAGGGCCTCGGGCCGTACCAAACGCCGCCATATCCCCACGCTGGATAGTAGTAGTGATTGCTGCTGATCGCCGAACCTACCGCGATGCCCACTCCGAACGACAATAGGCCGATCAGCACCGCATCCCCAGTGCTCACACCGGACTTTTGCTGCTGAACGACAACCGTGGAGCTGCTGCTCGGCGGAGGCGTGCCGCTGGTTGTAGTAGTTGTGGTGGTCGTTCCGCCGGAAGTGGTTGTCGTGGTGCTCGTGGAAAAGACCTGTTCCGGATTGTACTGCGGCACGTAGACCACCTTCGGGTCGGTGGGCTTCAGCTCTACAACTTGCGTTCCCTGATCCTGCTTGATGTCCACCTTCATTTGCGGCGAGCTTTTCAATGCGCCGGTGTCCACCGCTTGCGCGCGCAGTCTCTGAACCGATTCAAGCACTGCTTTTGGACTTCCTTGATAGGCCGCGCCCAATTGCTTGGTCCAGTCGAACTGTTGGCACATCATATCCACCACAGTCGGATAGTGCAGCAGCGCCTGCATCACCGGCGTAAAGCCTGCTTTCTGGGACGCCTGATCCAGCGCCGCTTCTTTTAGATTCTGATTCGCATCCAAAGCCAACCAGTTTCCGCCGTCCATCACTTCCTGAGGATCGACCGATGCCTGCAGCAGCACCGCGACCACCGGATCCGGATACAGCGCGATCGGCGCCAGAAGTTCATCCAGACCGTCCGCCGTCAAATTAACTTCCGGCAGCTGTACCGGCGTTTGTACTTGACCTTGCGGAGAACTCTGAGTGCCTGAAGGAGTGCTGGCCTGCGGCGCGGAAGAAGGGTCTTGCGAAGCGGCGCTTGTAGATTGTTGTTCGACCGGGGCAGCAGCCGGCACTTCTTTGGCTCCGCAGCCTTCCAAACCTATCGTTCCACTTAGCAGCAGGTACGCCATCAACAAAGACATGTAACTCTGAACTTGTTTCACAATTCCTCACTGAGAGACGCCATAGTCACCCCAACCGGGCATGGAGCATCCGTACGTGTTCCGAACATGCTGGCTTTAGGAATCCAGCCATGCCATTGTCAAAAGTGACAGGGGTTATTGTACGCCCAAGCTGAGAAGTTTCGGTAAGCAAGAAAATAATTTCGGCCTCCTCACTTGCCGTTAAGCCGACTGGACAGTTGTATTGCTGCTTCCGTATTGCTGCATCGAAGAGGTCATCTCACGGCTGCGTCGAACTACACGGCATGAGATTGACAAACTGTCAGTAATGCCAATTGTGTCGCTCCCAGTTCCGGGATAGCCTGCTGGCGTCTTTGGGTGCACCGACACCAAACCGTGCACTTTGCTATCCTGTGAAGGCTGTTGCCCAGCAACACAGTTCACAAACGTTGTATTCCGCGCGTCGCCGGGAAAGGGCATCACTGTGCACTCCTCTGAAATCATCCGGGCATGGGGCAAGATCCTCAAGGGAGAATCACCCTCTCTCTCGATTGAAATCACCCGTGAATGTCCTCTCAAATGTCCCGGCTGTTATGCCTACGACGATGCACATTTGGGCGGCGGACAAACTTTGCGCGACCTTAACGATCGAAGAGGTCAAGCCTTGGTAGATGGAGTTCTTGAAGTCGTCGATCGCCTGAAACCGCTGCACCTGTCTATCGTCGGCGGCGACCCGCTAGTCCGCTATCGCGAACTGGAGTTGCTGATTCCTCTTCTATTGGAACGTGGGATACACGTGCAGATTGTTACCAGCGCCTTTCGCACCATGGGACCCACGTGGGCCAGCCTCGAGCGTTTGCACGTAGTCGTCTCTATCGATGGGTTGCAACCGGAACACGATATCCGACGAGCGCCGGCCACTTACGACCGAATTCTGCGAAACATCGTCGGGCAGAGGGTCACCGTTCATTGCACCATCACCGGTCAAATGATGAAGCGGCCCCGATACTTGTCCGAATTCCTGGAATTCTGGACGCCACGCCCCGAGATCAAAAAGGTCTGGTTTAGCATGTTCACTCCTCAGATCGGAGATCAGATGCCCGAAATGCTGACTCCTGACGAGCGTACCCGGGCCATTGCGGACATGCTTCAACTTCGCAAGCAATATCCGAAACTGGATATGCCGGAGGTTGTGATTCAGCAGTTCGCTTCCCCGCCACACAGCCCGGAAGATTGTATTTTCGCCCAAACTACCCAGACGTTGTCGGCGGACCTGGAGACCAAGATCACTCCGTGTCAGTTTGGCGGGAATCCGGACTGCTCCTCCTGCGGATGCATGGCGTCCATGGGCTTGGCCTCAGTGGGCTCGCACAAGTTAGCGGGCGTCCTGGCCGTCGGGACTATTTTTCAGGCCTCCCACAAATTTGGCCAGCGCAGAGCAAAGTCCAGGCTTAAGCATCAAGCCAAGAACCCGCTGCTGATATTGCCTGTAGAAAAAGAAACGCGTAGCGGCGAAGAGCAAAGGAGGAACTAGCCTGTGACGTATGCAACCCTAACCAAGCTTTCGTCCTCCCGGCGTGAAAAGGAGCTGCTGTCCCTTTGCGATCTATCCGCGCGACTCGGCAACAACCCTCTTCTGGTACAAGCCAGCAACGGGAACACCTCCATAAAGCTCCACGGAACTCTGTGGATTAAGGCTTCCGGCAAATGGCTGGCGAACGCCATGCATGAAGAAACGCTGGTGCCGCTGGAGTTGGCGGAGGTTAGGGACTCTATTCAAAACGATACGGAAATTGCCCGGCGCTTCGCGGGAAATCGCGCTCTGCGTCCATCCATCGAAACGGCAATGCACGCCAGCCTTCGGCATCGGGTAGTCATCCATGTACATTCGATCAACGCCATCGCCTGGGCCATACGCCTGGACGGTCCCGACCAACTGAAACTGCGCCTGGCTGGTCTGCGCTGGCAATGGATTCCGTACGCGGCATCAGGTATTCCGTTGGCGCGAGAAATTGAAAACGCTCTGGCCGATGCACCAGAGACCGACGTTCTCATACTTGGCAATCATGGCTTGGTCGTTTGTGGAGAGGATTGTGATGCCGCCGAAGAACTTCTTCGTCGGGTCGAAGCACGGCTCGCGATTACTCCTCGCGAAGTTCCAAAGCCCGATACCAGGGTGCTCGGGACGATCGCGCGTTCCTCGAGATGGCAACTACCCGATGTCGATTTATTGCACGCATTAGGAACCGATGCGGTCTCTAGCAGAATTCTAAAAGGTGGTGTTCTCTATCCGTGCCAGGCGATTTTCTTGGGCAAGACGATGCCTCTAGTACCGGCCCCGCTTGCGGTTTCCAAATTCCGAGAACACTTGAACGGCCGGGACGTTACTCCTCCCTTCGTTGCTGTAGAGAGAAGCGGAGTGATGCTAAACGAGAAGATGACCGGCGCGGAACGCGCCACCTTGATTGGCCTTGCACAAGTCACTCAGCGAACCGAGCAATCCGCGCGCCTTCGCTATCTGCAAAGCGCCGAAGTATCAAACGTCCTGAGTATGGGCTCGCATGTTTATTTGGGGTCGAACTCGTACGCCAACCGGAGCTAAAACAAGTGCAGTGAGCTGCTGGACCTCGAAATACGTCGGCTACTTTCGATTCGCTTGCCTCTCGAATGCAAACACGACGTCCGCCGAAAAAGTGTCTTCGAAAATCGGGGACAGACGAGGAGCCTCAGGCGGTACGCTGTTACAGTATTGCGCTGCAAGATGGAAGGCGCATGGCGGAAGTAGAGGCGGCAGAACCTACAATTGCGATGGGAAGCTCGGCGAGGCATGAGATATGAGTGACTTTGGCACACGGCGTAATTTTTTTGAACGAATCCACATGGCTTTCGCGGGCCTGGTATTCACACGTGTTACGGGCCATCCGGGCTCAGACGCAACACGCCAGAATCCGAAAGACGTTGTGGATTATTACGAAAAGCTTGGAGTGACGAAGAGAATCAATGCCGCCGGAACGTACACATACCTGACCGGAGCGGTGATGCCGCCTTCGGTTCAGGAGGCCGTGGCGCAGGCGGCGAAGCATCCCGTATTTCTGGAAGAATTACAGAAGGCTGCCGGAGAATATCTCGCGAAGCGATTGCATTGCGAAGCGGCGATGGTCACAGCGGGCGCGGCATCTGCAATTACCCTGGCGACGGCGGCTTGTATGATGGCAGCGAATGGACCGGGCGCTGGCGAGGCCATGCCGACCAACCTGGAGGGCCTGAAAGACGAAGTGCTGGTTCAGAAGGCACATCGATACGACTACGATCATTCGTTGCGTAATTGCGGTATTCGCTTCGTCAACGTCGAGACCTTGAAAGACTATGAGGCCGCATTCACCAAGAATACGGTTATGTGCCACTTTTACAACGCCGCCGATGCAGGAGAAATAAGCAGGCAAGACTGGATCCGTGTGGCGCATGCTCATGGAATCCCGTGTTTCAACGATGCCGCCGCGGATGTTCCACCCATCTCGAATTTGTGGAACTACACGCAAATGGGTTTCGATCTGGTGGCCTTCTCGGGCGGCAAGGGCATCCGGGGACCGCAAAATGCGGGATTGTTACTGGGGAGAAAGGATCTTATTGCCGCCGCCACGAGAAGCAACAATCCTTTTGAAGATGTGGTGGGCCGCGGAATGAAAGTCGCGAAGGAACAGATCGTGGGAATGGTGGCGGCGGTAGATTGGTTCCTAAGCCAGTCTGACGCGGGATTCGAAATCGAGTTTCGCCGGCGCGCGGACTTGATTGCCAAAGAGCTTAAGGATATTCCAAGCCTGAAATCAGAGATACTGATTCCGCCGCTTGCTAATAACGTCCCGCACTTGCTGATTCGCTATGACCAGCAGCGCGTGAAGATCTCTCCCAGAGAAGTAAAGAAACAATTGCGAGAGGGCACACCGAGCATCGAATTGAATCCCGCTTCAGGTTCGAGCGAGGCAAGTGCCGGCATTCCCAACGATCCGAATAAGATCGTCGTGGGCGTTTGGATGCTGGAACCGGGCGAGGACGCAATTGTTGCCCGCCGCCTCCGTGAAGTCTTGACGAAGGCGGCGACGAGTTAGGGGAAAGACTTCGCTGGCACCCTCCGCGTTATCTTGATTCGTGCATGTGCAGAAGTTTGCGTGTTCGATCGACGGCCATGACCGAGTTGCCGGATAGCCGTAGTCTGCTGCGGATTCAGGCGAACAGCGGTACAATGCGGCTCGTAAATTCCTTCGCCTCCGCGAAGGCCACCCGATAACAAGAGGCTATTCATGGATCAGACGGTCGCACTGGTAGGCACGGGCCGAATGGGATCGGCCCTTGCGGCCGCGCTCTTCAAAAAGGGATTTGCCACGACGGTATGGAATCGTAGCGCCGCGAAAACTGCGCCTCTTGCCCAGCTCGGTTTGCGCGTAGCACCGAGCGTTCTTGACGCCGTGGTCCAGGCAGATGTCATCGTCGTCAACATCCATGACTACCACGCGACCCAGCGATTGCTAAGCCGGGCAGAGATCGAGTCTGCTATCCGAGGAAAAACGATCGTGCAACTGACCACCGGCACGCCGGATGAGGCCAGGGAGATGGAAGCCTGGGCCCGGCCGCTAGACATCGCGTACCTGGATGGCGCGATCATGTCCAATCGAATCGACATTGGGAAACCTACAGGCACGGTTGTGTACTCTGGTTCCGAAGAATTATTCCGGAGCATAAGCCGGTGTTGCTCGCGTTTGGGGGCAACGCCATGTTTATCAAGAGCCTGATGCCGGTCTTGGAGATGATGCTTACCCGTCTGCATGGCGCGATTCAGTCGAAGGACTATGACGACACCCAGGCTTCGCTCGATGTCTGGGCTCCATGTCCCAAAGAGCTGATTAAGTGGTGCAGAAAGCATGGGGTGGATCACAGTTTCGTTGACCCTCAACTTTCGCTCATGGAGAAGGCGATCCAGGCCGGCAAAGGACAGGCCGATTTTGCCTATCTGTACGAGGTGCTTAAGGGATCGAACTGACCGCGCATCGGACCAGCGCTCGGTTCGATCAACAGCGCGGGAGAGAAATGCAAGGGCGCTGGTAAAGCTGAAAGAGAGAAATTGTGATGTCGTACATTTTGGAACGCGACAGGTAGTTGCCATGAGAGAAACGTTTCGCAGAGTTGCTTCAGCAGGTGTCGTAATTTTGGCTTTGAGCGGATTGTTTGCGAATGCCGCAAGCGAAGAATCGCGCGGATCGTCCATTCTCGAGCCTGCCTCGGGTGTGTTACTCGGGCAATTCTACGGTGCCGGCAGCATAGACCAGACCAGGCTGAAGCTAGGGCGGACACCGGTCATTCACCTCGCGTATTACGGGTGGGCCACCGATTGGACCGGGAGCGTCACCCAGGCAGACTTGGCGGCGGGCCGCATTCCTCTCATTAGTTGGGAACCCCACAACATCGACTTCGCCAAGATAATCGACGGGAGCCTCGATGCTACGATCA
>Ga0210394_10005130_pt1 | contig 14817 bp, 15 predicted proteins | sample IncBWC12MmetaG_FD_160121 | JGI IMG/M metagenome (GOLD analysis project Ga0210394, IMG submission 160121) | Forest soil microbial communities from Barre Woods Harvard Forest LTER site, Petersham, Massachusetts, United States - Inc-BW-C-12-M | ecosystem: Environmental > Terrestrial > Soil >... | reverse complement strand
AAAATCGATGGGCTGTACCTCGCCGTTCTCGCGGTTCAGTTTGCCCGCCACCACCTGGGTGCGTGCCGTGGGAAAGCCCACGCCGTTGGAATTGGCCAACGTCACCCAGGCACCAAGATCAAGGCTGCTGCCGTCGGGCGATAAAATCGCGCTGTAGTCCGCGGCCCAGTCGAAGCCGCGCGAAAGATAGGACAGCGTGAGCTTGAGGGTCTGGGCTTGCGGGCTGCGCACCAGCACCGAGAGGGTGGGGTGGGCCGACAAATCACCGCCGGGCTCGAAGCTGAAGGTTTCCGGCAGCCCCGAGCAGCGCAAGGCTTCGATGCCCTGCGCGGTTTGCAGCACGACGCCGCCATCCGCGTCCGACAACAAGGTGCCGGCCAGCCGCTCCATTTTGCCGGTCTTGCGGTTGCCGCGCAGCAGTTCCACCGACTTGCCAACGGCGGATTCGACCAGCGCCGAGGGGCTCAACAGTTTCGCATCGCGATTCTTTTCGATGACCCCGCTCGGCAGCCCCGTGACGATGGCGCTGGCCGACTCGATGCCATCGGCCACTCCGGCAAATTTGATGCGGCTTATTCCCTTGGGCAGATGGACCGTGCGGGTCTCGCTCACCAGCGCAAACCCCGACAGATTGTCGAGATTGATCGCGCCCGAATTACGGTAGGGCGCGCGGTATACGGTCACCGCAAGATCAGCGGGCTGTTCCGCCGCGACGTCGGCGGCTGAGGACGTTGCTGCGATCCCCATGCCGATGAGCCACATCACGCCGCGCGCCAACATACCCGCGGCCCTAGTACTTGGTTTCGAAGCTGGCCGTCAGGGTGGTCTTGCCATTGGCGGGCACGCTCACCGCCCATTCGGCCGATTCGGCGCTGCGCCGCGTACTCTTCTGACTCTCGGTTTTGATGCTGGAATCACCCCACAGGCCATCCTGAATCAATTTGACCACCACGGCGCGGGGCAGCGCATTGGTCAATTCGTAGCGCATGTCGGTCTGCCAATCGAACGTCGACAGCCGCGTCCGCTTGTCGACTACGGCGTGTACTTTCACGTCGAACGCGTCCCCGGTTGCAAGCGACAGCGTCGATCCCATCGGCGTGTGATCGATGCGGCTCTCGCCTATGAACTGCGGCTCGCCGCGTTTGTCGCGCATATAGAAACGCAAAATGCCGGCCGGCAACTGATCGCCGAGACCGGCGTGGGCGCTGCTTGAAAAGCTGTACACGCTCTTGGCGCTTAACGGAGTTTCGGCGGTTCCCAGCCAGCGATTGCGAAATTCATAGCCATGTTCCGCCGGCACGCCCTGCACGTCGAGAAAACTGACCTGCTTGGTCTGCAGGTTGGCGATGGTCGTGCGTTCCGCGAGCGGATACAAATAAAAATCACCCAAGCGCTCGCGGCTGCCGCTTTCGGTTCCCGCTTCCTGCAAGGCCCCACGGCGCGGCGGCGGCCGATAATTTGGCCTGCCGCCATCCGTTTGGGCCGGCGAGCCGGCGACCAGGAGAGTCTGGGCATTCTCATAGGAGGTGCCGCTGGAATTCGTCAGCGTCACCCAACCCTGCACGTCCATTTTGCTGTCGCTCTCGTTGTAGAGCGCCACATAGTCCGCCTTCCAGCCAAGGCCCGGCGAGAGATAGCTCAATGTGGCGCGGCGAGTTCCGCTGTGGGCGCCGATCACGGTGACCGACAGGGTCGGACGCGCGCGCAGATTATCCGGCACCTTGTCGAAGATCACGCGTACCGGCAGTCCATCATCGCGCAGCACCTCGATGCGCTGGCCGATCTTCAGCACTACGCCGCCGTTGGTGGCGAGCACCTGCGCCTGCTCGCGCGTCTCGGCGCCGGTAGCCGGATTCACACGCACAATCGTGACTTCCCGGCCCACCGCCTTTTCCATCAATTTGCCCGGAGTCAGCAGATCAAAGTCGAAATTCTGCTCGACGATGCTGATATCGGCAGCCGTCAGCGACACGGTTTCAGGACGAATCTGCGCCGATACGTCCTGGAACTCGATGCGCTGGCGGCCTTCCTTGACCTCGATGTCGCGCCGATCCTGGATCAGCGCAAGATCATCGGCATAGATCGTAACCGACAGAGCTCTGTCGGCCGCCGTCGCCGGACCGGCCAGCATCAAGATCGCCCAGCCAATGCACAGTAGTGGCACGCGCATACTTACCCCCGACGTCAGTGGCAGGCAGTCTGCGGAATGCCGGCCGTGTTGTCATTTAGCGTCGGGCGCGGCCTGGAGGGGTTAGCGAATCGATACCTGCAGGCGTGGATTGGAGCTGGCCTCCATCCACGTCTTGATGCGCTTGGCGTCCGCGACTCGCGTGTACTTGCCGAGCGAATCGAGCAGTACGATTACCACCGAACGACCTTCGATGATGGCCGCCATCACCAGGCATTTGCCGGCTTCGGCGATATAGCCGGTCTTCTGCACGATGATGTTCCAGCCCGGATTGGCGACCAGATTGTCGGTATTGCGATACTCGATCAAGCGCCGGTGAATCCGCACGGCATAATTCCTGTCGGTCGAATACTCGCGAATGACGCTGTTTTTCGAGGCGGCGATCACCAGCTTGGACAAGTCCTCGGGACTTGCCACGTTCTGGCTCGACAGTCCGGTCGGGTCGACGAAGTGCGAGTTGCTCATGCCAAGCTCCGCAGCTTTCGCATTCATGGCGGATACCATGGCGGTGATGCCGCCGGGGTAATTATTTCCCAAGGCGTGCGCGGCGCGATTTTCCGAGGCCATCAGCGCAAGATGCATCAGATCGCCCCGCGTCAAGACCGTGCCCACGGCAAGCCGCGAAAACGCCGCCTTCGGGAAATCGCGGTCGGCCCCGGTGATCTCAATGGGTTCATCCAGCGGCTGCTTGGCATCCAGCACCACCAAAGCCGTCATCAGCTTGGTGATCGACGCAATGGGCGCGGCGACGTCCGAATGGCGCGCATACAGCACCGACGAATCCTTCTCATCGACGATGAGCACCGAACTGGATTTCAGTTTCGGAGCACCGATGTCCTTGGCGGTTGCGTTGCACGCCAGAATGGCGAGGGAAATCCCCATGAATGCGCGCAGGGCAAGCAAGCAGGTATCTCGATTAAGGCGCATTAATGTCTCATTGGGGATGGTCCGAACACTTGAAGCACACCATATGTTAATGACGCCGCGGCGTGACGCAGCGCTAACTTTGCCACTATTCCTGCAAAAGTCCAGTCCATTCAGGCATTTGCTTCGGTACCGGGCGATCGACGCAGCTCCTTGTCGCGGTACATCTTGTGTTCCGCAAGGCTCAAGAGCTCGCGCGTGTCGCGCGAGTCCTTGGGGTAGTTGACTACACCGATGCTGACGCTGCAGCGGATCATTCGCGAGCGCACGTCCAGTGTGGTCTTGTAAACGTTGTGCCGCACGCGCTTGATCACGGCTTCCGCCACCTCGGGCGAGGCGCCCGGCAGCAGCACGGCGAATTCATCGCCGCCGAAGCGGGCCGCATGATCGGTATTGCGAATGCTTCTCTGCAGACATTGCGCCACCAGCGTGATCGCGCTGTTCCCCGCCTCGTGGCCGAAGTCATCGTTGATGTCCTTGAGCTTATCCATGTCGATCATGAGCAGCGCATAAACGCCGCGATTGCGCTCTGCGGCGCCGTGTTCGCGCTGCCAGAGTTCGTTGAACATGCGCGGATTGAATAGACCGGTGAGCGCGTCGGTCTGCGCCAAATTTTCGATGCGCTCGCGCGCTTCAGTGATGTCCGCCGACAAGGTCGTGGTCAAATAGGCGACCAGCAGAAACGGCGCCAGCTGCCCCACCACCTGGCTGGCGTACAGCAGCGAAAACACATCGGTACCCGGCGTCGCGATGGCGAGCAGCAAATGGATAACCGCAATGGCGGCCACTTGCAGCAACGTGACCAAGCGCCCGAGGGTCAGCGCGCTCAGTATGATGGGCAACAAGTAAAGGTTCAGTAGCGGACTTGCACCTTTCCCCGTGAACCACAACACCCCGGTGATGAACAGCAGCATCGACCAGGATTCGATCACCAGTTTGGCGCGGGTGCGCCCCGGAAGGTAGCGGCGCACTCGAAATGCCACGATGGCGGCGGCGAACGCAGCGAGCAGGCCGAGAACCGGCCATAGCTGATGAATCAGCGTCCCCGACCAGATGAGCACCAGGGCCGCCAGCGCCAGACACAGTATCTCAATGGACCGCGTGCTGCGCACGGCTTACCCGGCTTGCGCCGCCGCGGTCGTGATCGGCCGCCCGTGCGTTTTCGGCGACGTCTTCAGCTCCTGCACGGCGCGCCTGACCTCGGCGTCGCGCTGAATCAGAGGCGCGCTTTCGGGGACAGGTGCGGCCGCGGGAGTTGGATCGCGCTCCAGCTCGATGTCGGGCGCAATGCCTCGATGATTGATGGATGCCCCCGACGGGGTGTAGTACAGCGAAGTGGTCAGCTTGACCGCACGATCATCGGCGAGCGGCACTATGGTTTGCACCGACCCCTTGCCGAAAGTCGTGCGTCCCATGAGTTTGGCGCGATGCTGATCCTTGAGGGCGCCGGCGACGATCTCCGCCGCCGAGGCCGTGCCGCCATTGACCAATACGATGATCGGAGCCCCGTTCAGAGCGTCTCCGGGCGTCGCGTCCATTTCGAATTTGGAGTCGGGAGTGCGCCCCTTTGCCGTAACGATAACGCCGCTATCAAGGAACGCGTCGGCAACCGCGACCGCCGCCTCCAGCACGCCGCCCGGGTTGTCGCGCATATCGAGCACCAGACCCGCAAGCTCCGCGCCGTTGCGCTTGCGCAGATCCTTGAGTGCGGCACCCAGGTCATCGCCGGTGGTCTCGCTGAACTGGGAAATCCGCACGTAGCCCAAGCCCGGCTCGATCAATTCAGCGCGCACGCTGTGCAAATCGACTCGCGAGCGCTTCAGCGTGAAGAGCAGGGGCTCCGCGATACCCTCGCGCATGATGCCGATCTTGACCGTGGTCCCTTCCGCGCCGCGCATTCGCCCTATCGTGTCCGCCAGGGCATTGGTATTCACGGCGACGCCGTCGATCGTCACGATGACGTCGCCGGAACGAATTCCCGCCTGAGCGGCAGGCGACCCATCGAAAGGCGCGATCACGACGACCTGTTCGTCCTCGATCGAAATCTCGATGCCGACGCCGAAATACCGGCCCGAACTGCTGATCTTGACCTCGTCGTATGCCTCGCCGTCCAGATAGGCTGAATAAGGATCCAGCGAGGACACCATGCCGCGAATCGCCGCCTGCAGCAGCTGATGATCGTCGACCGGATTCACATAATCATGCTTCACGCGCTCCAGCACCTCGGCCAGCATGCGGGCGTCAGCCCAAGGCAGATCGGCGCCGAGGCCCGGCTTGTCGGCCATGACGCCGTGCGCCAGCCCAAGCGACAGACCGATGGCGATGCCGACGGCCAGCAGTAAGAAGTTGCCGGGTTTCTTGATCATCAGAACCCGCAGCATACGTGCGCAGAAGGTTCGCCGCCAGCCGGCATCATTGACTATGGATTCGCCCTCAGCCAGGCCTTTGGGTCCACGGTTTTGCGCCCCTCGCGTATTTCGAAATACAGCTGCGGCTCGGCGCCGTCGCTGTCGCTCAAGGCAGCGATCACATCGCCCGGCGCGACCCAGTCGCCGACCGACTTGTAGAGGACCTCGGCGTGCCCGTACAGCGTCATGTAGCCGCCGCTGTGGCCGATGATCAGCAGCAGCCCCAAGCCCTGCAGCCAATCGGCATACACCACACGACCGAAGAAGGGTGCCCGCACCTTGGCGCCGCGGGCGGCATCGATCATCACACCGTTCCAGCGCACGCCGGCGGCGGAACTATCGCGCGCCGCGTTATAGCGTGCGCTGACCCTCCCCGGCACCGGCCAAGGCAATCGGCCGCGCATGGACACGAAGCTCTGCGTGGCGTCGACCGGGAAGTCCTGCATCACTCGCGCGAGTTCCGCCACCAGCGATTCCACCGCTTGTTCTTCGCGCTTCAAATCGTTGAGCTGCTGATTGCCGCTCGCCACTTTTTTCGTGAGCGCAGCAACCGCCTCGCTGCGTTCGCCGCGCGCGCGCTGCAAGCCGGCGATTTCGCGATTCGCATCCTCCTCGAGGGTCTGCAACTGTTGTGTTTGTTGTTCGATCTCCACGACCAATTGCTGCAGCCGGTTTTCTTCCTGCCGAATGCCATCGATTTTCTCGCTGCGCTGCTGCGCGAAATAGCCATAGTAGGTGAGAGTGCGGCCGAGGCTGGCGGGACTGCTCTGATTCAACAGCAGTTTGAGTTCATCCTGGCTGCCGATCATGTACGCCTCGCGCGCCTGCTCGGCCAGCGACTGCCGCTGCTCTTGCAGTGCATTTTGGACGTGCGCCTGCTCGGCGCGCAATTCCGAGCGGCGCCGATCGGCGCCGAGCTTTGCGGTGTGCAATGCGTCCACGCGTTGACGCTTCGCGGCAATGCCGAGTTCCGCCTCGCGGACGCGGGCGCTCAAGGCGTCGCGTTGCTTGAGGTCGGCACCGATGCGATTGGTCAGCTCGGCAATTCGCGCGCGCACCGCCGCGAGCCGGGCTTTCGCTTCTTTAGCAGCGTCCGCGTGCGTCGCGTCCGCGGGTTCGGCTGCCGCACCACGGCCGCTCGCGCCCAGCATGAGGGCCAGGGCGGCATACATGCACAAGCTGCGAAAGTTCCGATTCAGTATGCCAGCCTTCATCTTACGGCCAAGCATACAAGCCTTGTGCCCGCTGCTATACTTGCGCGCCCGAAAAACCCATATGTGCGAGCTGCATGCAGCGACTGTTAGAGTTCATTGGCAATCATCCGTACCTTGCGGGCGCGGCTCTTGCGGCTGCGGTAATCGTGGTCATCTACGAGCTTCGCGCCCGCATTCAAGCGTTTGCCGCATTGAGCGGCATGCAGGCTGTCCGGCTCATGAACCAGGGCGCTTTGGTCATCGACTTGCGCACCAAGGAGCTGTACGACGCGGGGCATATCGGCGATGCCCGCCATGTGCCTCTGGCCGAACTAGCTGCACAGGCGGATTCCTTGAAGAAATGGCGCGATAAGAACGTCATCACCTATTGCGACAACGGCATCAACGGCGCAAGCGCTGCGCGCGCACTGATCAAGCTCGGCTTCACCAAGGTGTTCAATCTTCAAGGCGGACTCAATGCATGGGTGAAGGACAACTTGCCGCTGGCGAAGACGGCATCCGGGGGCAAGAGCAGTTCGAAATGACTCCGCCGGAGGTTACTCTTTACGTCGCGGACTGGTGTCCGTTTTGCCTGCGGGCCAAGGAGTTGTTGACGCAGAAGAATGTGGTCTTCCGCGAAGTCGACGTCGATGCAGACGAGAAGTCCCGCGAGGAAATGATTGCGCGCAGCAACCGGCGCACGGTTCCGCAGATTTTCATCGGCGACAGGCATATTGGCGGGTGCGACGATCTATTCGCACTGGACAGCAGCGGGGAATTGGATCGGCTAATTCAGGGGGCAGGATGAACGAGGTTAGAACGGCGGACGCGGAGGCCAACGCCGGCGGCGTCCAAGTGAGCTTGCAGAGCGTTTACTTGAAGGACTGCTCCTATGAGTCGCCGAATGGTCCGCGCGTGCCGAACAATCAGGCCTGGGAGCCGAAGTTTCAGCTCAACATGAACACCTCGGCGGAGGAACTTTCGCCGGAGGTGCGCGAGGTATTGTTGACCATCACCGTGGAAGCCAAACAGGGTGAAACGACGCTTTACCTCGTAGAGGTCAAGCAAGCGGGGATGTTTTCGATCAGCGGCGCATCAGCAGAGGACTTGAAGCGCCTGATCGGCAGCTTCTGTCCCAACGTCCTATTTCCGTTTGCGCGCGAAGTGATTTCGGATTTGATCATCAAGGGCGGATTTCCGAATTTTGTGCTGCCGTTGGTCAACTTCGATGCCTTGTTCGCCCAGGCGGCGCAAACGGCGCAGCCGAACCTGGTCAACTAGCTCCATGCAGACGCGGCGCGCGGAACCGATGACGGTTATTGGCGCCGGTAGCTGGGGCACGGCACTGGCCATTCTGTTGGCGCGAGAAGGACACCCCACGCAACTCTGGGGACGCGACCGCACCCAGCTCGATGCAATGCGCCTCAGCCGAAGCAATCAGCGCTATCTGCCGGACGCGCTGTTTCCCGACACGTTGCGCGTCGCCGCCGATTTGGGGCCGGCGCTCGAAGAGGCGCGCGACGCGCTGATCGCCGTGCCCTCGCATGCGTTTCGCGAAACGTTGCAGCGCATACAGCCGGAGTTGGGCGCGGCGACACGCATCGCCTGGGCAACCAAGGGTTTCGAGATGGCGACGGGAAAGCTGCCCCACCAGGTCGTGCATGAGGTCCTGGGCGCGAGGCCTGGCGCGGTGCTGTCCGGACCCACGTTCGCCCGGGAAGTGGGCGCCGGGCTGCCGACGGCGATGACCATCGCGTCGCGCGATGAGCATTTTGCCAAGGAACTCGCGCTCAGCCTGTCAGGACCCAATTTCCGCGCCTACACTCAGACCGACATCATGGGAGTGGAAGTCGGCGGCGCGGTGAAGAATGTCATTGCCATCGGCTCTGGGATCGCGGATGGCATGGGATTCGGCGCCAATACCCGCGTGGCCCTGATTACGCGCGGACTCGCCGAAATGATGCGCTTGGGAGTCAAGCATGGCGCGCTGCGCGAAACCTTCATGGGTCTCGCGGGCCTTGGCGACCTGGTGCTCACCTGCACCGATGATCAATCCCGCAACCGCCGCCTCGGCATGGCGCTGGGCCGGGGAGAATCACTGCAGCAAGCGCAAAGCGCCATCCACCAAGTCGTGGAGGGAGTGCCCGCCGCGCGCGCGGTCTGCGACGTGGCCGGGCGATTGAACGTGGACATGCCCATCTGCCGGGAGATTTATCGCATCGTTTACGAGAACAAGCCGGTTCGAGCCGCGGTACAGGCGCTCATGGGGCGAGAACTGCGGTCGGAGCCGGAATAGCGGACTGGTTTGCAAATTCAACCATTGGGAGCGGGACATGAAACGCATGGATATTAGGGCTGGCGCGGCGTTGTTCGCGAGTTTAGGGATGGCCGCCGTGCCGGCGGCGGCGCAATCGGCTGCCGATATTTCGCTGACGCGTCTCGATTGCGGCAAGACAACGACGGTGGCGGATGTGAGCCGCTTCTCGGATGTGGCCGCGTTTCCGGGCTTGAAGATTCAGCTGACATTCAGCTGCTATCTCGTCAAGCACGGTAACGACTACCTGGTATGGGATGCCGGCAATCCGGCGGCAACCCCGGACAAAGCCTTGCCGACGTCGCCCGCGAGCTCACTGGTGGAGCAGCTGGCCCAGCTCAAACTGACACCCGCGCAAATCACCTACGTCGGCATCAGCCACTATCATGGAGATCATGTGGGGCAGGTCGCTTCCTTCCCGCAAGCGACCTTGCTGATCGGCAAAGGCGATTGGGACGCGCTGACCGATGCGAAACCCATTGCTGCGGCCAATCCTGCGAATTTCGCGCATTGGATCAGCGGCGGTGGAAAAGTCGAGTCGCAATCGGGCGATAAGGATGTATTCGGCGACGGCAGCGTCATCATGTTGAATACGCCGGGGCATACACCCGGCCATCACAGCCTCTTGGTGAAGCTGAAAGAAACCGGCAATGTGCTGATAAGCGGCGATCTGGCGCATTTCCGCGAAAATTACGATGGCAACGGGGTCCCGACATTCAACACCAGCCGCGCCGAGACATTGGCGTCGCTGGATCGATTCAAGAAGCTGGCCGCAAATTTGAAAGCCACCGTCATCATCCAACACGATGCGCGCGACATCGATAAATTGCCGGCTTTCCCAGCCGCCGCCAAATGAGCGCAGGTTCATTCATGATGCAGACAACATCCGAGCCGGCCGGTTGCGGGGTGCGCGACTTCACACGCATCGCCCTTTTGCTGTCGTGTTGCGTCGCTGCGGCGTGCACGCCGTCGCATTCGGTCAAATCGCGGCTCGCGGCTCAGAACGAACTTTTCGAAGAGTACTTTCAAGCGGAACTGCTGGCCCACCCGGAACGCGCAACTGCCATCGGAGACTATCGATATAACGACCGGCTCGATGATTATTCTCCCGCCGCCATACTGCGCCAGCATGAGCGCGACGAGAGCTATCTGGCGCGCCTGAATGCGATTGCCACTGGCGGCTTTCCGGAACAGGACAGGGTTTCCCACGAAGTTCTGCTGCGCGCACTCACGCAGCGCAATGCAAATTTCAAATTCAAGGAATACGAGATGCCCGTGAATCAGATGGAGGGGCCACATCTGCGCCTTGCCGATCTGCCGCTTTCCGCTCCTCTCGATTCCACCAAGCACTACGAGGACTACATCGCGCGCCTCCATCAGATACCGCGCGTATTCGCAGAAACCGAGGCCGTGCTTCGCGAAGGCGAGGCCGACAAGCTCATGCCGGTGCGGTTTCTGCTGGAGAAAATCCCCGCCCAGTGCGATGGCGTGATCGCGGCGGACCCGTTTCTGCTCCCGACCAAGAAGTTTCCTGCCGCCATTTCACCCGAGGACCAGCGGCGCCTGGCCAAGGCAATCACGGATGCGGTAGTGAACGAAGTAATTCCGGCGTACAAGGGCTTCGCTGTGTTCATTGCCACCGAATACGCGCCGCAGGGCCGCACCACCTTGAGCGTCGAATCGCTGCCGGGCGGGAAGGAGCGGTATCTTAACGACATTCGCAGCCGTACCACGGTCAGCACTCTATCCCCCGCGGAGATTCACGAGATCGGCTTACACGAGATCGAGCGCATCCAAGCCGACATGCTGACCATCGCGCGGCGCTTGGGCTTTGCCGATCTGGCATCCTTCCGCGAATCGCTCAAGACCAATCCCAAGTACATCCCCAGATCTGCCGACCAGATTCTGGATGACTTCCGCCGCTACATTGCGCAGATGCAGCCCAAGCTGCCCGACTTGTTCGGCTACATCCCCGGATCGCCGGTCACCGTCGAGGCCATCCCGGAATTTCAGGCGGCGGCGGCCACGCACTATCAAACCGGCACCCCCGATGGCAAACGCCCCGGGCGCGTGGTGGTCGCCACGGCTAATTTCGCGCACCGAACATTGATCGATGATGAGGCCACTGCGTATCACGAAGGCATCCCCGGACATCACATGCAGCAGTCGGTGGCGCAGCAAATGACGGGGTTGCCGAAATTTCGCCAGCACGCCGGCAACTCGGGTTACATCGAGGGTTGGGCACTGTATGCCGAACAGCTGGGCAAGGAGGTCGGGTTCTACCAGGATCCGGTCAGCGACTACGGCCGCTTGAGCAGCGAGCTGTTTCGCGCGGTGCGGCTCGTGGTCGATACCGGCCTTCACTCCGAGGGCTGGAGCCGCGATCAGGTCGTGGAGTTCTTCCGCAGGTATGAAGCGGTCGATGAGCCCACCATCCAGTCGGAGACCGATCGCTACATTGCTTGGCCGGCGCAGGCGCTTTCCTACAAACTCGGCCAGCTCAAGTTTCGGGAGCTGCGCGACCGGGCTCAGACAGCGTTGGGAGCCAGCTTCGACATTCGCAGTTTCCACGACGAGATGCTCAACGGCGGGGTTCTGCCCCTCGATCTTTTGGACTCGCGTACCGACAGCTGGATCCGCGCGCAAAAACTGGCCGGCAAAACCGCGGCTAATTGACGCCGAATCGACCGGGCTCGCGATCGAGCTTACGAGGACGACAATACGAACTGGTTGCCGTCGGGATCCTTGAACACCGCAAACTCGCCCCAGGGCTGCTTTTCGGGGCCTGAAACGAATTCGACGCCGCGGGCGGTGAGTTGCCGGTAAGTCGCGGGCACGTCGTCGCAGGCGAATGAGCCGTTGAAAAACGTGCCGATGCGGCTCTCATGGCCGTCCGGAGTAAACAGCACCACCCGCGTCGCCGAATTGGCGACGCGCAGCTCGATCCAGCGCTGCTTCTCACTGAAGATCTGATCGGTGGCCACGGCGAACCCCAGTTTCTCCGTATAGAATTTCAGTGCCCGATCCTGATCTGTGGTTGGTATACCGACGAACTTTAGCTGGGTAATCATCAAAATCCCTCCGATTGCCGACTGCGGCGACGCACGGGATTATTCAACATTTCCAGAGAACATCGCGCCGATTATCGCTATAGTAATTGTCGATGCAGCGTTTCAATCTGGACAGCTATGTGGTGGATGTGCTGATGCCGGATCTGGTGGGGCATGATCGGCGCCCGGCAACGTTCGTCGTTTATCTGTTTCTGTTGCACCGCGCAGCGGCGGCCAAGCGCGACTCGGTTTCGGTCAGCCTGCAGACCATCGCCACGCGCACGGGATTGTCGAAGTCCACGGTGCAGACCGCGATTCGTCATCTGCGACGCCGCCGACTGCTGGATCCGGCGGTCAACGCAACGGTCACCAACCCGGTCCGGCGAGTATTGCGGCCCTGGAATCGGGCCTGAGTTCAAATCCCTGGTCGATCCAAGCGGTCGCACCGGCCGGCGAAGCCGATTTGACGCCACGCCTCAAAGGCCACGATTGCCACGGCATTGGATAGATTGATGCTGCGGGTGCTGGCCCGCATGGGGATGAACAGGGAGTTATCGCGGCCGACCTTGGCTAACACGGCTTCCGGGAGCCCCCGGCTTTCCGGTCCGAAAAAGAACGCGTCGCCGGCGCGATATGCTTCATCGCTGTAAGAGCGTCGTGCCCCCGTCTCCACGCAGAACCAGCGCGCTTCTTTTAGTTCGATCAAACAGGCGTCCAAGTTCGGATGAACTTTGACGGCCGCCAGATCGTGATAGTCGAGCCCGGAGCGGCGCAGGCTTTTGTCGTCGAGGCGAAAGCCCAAAGGCTCGATCAGATGAAGAGCGGCGCCGGTATTTGCGCACAAGCGTATGGCATTGCCGGTGTTCGGCGGAATCTCCGGTTCGAACAGTACGATATGAAACATTGCGGAGGCTTTTATCTAGCCGGTACGACCGGCTCATCGACCAGCGGGCTAGTTGATGTCTTCCATGCCCAGCTCCTTCATCTTGCGCGTCAGGGTATTGCGCCCCCAACCCAGTAGTTTGGCCGCATCCTGCTTCAGGCCATCGGCCTTGCGCAATGCCACCCGAATGAGTATTCGCTCCACTTCGGGCACCGCCTGATCCAACAGACGCTGCGCACCCGCCTCCAGCTCCTGCTCTGCCCAATGCGAGAGCTTCGCCATCCAGTCGTGATTGCTGGCTTGGCCGGCGATGGCACCGCCAAGATCGGGAGGGATGTCCTCGGCGCGCACCTCGCGGCCCGGAGCGGTCACCGTGAGCCGCCGGCAGGCGTTCACGAGCTGGCGGACATTGCCCGGCCAATCGTAGGTGACCAGCGCCGTCTCGGCCGGCGTGGTCAATATTTTCGGTTCGACCCCCAGTTCCTGGCCGGCAACCGACAGGTAGTGGCGCAATAATTCTGGAATGTCTTCGCGCCGCTCCCGCAGCGGCGGAATCTCGATTCGAATGACATTGAGCCGGTGCAGTAGATCTTCGCGAAAATGACCGGATTTGACGCGCGCCTCGAGATCCTGATGCGTGGCCGCGATCACCCGCACATCGACCTTCACCGGAGTCTGTCCGCCGACGCGATAAAATTCGCCTTCCGCCAACACACGCAGAAGCCGCGTTTGCAGGGCCGGCGACATGTCGCCGATTTCGTCGAGAAACAGCGTGCCGCCGTCCGCTTGTTCAAAGCGTCCGCGGCGCAGCGTATCGGCGCCCGTAAAGGCGCCTTTTTCATGACCGAACAGTTCGGACTCCAGCAGATCCGCGGTGAAGGCCGCGGTGTTGAGCGCGACGAAGGCTTTGCTGGAGCGCGGACTATGGCGATGCAGCGCGCGCGCCACGAGTTCCTTGCCGGTGCCCGACTCGCCGGTAATCAGTACCGTCATGCTCGAGCGCGACAATCGGCCCACGGCGCGAAACACCTGTTGCATTGCCGCGGCTTGACCCAGCAGTTCAGGGATACTGCGCCTCGCGGCCTCCACGTCCGTGGATACGGTGGCTTGTTGCGCGGCGCGGCGCACCAGATCCACCGCCTTGTCGATATCGAACGGCTTGGGCAGGTACTCGAATGCCCCGCCCTGGTAGGCAGCGACCGCCGCATCCAAATCCGAGTGCGCCGTCATGACGATGACCGGCAAACCCGGCCGCGACACTTGAATTTCCTTGAGCAAGTCGAGACCGCTGCGGCCGGGCATTCGTATGTCCGTCATCAAGACATCGGGCGCGTCGCCGCGCAGCGCGGTCAAAACGTTATCGGCTTGGTCGAAACATTTCGCCAGCATGCCGCTGCCTTTCAGGGCCTTTTCGAGCACCCAGCGAATCGAAGCGTCATCGTCGACCAGCCAGACTTGCAGAGGCTTCGAGTTCATACGGAGTCCATCGGCAGGGAAATGAGGAATATCGTTCGCCCCGGGGCGCTGTCGAATTCAATCAGGCCACCGTGACGGCTGACGAGATCCTGCGCTATTCCCAACCCAAGGCCGGTGCCGTCGGCGCGACCGGATACCAGCGGATAGAATATGGTGTCGCGAATTTCGGAAAGCACGCCGGGGCCGTTGTCTTCGAACTGAATCGACGCAGCCAAGCGGTGGCGGTGCGCGCCGATGCTGACGTTGCTCATCGCACGAGTTCTCAAGATCAGTCGCGGCGACTGCACCGCCTCGCCGGACAGCGCCTGGATGGCGTTGCGGCCCAGATTGAGCATCGCCTGGATGATGTGATTGGGGTCCACCGTGAGCGGCGGGAGACTT
>Ga0210394_10005129_pt1 | contig 14818 bp, 13 predicted proteins | sample IncBWC12MmetaG_FD_160121 | JGI IMG/M metagenome (GOLD analysis project Ga0210394, IMG submission 160121) | Forest soil microbial communities from Barre Woods Harvard Forest LTER site, Petersham, Massachusetts, United States - Inc-BW-C-12-M | ecosystem: Environmental > Terrestrial > Soil >... | reverse complement strand
CTGCCGCTCGAGGCCTTCGAGCCCATGGTGCAGCGTGTGATGGCGCGCCCCAAGCGCTCGATTTATCTGCGCGAGGATCAAAAGGAAGGAACGGAGCTGCTCGCCGTTTAGGGCTTGGCCGGCGGCGGTGCAGCAGCGCCTTCTTCCGCGGCGATGACTCCCGGCGTGCGCCAACCGCTGCGCAACCCCCAGAAGTAGAAGGCGAGCGACGCTAGCGCCACGCACAGCTGGTCCCAGCCGTAGCGGATGTAATCGTGGCCTTCGAATTGCTTGCTGCCGGCCCAAGACAGAGCGGTGATGGCGAGAAGATACGTGCCCAGCCACCAAGCGCCGCGCAGCTGCCGGCCGAAATCGCGCCAGTCGGCCTTCGCCTGGTAGTACAGGTACACCGGCATCGGCAGAATCAACAGCAGCATGATCTGCCCGGTGTGCGGCCAGCGGGCCCAGAACAGCATCAGCGTCGCGAGCACGAAGGCCATCGGCGCCAGCACTCCCAATCCGGGTACGCGCAGCGGGCGATGCAGGTTGGGGGCCGTGCGGCGCAGCACCATGACGCTGATCGGCACCACGAGATAGGTAATGATGGTGGCGACGGAGATGACCGCCGCGAGCTTGCCCCAGCCGCGGAAGAAGAACAGAAAGATGAACGACACCGCCAAGTTGAACCACATCGCCGGGCGCGGGATGCCGTAGCGCGGGTGCACGCGGCCGAAAATCTCGGGTATGGTGCCGCTCACCTCCATGGCGTAGATCATGCGCGCGGTGGTGGCCGTGTAGGCGCTGCCGGTGCCGCTGGGACTGACGAAGGCATCGGCGTAAAGCAACAGGGCGAGCCAGTTGAGATTGAGCGCGAGCGCCAACTGCGCGAACGGCGAGCTGTATTCGAGTCCCGCCCATCCTTCGTGCAAATGTTCCGGCGCCACCGCGCCCAAGAAGGCGACTTGCAGCATGAGGTACACCACGCTGGCCAGCGCGATCGAGCCGAAGATCGCGAAGGGCACGCTGCGCCCCGGATGGCGTGCCTCGCCGGCGAGGTTCACGGGGCTTTGAAAGCCGTTGTAGCTGAACACGATTCCGCTGGTGGCAACCGCGGTGAGGATGGATGCCAAATTTCCGACGTGCTGCCCGCCGTGCACTCCCACCTGAAAATTCTCCCAATGAAAACTCGTGCACATGAGCGCAACCGCGGTCCCGGCAGGCACGATCAGCTTGAAGAAGGTGATGGCGCTGTTGGTGTTCGCAAAAACCTTCACGCTCCAGAAATTGACCAGGAAATAAATCACCACCAGCGCTGCGGAGATCCATAAGCCCGGTGCCGTCAGCTCGCCCTGGCCGTTGGCGGCGTGCATATACAAATGCTGCGCCCAGGTCCACGGCCATGAACTCATGTACTGCACCGACGCTTCGGCCTCCACCGGAATCACGGAGACGATGGCGATCCATGCCGCCCAACCGGCCACGAAGCCCACCAGCGAGCCATGCGAGTAGTGTCCGTAGCGGACCGCACCGCCGGATTCCGGAAACATGGCGCCCAGCTCCGCATAGGTCAGCGCGACGAATAATATGACCACCGCGCCGATGATCCATGCGTAGATTGCACCGGGACCGGCCAGCTGGGCCGCACGCCAGGCGCCGAACAACCAACCGGAGCCGATGATGGAACCCAAGCCTGTGAACATCAACGCGATGGCGCCGACTTCGCGTCGGATTGCACTTTCATTGCTCATGTCTCCCTCCTGAGCGGACTTTAGCGGCTTTACATCGGTTTGCGCCAGACGCTCGAACGAGGCATACAGTCGTCGCTTGATATACACCGTGAAGAATCGGCTGCAGCGCACGCTATTCGAGCCGCTGCTGGCCCTATTGACGCAGGGTGTCTCGCCGCAGCGTCTGGCGCTCTGCGTGTCGATCGGCGTGGTGATCGGCAACATTCCGATTCTCGGGGTTTCGACGATTCTTTGCGCCATCATCGCGCTGCTCTTTCGCTTGAATCTGCCCGCGATTCAACTGGTGCAGGCAGCCATGGCGCCCACGCAAGTATTGTTGATCATTCCATTCGTGCGGCTCGGCGAATGGATAGTGCGCGCGCCGCCGCAGCCCATCTCGATCAAGGCCACGCTCGCACTGATGGCGCAGGGCATCTGGCATACTGTGGAGGTGCTGCGGGACGCGATTTTGCATGCAGGTTTGGCGTGGACCCTGCTGGCACCTCTGTGCATTTATCTGCTCTACCGGCTGCTGACGCCGCTGTTCGAGCGAGCAGCAGCAGAAATCCGCCGCACCTGAGGCCACCGAAGCATGCGCAACGTCCGCGTCAAGGTTCACATCAACGCCCCGATTGAGCGGGTGTTCGATGCCGTCAGTGATCACGAACGCTTCTTGACGGCGGCCGACGGCACTACCACGACGCTGCTTCGTGATGGCAATCATGAGCGGGTCGGCCTCGGCTGTTTACGAGAGGTGAAGGTTGGGCGCCGCGCCTGGTATGTGGAGGAGATCACCGCATGGCAGCGACCGTCGTACTTCGAGTACACGATTCGCAAGGCGTCAGTGCCAATACGTCACGAGGTATCCCGTCTGACATTCACGGCAGCCGACGGCGGGACGGCTGTGGAATGGACGTCGCGATTTGCGATTCCGATTCCCCTGATCGGCGGATATCTCGGCGCCAAGGCCGAAAAATTGTACTCGAAGGCATTCACCGGGCTGCTGGCCGCCGCGAAAGCGCGGCTCGAGAAAACCGTCACGGGTCTCCCAATTGCTGGCCCGCTGCCCTGATCGCGTCAACAATCGCATCGCGCGACTTCGCGTCCGCCACATCGATCACGATTCGCGCCGCGCCGTCCGGCTTCTTCTGCAGCCGCGCGTGCACGGATTTTGTCTTTAAAACCTCGCTAATCATCGATGACTCGGCTTTTTTGGCAGGCTGAGCGGCCTCGCCTTTCGAGACCTTTCGCACCAGATTTTCGGTGTCCCGAACCGACAATCCGCGCTCCGCCACGAGCCTTCCTAACCGCACCCTCTCGGCACCGCCCTCCAACCCCAGCAGCGCCCGTGCATGCCCCATGCTCAATGCCTTGGAATCAATCAACGTCACGACGGACTCCGGCAAATCCAGCAAGCGAATCAGGTTCGTGACTGCGGCGCGCGAGCGACCCACGGTCTCCGCGACTTGCGCATGAGTCAGAGAGAACTCTTCGATCAAGCGTTTGAGCGCCCTCGCCTCTTCGGCCGAGGTCAGCTCCTCGCGTTGAATGTTTTCTATGAGTGCGACCGCGACAGCCTGGCTGTCGGAGAGCTCCCGAACAATCACCGGTATATTAGCGAGCCCCGCCAACTGCGCCGCTTGCCAGCGCCGCTCGCCGGCGACAATCTCATATTTGGCGCCGCCGCCAGTTCCCTGGGGCAACGGGCGCACCACGATCGGCTGGATCACCCCATTTGCCTTGATCGAGGCCGCGAGTTCCTCGAGCGGCTCCCTATGGATTTCACGGCGCGGCTGAAATGCGCTGGCTTGCATGAGCGAGACGGGCAGTGTGCCGCCACCGCGGCTCGCGCTCACCGTGGGAACCGTCCCCAACAGCGCCCCCAACCCTCTTCCTAGTCTGGATTCAGCCACTGCTTCACAACGCCGCAGGCTCGCCTTCACATCCATGCTCGCAGCGGTCTCTCTCGATTTGCAGCGTCGCGTGGTGGATATGGAAGCGGCGTTTTAGATTCGGCGTCAACGCGTTCAAGAGCGCGTCTTCCGCACCCCGTTCCGGCACCACCAAGTGCGCGGTCAAAGCCACGCTGGTGGTGCTGAGCGCCCAAATGTGCAGATCGTGAACATCGGTTACTCCGCGCTGATCGGCGAGAAAGGACATGACGGCCGACGAATTGACGCTGGCGGGAACGCCGTCCAGCGAAAGCGTCAAGGAATCCCGCAGCAGTCGCCAGGTGCTCATCAAGATCACGGCGACGATTGCCAAACTGACGATGGGGTCCAATCGGCTCCAGCCCGTGAGCACAATGAGTAGACCCGATAACAACACGCCCGCCGATACGGCGGCATCGCTCAGCATGTGCAGGTAAGCGCTGCGCCTGTTCAGATCGCCGTGACTGCCGGCATGCAGCAGCCAGGCGCTGATGCCGTTGAGGACAATGCCGATGCCAGCCACGGTCATTACGGTCTGCCCCGCCACGGGAGGCGGCGACCCAATCCGGCTGGCGGCCTCCCAGGCGATGGCGCCGCATGCCAACAGCAGCAACACGGCATTGACGAGTGCCGCCAGCACGGAGGAGCGTCCGAGTCCATAGGTAAACTTGGCCCCCGGCGCGCGGCGTCCCAACAACAAGGCCGCCCATGCGCAGACCAGGCCCAGCACATCGCTCAAGTTATGCCCGGCGTCCGCAATCAATGCCACCGAGTTCGAGACAAAGCCAAAGCCGCCCTCGATGACCACGAAAACCAAGTTGATGCCCACTGCGAGGCCCATTCGCAGGTTGATGCGCTCGGCCGTTATCGCGTGCGCGTGGCCAGTGCCATGCGCGTGCTCATCGCCATGATCGTGGGAATGTTCATGGGCGTCCTGATGCGCATGCGCACTGTGATCTTCGTGTTGCATCGGGCTAAATCCTCACCCCTAGACAATACCGCAAAAGGTCCGGCGCGGCGGCAAACCCGCCGTTCAGAGGCCCAGATCGCTCAATGAAGCATGGCCGTCCGGGCGCCGCCCCAGCGGCCAGCGATACTTGCGGTCGCTCTCCGCAATCGGCAGGTCGTTGATGCTGGCAATGCGCAGTCTCATCAAGCCGTGCTCGTCGAATTCCCAGTTCTCGTTGCCGTAGCTGCGCAGCCAATTGCCGCTGTCGTCGTGCCACTCGTACGCAAAGCGCACGCCAATACGGTTGTCGCGAAATGCCCAGAGCTCCTTGATCAGGCGGTAATCGAGCTCTCGCGCCCACTTACGCGTCAAAAACGCCTGAATGGCGTCGCGTCCTTGGAGAAATTCCGCGCGGTTGCGCCAACGGCTGTCGATGGTATAGGCGAGCGCGACACGCGCGGGATCCCGGGTATTCCACGCATCTTCGGCCATGCGCACTTTTTGCTGCGCGGTTTCCAGGGTAAAGGGCGGCAGCGGTGGTCGGTCCATCTCAGAAATGTCGCGATAAATACAAGGTCACGCTCTCGATTTTATAGAAGCTCTCCGGGCGGACTCCCTGCACATCGGTGGGCAATACATGATCGCGCGCGACATTTTGCGCGTAGCGCAGGTCCAGGTCCAAATCCCAATTGCGGATGATATTTCGCCACTGACCACCCATGCCTCCATACACGGACGTCGCCGGCGTCTCCAGGTTGTAGCGAGCAACACCCGCGAACAGACTGAACGCGAGCGGACTATCGAAACGATGGCGATAATCCAGCGCGCGCAGGCCGATGAGCAGATGATCATCGATTTGATCGAATTCAACGCGCGCCCCCAAATCGTTGCTGTCGCTGACGGCGCGACGCGCGCCTACCGCGAAGTGCGGACCGAAATTCAGCGGCGTCGTCGTTACGGCCAGGTTCGGTTCCACATTGATCTTCACCTGGTTGGCATTGACACCGGCATCGACGAAAACTTCGGCGCCATGGTGGTCGGCGGCGCCCGGTGCCGTATCCTCATCGCTGTCGCTGCCGCTGAACGCACCGTCGTCGCGGGTCCGTGCATCGCCGCCGTAGCGGACGAACCCGGACAGCCGGCTGAAGGATTTGCCGTAAACGTCGCGGCCGGCGAAAACTTCCCCGCCAACGGTAAGTCCCTGCCAAGGCCGCGAATAGCGAATCGAAAAATCATAATAATGGTGATACGGAAATGCGCTCGGCGGCGGCGGCACATAGGTGCGGTTATCGCCGCCGTAGTAGGTCTGATTGACCAGGGTGCGCACGCGCTCTTCCAGATAGCCGCCGAAATCCGGCTCCCAGCCCACGCGCAGCATCGCGCTTCTTGCGCCCACTCCATCGCCAAAGTTGCGCTGATCGGCACCCCAATTGCCGAGCACCAAGCGGTCATTGGTCATGCCGTCCAAAAAGATATTGTGCACGTACCAGATGTTGGACCATTCGGAGATTTCGAAAGTGGCATCGAAATAGCGGAACACGCGCGGAAAATCGATGCCTGCCGAGGCTGCCGGATTGCCCAGCAGGTAGCTGCCGCCGTCGGAGTTGTCTTCGCCGGCATACTGGAAGTACAGGGCGAACGGCGTCTTTGCCGGAATGATGACGCGGCTGACGTAGGACGCTTGCTGATTGCCCTCGGTCTGCGACTTGCCGCTCGGTTTCCAGAAGTCGGTAAAGAGAAAGTGTGCCGACGAGGGCAGGCCGGCGCCGCCGCCATACTGCAGGAACCTATTGACTCCGAACGACCAGCCGCTGAACGGCTCTACCGATAGCTGTACGCCGAAAAGATTTGGATCACCGACGGCTTGCGTGCCGTTGTACAAAATATGATTGGACGACATCTGCGCGTAAAAGAGCTCGTATTGAAACCCCAGGCGCGTCAAGGGTTCGTAATTGGACAGAGTCGCGGACGGCATGGTGGGCGCCTCGGTACTGATCAGCGTGCTGCTGTCGGTCATCGGCGAAAACCAATGATCCCGGTAGCCGAGGTCGAGCTGCGCCCAATTGGTTCCGAAGCTCAGCATCGAACCGGTCGCCACGCTGCGGCCGTTGTACGACACCATGCCGGCGCTCGCCAAAAAATAGTCGCTCGGCTGCACGAAGGCCGCGAAAGACACCTCGTAATCGCTGTCCACGGGCATTCCATGCTGATTCGGTACCACGCTGTCGCCGTGCGTGACGGAACCTGTGACGCTGGCGTGGGTCAGCGCGTAATCGCGGGAATATCGCTCGAGGTATCTGCTCACCTTGGTGCACAGCGGTTTATCGATTTCACACGCCTGCGGCAGCGCCAATTGCACCAGCGCGACGGGGAATGGGCGCTTGAGTATCGGTTCGTCGGCGAGAATGAGCACCCTTTCGATCTGGCGCTCGATTTCAGGCTCGAGGGTCAGCGGCAGATAAGCCGTGACGCCCCCTGCGGGCGCGACATGCCACGCAGCGAGCAGCGCTGCGCCGATAGCGAAAGCATTTTTTTTGATCTTCTGACTTCTCAACATGGAAACTTGAAGCCATCCCCTGAAATACCCGCTCGATTCGTTGGAAGTATGCGGAAGAATGCAAACCCCGTCGAGCGGTTGTGCGAACTTTGCGTTGTAAAGTAAAGCGGCGAGGCTATTCGTGGCTCAACGCAGGAGTCGGTTCGCGCTCCCGGGTTCGTGTACACCAAAGTATGAGCGCGAGTAGCGCGGCTTGGAACGGCAGCCGAACGACCAGCGCCCAGCGCGGGACGTTGAACAATTCCGCATGCTGCAGCATGTAGACGTTGGCCGGCGTGACCGCGATGGTAAGGATGAATAGACCTATGCCGGCAGCGCGGCGGGTGGCCGGGATCAAGATACCCGCCGCACCCAGCAATTCAAACACGCCGCTGATCAGCACGACCGCTCTTGGCCAGGGAATGGCGGGCGGCACGATGCGCATTTCAATGTCGGTCGCCGTGAAATGTGCGATGCCGCCGATGAAAAACCATAGGAACACCACGACCAGGCCGGTGCGCTGCAAAGTTTTCTTAAGATCGGTGTTCATCGGTGTTCATTTGCGCGGAACCATTATTACGGCGGCAAATACCGATTGAGGAGTACCACCATGCGATCGAGCGCGCGATGAAATAAATCCAGACCCAAATCGGGAAGATCAACGTAGTTGGCAGTGGTCTTGAGCAGGGGTTTCACCCGCTGCGTTTGCTCAATGATGTCGTCGTGGGGAGCGAACACCGTCAACGGCGTCTTCAGTGTTTTCAGTTTTTTATCGATCGAGTAGCCGCAGGCGGCGCGAAAAGCCGCGCCGGGATTTGCCGCAACTACATGTTCGATGAATCGGCGGTGAGTATCGGCGAGATCGAAGGGCGGCTCGCGCAATGCAAAGCCGCCGCGCCATGCGCCGAGAACATGACCGCCATCGGTCAATGGCCGCAGCGGCTGTTCGCTGTACTTCTCCACCTGCCGCTGTTGTTCCTCGGCGGTAAATAACGGCATGCCGACCACTGCCAGCCGGCGCACTTGGGACCCCAGCATGTGCGCGATCTCGATGGCCTCGAGGGACCCTGTATGCACGCCCAATAAGTCGATGGGGCCTGCCATCCCCGCGGCTATCAAGCCGTCCACGGTGCTTTGCGCGTACTGCTCCAGGGATAAAGCCCAGGGCGGCGCGTCGGAAAAGCCATAGCCCAAGCGGTCGGGCGCGTGGGTCGGCCGTTCCAGCCGTTCCTGCAGCGTCTCCCACATGGCGCCGGAGCGGGGCGACATGTGCAGCAACACCAGCGGCACGCCCTTGCCTTCATGGCTGCGCAAATGCAGCTGGCCGAATCGAGTCGGGTAAATGCGGCGAATCATTCAATGTGCGTCCAAAAACGCCTCGACCAGCGGCGCCACCAGCTCCGGCCGCTCGATGTGCAGCATGTGCCCCGCGCCCGCAATGCAGGCAATCTCGACGCCGGGAAAGGTTGCGCGCAACGCCTCGATGGTGCCGTCGGCGCCCAAGCGCTTTAGGTACTCCGACTCCTCACCCAACATCATCAATAGCGGCGCGCGCATTTCGCGCCAGGTCGCCTCGGCGTCTTCGCGCTTGTAGAGTATCGGATTCACCCAGTGATGCCGCGGGTCCGCCGCGAGGCGCACCCGGCCATTCTCGTCGTGCGTTCCCCAAACGCTCGCGACAAAAGCGGCGGCCGCCGGGGAGAAACGCGGATAGCGATATTGGATGACGGCCGTCAGCTGCTCGAAGGAATTGTAGTTTTTTTCCGTCGCCGGGACCTTTATCTGGTCCAGCCACTTGCGCATGCGTTTCGGCGCGTCGTGCGCCGAGGTCCGATTCAAGCCAAATCCTTCGAGATTGACGACGCAGCGCACGCGCTCGGGCCTGAGGCCCGCATAGAGGTTGGCGATGTTGCCTCCCATGCTGTGGCCGACAATGCAGGCCGGCGCAAACGGTGAAAGTAGATCCATCAAGGCGTCGAAGTCGCCGATGTAGTCGGGAAAACCATAGCCCTCTTGCGGCCACTCGCTGCGCCCAAACCCGCGCCAATCGAGCGCCACGAGCGCCCAGTCCTTCTTGAGCGCGTCGACCATGAACTGAAAGGTTTCGCCCGAATCCAGCCATCCATGCAGCAAAAATATCGGCGGCGAGGCAACCGACGGTGGAGGCCCCCAACGGGTCAGGTGCATGTCGAGTCCGCGTACCCGCAGAATCTCGTGCCGCGGCTGCCGCAGCGCCTGGTACGCGGTCACGCTGTCCAATCAGTGCAAGAAGCTGCCGATCACCGCGCCTATGACTCCGCCGACGAGGCCGCCCACGCCTGCGGCGACAGCCACGATTTGCGGGGGCGAGTTCCCGCCGCTGTCGGGGGTTGGTCCGGGCTTGGGAGGAGGAGGTGGCGGCGGCTTTTTGGGGTCGTTTCCATTTGACATCTGAGTCCAACTCCTGGGGTTTCACCGTTGGCGGTCCCGCTTTCATACACGTAAGAAGCACCCGCCCGCAAGGGCTGACGGTTTGCAGTAAGCGCGAAGCGGAGCGCATGCTTCGGAAATGATGGGAGATCGCATAGGACCTTACCGGGTACTGCGCACCCTGGGTGCCGGCGGTATGGGAGAGGTGTATCTCGCCGAGCGAGCTGATGCCCAGTTCGAACAACAGGTCGCCATCAAAGTCGTGCACGGCGGAGCCTTAGGCAGCGGAATGCACTCGCGGCTCAAGCTGGAGCGCCAGATACTGGCCCAGCTCGATCATCCGAACATCGCCCATCTCCTGGATGGGGGCTCGTTACCGGATGGCCGCGCATATATCGTCATGGAGTATGTCGATGGCATCACCATCGACGTTTTCTGCGACTCGAATCGGCTCGATCTAGTCGCGCGTTTGAAACTGTTTCAGACGGTTTGCGCTGCAGTGCATTACGCCCATCAGAATCTGATTGTGCATCGCGATCTCAAGCCCTCAAATATCTTGGTCACGGCGGCGGGTGTTCCCAAGCTCCTGGACTTTGGGATTGCCAAGCTATTGGACGAGCGCCAAGCAGGGCACCACAACACGCTCGCAATGACCCATGCCGACATTCGCATGATGACTCCGGATCATGCCAGTCCGGAGCAAGTGCTCGGCCAGCCCATCACCACGTCGAGCGATGTCTATGTGCTCGGCGTGCTGCTGTACAAATTGCTGGCAGGAGCGGGTCCCTTCGTCATCTCCTCGGTGCGGCTCACCGAGATCGAGCGCGCCATTTGCGAGAAGGATCCGCGGCCGCCCAGTCAGACGGTCCCAACCGATGATTCTGAAGAGTCGCGCAGAATCGCGGATGCGCGGAGCACCAATCCTAAACGTCTGGCGCGAAGTCTGGCCGGTGATTTGGACAACATCGTGTTGATGGCCATGCGCAAAGAACCCGAACGCCGCTACGCGTCCGCGCAGCAGATGGCGAGCGATATTCAGCGATATCTCGACGGCAGGCCGGTCATTGCGCGGCGCGACACCTGGTCCTATCGCAGCTCCAAGTTCGTCAGGCGTCATTGGTTGCCGGTGACGGCCGGGGTCTGCGCAGGCGTCGTGGTGCTCTCGTTTGCCGCAACCACCTATAGGCAGTCTCTGCGCATTGCAGCGGAACGCGACCGGGTCGCGCAGCAACGCGAGCGGGCCGAGCATGAACGAGCGCGGGCCGAAGAGATATCGAGCTTTCTCGTCAACCTGTTCAAGCTCTCGGATCCGGAGGAAAACCGCGGCAACCAGGTCACGGCGCGCGAATTGCTGGACTCGGGCGCCAAGCGCCTGCGGGCGGGCTTGCAAGACCAGCCGGAAACCAAGGCCGCCTTGCTGTCCACTGTCGGCGCCGTTTATGACAGCCTCGGACAGTACCAGGACGCCCTGCCGATATTGGACGAGTCGCTGCGGCTGCAGGACAAACCGCACGATGCATCGCGGATCGATACCTTGCTGGAGCTCGGACACGCGCGCGTCAAATTGGGCGACCTTCATGGTGCGGAACAACCGCTGCAGGAAGCGCTGCATCTTGCGCAGACCGGCTTCGGCGCCAGAAGTCTTGAATCGGGTCGTGCACTTTGGAATCTTGGAATGCTGCGTAGCGAACAGGGTCAGTATTCCCAAGCCAAGGACTTATATATTCGCAGCCTCGCCATTTTGGAACAGACCTCGGCCAGCCCAACCGACGTTTCCCTCGTGCTCGACGATTTGGCGACGGTATATACGCGCGAGCAACAATGGGTGCTGGCGAAGCAAACTTTTGAACGATCCCTGGATATCGATCGACGGGTACTCGGCGACGATCATCCGCGCGTGGCCTACTTGCTTGAGAACTTGGCGATCGTCGCGCAAAACATGGGGCAGCTGAAACAAGCAGAGACTCTCTATCTCGATTCGCTTAGCCGTGAGGAGCGGGCCTATGGCGACCGCCATCCTGAAACCACGGTGACCAAGAGCAGCTACGGATTGCTGCTGCAACGCGAAGGGCGGCTCGCGGAGGCCGAGCCCTTGCTGCGCAGCGTCTTGGACGTGAGGCTTTCGCTCCTGGGGCCGGACCACTACATGGTCGGTTACTCACGCGTAAGCCTCGCAATGCTGCTGCACGACAAAGGCGATCTGGCGGAGGCGGAAAGCCAATTTCGCCAAGCGCTCGCCATCTACGACAAATCACTGCCCATCGATCATCAATATCGCGCATCGTTGCTCACGCATTTTGCGCGGCTCCTCGTGGACCGCGGCAAAACCGTAGAAGCGCTTGCAAAGAGCGCTGAGTCCATCAAGATCTGGGCCGCGACGCTGCCGGCGTCCAGCCCGCCATTGGCGCAAGCGCACGCCATTCACGCCTACGCGCTGGAGCATGCCGGTAAATCGCCGGAAGCGGCCGAGGAACTCGAGGCCGCGGTGCCGATTTTGGTGAAGGCGCGGGGTCTCGACGATCCCGTGGTGCGCCGCGCGCAAAATTGGCTGAGTGCAGCGCATCCGGATTCGGTGCAAACCGCGAGTACCGCAGCGACCGTGCGCTAACGCTTTGCGGAGCGCTTTTCCTGCCGTCGAATCAAACGCCCAGGAAAATCTTGTATGCCGGGTTCTCGGTTTCTTCCGTATAGGGGTATTGCAGCACGTTGAGGTGCAATAAAAAATCGGTGCGCGTATCGGTCGGCACCTGGATGCCGGCGAGCACGCGGCCGTAGTCCGAACCGTGATTGCGATAGTGGAACAAGCTGACGTTCCAATTCGTGCCGATGGCCTGCAGGAACTTGAGCAGCGCCCCGGGACGTTCGGGGAATTCGAATCGGTACAGCCGTTCGTCGGCGAGGCCGCGCGCGTGGCCGCCCACCATGTAGCGCACGTGCAGCTTGGCCATCTCATTGTCCGTCATGTCGCGCACCGCGAACCCTGCGGCGGCGATCGTGGCGAGCAGTTCCTCGCGCTCGGAGCGTCCGTTGCTGAGTGCCAGGCTCACGAACACCTGAGCCGCCTTCTGATCCGCATATCGGTAATTGAATTCCGTGACGCTGCGCTGTCCTAAGAGCTCGCAAAATCGCAAAAACGAACCCGGCACCTCCGGCAGGACCACGGCGAACAGCACCTCGCGTTGCGCGCCGATGTCCGCGCGTTCGGCCACGTAGCGCAGGCGGTCGAAATTCATGTTGGCGCCGCCGTTGATGGCGATCAGCGTGCGCTCGGCGCAATTCTCCCGCGCCGCGTACTTCTTGATGCCGGCCACCGCCAATGCGCCGGCTGGTTCGGCGATCGAGCGGGTGTCTTGAAAGATGTCTTGGATGGCGGCGCAGATCTGATCCGTGGTCACCAGAATGATTTCATCGACATACTGGCGTGCCAGACGAAAAGTTTCCTCGCCGACGCGACGCACGGCGACGCCATCGGCGAACAGGCCGACGTGCTCGAGCGTAACGCGCTTGCCGGCGCGCAGCGATTCGTACATGCCGGCGGAATCTTCCGGTTCCACGCCGATGACCTTGATGCGCGGATACAGGGACTTGACGTACGCGCCGATCCCTGCGATCAGACCGCCGCCGCCGATGGGCACGAAGATGGCATCGATCTGATCGCCGTGGCGCTGGCGCAAGATCTCCATCGCAATGGTGCCCTGTCCGGCAATCACGTCCGGGTCATCGAAGGGATGGACGAATACCAAGCTTCGCTGCCGGGCAATTTCCGTCGCATGCTCGTACGCTTGGTCGTAGTCATCGCCGTGCAGGATGATTTCGCCGCCGAGATCGGCGACCGCCTGCACTTTGATTTCGGGCGTGGTCAACGGCATGACGATGACCGCCGGAATTCCTCGAGTGCGCGCGGCAAGCGCGACGCCTTGCGCGTGATTGCCGGCCGAGGCGCAGATGACGCCGCGCTGCGCGCTGATGGCCGACAATTGCGCGATCTTGTTGTAGGCGCCGCGAATTTTGAACGAAAACACCGGCTGCAGGTCTTCACGTTTGAACAAGATGCAATTGTTCAAACGGCGCGACAACCGCGGTGCGGCTTCCAGCGACGTTTCTACGGCGACATCGTAGACTTTTGCCTTGAGGATGCGGTCTACGTAATTTTCGGGTATGGGCGGCATGTTGGAGGTCTACATTAGCCGATGCGACCCTCGAGCGGTACGTCGGCCCATATTGTGAGGCGATCCACAGCCCCCGAACACTCGCCGGTCTTGGGCAGGGTTTATTCGGTAACATAGGCTTATGCGCGCACTCAAATATTGGCTGTTTGGCTTGTTGCTGGCCGCGCCGGCGGCGTTTGCGCTGTCGGGAAGCGCGGTGGCCACCGACAACGTGAAATCGCGATTGGTGAGCGAAGTCAAATCGATCGCGCCCGGCGAGGTGTTCTGGGTGGCGCTGCAACTCGATATCCGCGACGGCTGGCATACTTACTGGCGCAACCCCGGCGACTCCGGACAGGCGACGAAACTACTTTGGCAGCTGCCGCCGGGATTCACGGCCGGAGACATTGTTTGGACCACGCCGCACCGCTTCGACATTGCGCCGCTGGTCAACTACGGCTACGCCAAGCAAGCCGTGCATCTGGTGCAAATCACGGCTCCTGCCGATTTGAAGGCCGGCGCGCCCGTCTCGCTCGCGGCCAAAGCCAGCTGGCTGGTCTGTTCCGACGTCTGTATCCCCGAAAACGCGGATTTGCAGTTGACCATGCCGGTGAGCGCCCAACCGGGCGGCATCGATCCGGCGGAATCTGCGCTGTTTGCGACGGCGCGCAGCGAGTTGCCGAGTGCCCAGCCCGCGGCGACCACGGCCCGGGTCGCGGGGGACCGGCTGGTCATTACGCTGGGGCCGGCGTGGGGCGCCGCCCTGTCGCAGATCAAGTCACTGGCGTTCTTTCCCTACGATGAGGGCGGCATCGAGTACGCCGCGCCGCAGACGCTCACCCGTGGCAAGGATGCGATCGAACTGTCGATGAAACTCGGCTATCAGCCGCCCAATCCCGGCATCCTACGCGGCGTGCTGGTGGCGACCGAGCAGAGCGGCGACGCACCGCAATCGGTACCCATCGAAATTGCCGCGGACTTTGCTGGCGCGGGCACCGCGCCACTCAAAGCCGGCCCGCGCTACGCACCGCTGACCCACACCGCCCATGAGCCGGCGACCTCCTTACCCGTGCTCGTCCTGCTCGCCGTTCTCGGCGGCATGATCTTGAACTTGATGCCCTGCGTGTTTCCGGTGCTGT
>Ga0210394_10005128_pt1 | contig 14818 bp, 15 predicted proteins | sample IncBWC12MmetaG_FD_160121 | JGI IMG/M metagenome (GOLD analysis project Ga0210394, IMG submission 160121) | Forest soil microbial communities from Barre Woods Harvard Forest LTER site, Petersham, Massachusetts, United States - Inc-BW-C-12-M | ecosystem: Environmental > Terrestrial > Soil >... | reverse complement strand
ACGGCCGCGAGTCGGCGCGTATTGCACGTTGTCGAGCATTTCGCGCGTGTCGTCTACCTTGGTACGCGAGGCTGCGTCGACCTCGATGAGATCCACGTAGCGGCCCTCGTCGATTTCCCGGCACGCGGCGCATACACCGCAGGGATTGGAACTCACGCCGGCCGTCTCGCAATTCAGCGACTTCGCCAAGATGCGCGCGACCGTCGTTTTACCGACACCGCGAGTTCCTGTGAACAGAAACGCGTGATGCACCTTGCCGCTGTCGAGTGCATTGGCGAGCGCTCGCAGCACATGCTCCTGCCCTACCATCTCGGCGAACCGCTTGGGGCGCCATTTGCGCGCTAGTACGACGTAGCTCATAACGGATTCAAGTTTAGCTTCGGATTCAAAGGCCGCGTGTTTTTTCGCGGCGGCCGGCGTCGGCAGGACCGCCAAGGGCGTCCCGCGCAGGCCGGCCCCGCGTAGGGGGCCCGACCTAGGGCGGCCCGCCGGGGACCCACCGTGGCCGCGCAGGGGCCTCGCAGGGAGGCGACCCGCGCCGGCAGGACTTCGGCGCCCGACTTAAAGCTGCTACCGCTGCTCCCTTCCGGGCCTGACGGGGTTCACGGCCAGTCGTCGCGAAGATGCAAACGCGAGCCGCCATTGAACTCGGCTGGCGGAGAGGGAGGGATTCGAACCCTCGAACACCTTTTGGGATGTTACTCACTTTCCAGGCGAGCGCCTTCGACCACTCGGCCACCTCTCCTCGCGGCCGCAAGGGTACCGGAGCCTTCCTGCGCGATCAAATCTGGCTGCCCGCCTTATTCGTGGGAGCCGGCTGATAGCGCGGCGGAATATCCAAGCACGCATCCTTCGGGCCGGGGGGCGGCGGCGTCACTGCCACAGTGGGAATCACCAACGCACCCTGCGTATTCGGCGTATCCAGCCCGGGAGGCACTTTCAACGGCGGCGCCGATAAGGCGTGTTGATACTCCTGCGCGGTGTGGCAGTCGGGGTTCAGTTTGCTGAATAAGTGACAGCCGCTCATACAAGCGCTCGCGATGCCTACCAATAAAACTCGATCGAGATTCATGCAGCTTGGTCCTCCAGGGTGACTCCCGCGGCTCGCATCGCGCGCAGCACGGTGTCTTGGTGCGCCGACGAGAGTTCGACCAACGGTAGGCGAATAGCGTTGCCAATGAGTCCCATCCTCGCGACCGCCCACTTGACCGGTATGGGACTCGATTCCACGAATAAATCCTTATGTAAAGCTTGCAGGCTCGCATCGACCAAGCGCGCGCCGGCCAAATCGCCCGCCAGCGCAGCAGAACAAGCCTCGCGCACTCGGCGCGGAGCCACATTTGCCGATACCGAAATCACGCCGCGCGCGCCGACGCTCATCAATTCGATCGCGCTGGCATCGTCGCCCGACAAAAGAGTGAACTCCGCGGGACACATGCTCATTATCTCGCGCGCCCGGCTCAACGATGCCGTCGCTTCTTTGACCGCCACGATGCGAGGATGCCGCGCTAGACGGGCGATGGTGCTCGGCAGGAGATCCACCGCCGTTCGGCTCGGAACATTATACAGAATTACGGGCGCCGCGGAGGCGTCAGCTGCGGCACAGAAGTGTCTATAAAGGCCTTCCTGAGGCGGCTTGTTGTAATACGGCGTCACCACCATCACGCCATCCACGCCCAGCCGCGACAAGCTGCGGGTTCGCGCCGCGGTGGTGTCGGTCGCATTGGTGCCCGCGCCCACGATTACTTTGAGCTTTTGCTGACAGCGCGCCACCGCTCGGCGCGTCAGCTCCTCGATTTCCGGCGCGGAGAGCGCCGGGGATTCTCCCGTGGTACCGGCAACGACGATTCCATCGGTGCCCTCACGCATGTGAAAATCCAGCAACCGATCCCACGCGTACCAGTCCAAGGCCCCGTCGGCGGTCATTGGCGTGACGATTGCTACCATGCTTCCGGAAAACATCGCTGAACTCCACGCGAAATATCGCTACCTTAATTGCCGGACATGCACCCTGGCAAGCGTCCATCCGGTAGAATTTGCACCGATGAAACAACATATCGTGATTTCCGCGGTTGGCGGGGACCGCGTCGGCATGGTCCATGAATTATCCAAAGCCATCGCCGATTGTGGGGGGAGCATCAGCGAAAGTCGCATGACCTCACTCGGCAACGAGTTTGCCATGCTGCTTCTGGTCAACGGCAACTGGCATACCCTTGCCAAACTCGAGGGCGAGTTCAAGAAGCTTGCCGATGCCACCGGCATGAATATTCAATTGCGGCGCACCGAAGAGAGGTCTGCGCGCAACGACATGCTGCCCTATTCCATCGACGTGGTGTGCCTCGATCAGACCGGCATCGTCGCGGGACTATCGGGGTTCTTCGCGCAACGCGGCGTCGACATCGCCGAACTTTCGACGCGCGCCTACGCGGCTGCGCATACCGGCGCTCCGATGTTCTCCGTGCAGATGATCGTAAATGTCCCGAGTCGCCTGCATATCGGGGTGCTGCGCGAGGAGTTCATGGATTTCTGCGACCATCTGAATTTGGATGCCATTTTCGAACCTGTGAAGAGTTAGCATGAGCAAGCTAGAGATCGGCAAAAAGGCGCCGCCGTTCACCCTCGAGGGCACCAACGGAACTTGGTCGCTCAAGGATGGGGCTGGCAGCGCGCTGGTCATTTACTTTTATCCGCGCGATAACACCTCGGGCTGCACTCAGGAAGGCCTCGACTTTGCGGCGCTGCATGATCAATTCAAGAAAGCCAAGACGCATATTTTCGGCATCTCGCCGGACAGCGTCGCGTCTCACGAGAAATTCAAAAAAAAGATGTCGTTTCCATTCAACCTGTTAAGCGATCCCGAGCAGAAGGTGTGCAAACTGTACGAGGTGATCCAGGAAAAGAGCATGTACGGCAGGAAGTACTTGGGGGTCGAGCGCAGCACCTTTCTCATCGACGGCAACGGTCTGCTGCGGCACGAGTGGCGCAAAGTCAAGGTCAAGGACCATGCCGCGGCTGTGTTGGCGGCGGTGAAAACCCTGTGACCGGCAATGTGCGGCCGCTAGGGGCCGCTGTATTGAAGAGCCGTCAAAGCAAAGCGGAGCGCCGCATTTTCGTGCTGGATACCAATGTATTGATGCACGACCCCACGGCAATCTTTCGCTTCGAGGAACACGACATTTACATTCCGATGACCGTGCTCGAGGAACTCGACGCGGGAAAGAAAGGGCTGTCGGAATCGGCGCGCAACGTGCGCCAGGTCAGCCGCTTTCTCGACGAGCTGATGCAGGGGGCTACCAAGAAGCAGATCGATCGCGGGCTCTTATTGCCGACGGCCATACCCGTCAATCACGGCAAGCGTCCGCCGGGCGGCAGGCTGTTTTTTCAGACTCAATTGCTGGAATCCGTGCTGCCCGACAGCCTGCCAGGTCAGGGCGCGGACAATGCGATTCTGGCCAACACTCTGGCATTGCAGCAAAAATCCCGCGGCGCGCGCGTCACCCTGGTATCGAAAGACATCAACTTGCGCATCAAAGCGGCGATTCTCGGCGTACATGCCGAGGATTATTCCAGCGACAAGACCATTGAAGATGCGGATTTGCTCGTCAGCGGTGTGCAGCAGCTGCCGCAGAATTTCTGGGACCGGCACGGCAAGGGCATGGAATCCTGGCAGCAGCAGAGCCGCACCTACTATCGAGTTCGCGGCCCCCTGGTGCGCGAGTGGCAGACCAATCAATTCGTGTATGACCCCGGTGAGAACGGCGTGGAAGCCATCGTGCGAAAGCTCGAGGGCGAGTCGGCGATCCTGGAGCTGACCGTGGACTATCGGAACGAGCGCAACAACGTGTGGGGGGTTACTTCAAGAAACCGCGAACAGAATCTCGCACTCAATCTGTTGATGGATCCGGAAATCGACTTCGTCACCGTGTTGGGTCCTGCCGGCACCGGCAAGACATTGCTGACGCTGGCGGCGGGTCTTGCGCAAACGCTTGATCACAATCGTTTCAGCGAAATCATCATGACCCGCGTCACCATCCCCTTGGGCGAAGACATCGGCTTTCTGCCGGGCACGGAGGAAGAAAAGATGGAGCCCTGGATGGGGGCACTGATGGACAATCTCGAAGTCCTGACTCAGAGCCAGGGCGGCGGCACCTGGGGACGAGGCGCCACCAACGATCTGCTGCGCCATCGGATCAAGATCCGTTCCTTGAATTTCATGCGCGGCCGCACGTTTTTGAATCGTTTCATCATCCTCGATGAGGCACAGAACCTGACGCCCAAACAAATGAAGGCCCTGGTCACTCGCGCAGGACCCGGCACCAAAATGGTGTGTTTGGGCAACATCGCGCAGATTGATACGCCCTACCTGACTGAAACTACTTCGGGCCTCACCTATGTGGTAAACCGCTTCCATGGGTGGACGTTTTCAGGGCATATTACGCTGGTGCGCGGCGAACGCTCCCGCCTTGCCGATTATGCTTCCGAAGTTCTTTGATTTTGCGGCAGTTTTGAGCGAACTTTGGAATCCGGCAGCGTTCCAACCTGCCTAAGGAGACTTGAATGTCAGTGCTCAAATCCATGCTCGCATTGCTTGCCGCCGCAGCGGTCAGCGCGAGTGTGGGTGTGGGCTACGCAGCCGGCACGGCGCCCGGCGGCGAGCAGGATCTTCCCGACCTGGGCAGTCCAGCCAATGCCGTGGTCTCGATTGAAGAGGAGTACCGCGCGGGGCTGGGGTATGTCAACGAAATACGCAACACCGGCCTGATCCTCACCGATCCCGAGTCCAGCCAGTACGCTCAGGACATCGGCCACAGTCTCTCGAGTCACGCCGAGGAGGGGCAGCACCGCTTTTACTACTTCGTGGTGCGCGACCCGGTGGTCAATGCGTTCGCCGTGCCCGGCGGCTTTGTGGCCATCAACAGCGGGTTGATCCTGGCGACGCGCAATGAAAACGAACTGGCCGGCGTGCTGGCTCACGAAACTGCACACGTCACTCAGCGTCATCTTGTCCGGCAGCTGCTCGATCAAAGTCACGCCGGCCTATTGACAACGGCCGCCATGCTGGCAGCTATTCTGTTGGGCGCGACAGCCGGCCGCGGCTCGCCCGACGCGATCGAGGGCGCGATACTAGGCGCCCAAGGAGCTGCGATTCAGCACCAGATCAACTACACCCGCGCCAGCGAATACGAAGCCGACCGAATCGGCATCAGCACCATGGCGAGCGCCGGATACGATCCTTTGGGCATGGCCAGCTTCTTCGATTACATGTCTCATGAGGGTCCGGAGCCGAGCCGCATCAATGCGGTGCAGTTCCTGATCGATCACCCGATTTTCTCGGATCGCATCGCCGAGGCGCGCAATCGGGCGGATCAGATCGGCCGACAACGGCATGAGGACTCGTTGAGCTACAGGCTGATCCGTGAGCGCTTGAGATCGGTGGCAGGCAATCCGCAAGTCGCGCTTGACTACTACCGCAGCATGATCAAGAACGGCGGCGGCAAGACGGTCGAAGAGCGCTACGGCAAAGCCGTGGCGGAAATTGCCACGCGAAACCCGGCTGCCGCGATTCCGGATCTCGAGGCGCTGCTGCGCGAATATCCGAAGGTTACCCAGTTTTACGGTGCGCTGGGTCAGGCCTACATGGGCAATAACCAGCTGAAAGAATCGCAGGCGGTGCTCGATAGAGGGATGGATTTGTTCCCGCGCAATGTACCCATCACGATTCGATTGGCGGAGACGCTCATGCATGCCGGCGACAACCGGCGCGCGCATGTGGTGTTATTGGATTTATTCAATAACGTCGAGCCGACGCCGGATCAGACCCGGCTCATCGCAAAGGCCGCGAATGCGGCGGGAGATTTTGCCGACTCCTACAGTTACATGGCAGAGTTTTATTTCATGACCGGCGAGCTGCAAAGAGGGGCCGGCCAACTGCAATTGGCGTTGGCTCAGCCTGCGCTCGACCCGATTCAGCGCGCGCGCCTGAGTGCCCGCCTCGAAGAGGTGCGTGCGGCCATGCCAAAGAACCGCAATAACACCGTTGCCGACGGCAACGGCCGATATTGATTCGCTCGCCATTTTCCCGCTGCATCTTCTCGACATAGCCTGTATCGTTGGCTTATCCGTTGGCCCTCTAGGGAGAATTTCTGCATGCTGAGAGTCAAGCACGGCTGCGCGGCGCTCGGCATCGTATTTGCAGTGGCGTTGAGCGGCTGCGTTACCTTGCCTGCCAATAGTAAGCGTGTGCCGCAGGATCCATGGGAGTCATGGAATCGCGGCGTGTACAAGGTCAATGACAAGCTCGATCGTGCGGTCGCCAAGCCGGTAGCACGCACTTACGTGCGCGCTGTTCCGAAGCCGGTGCGCACGGGCATCAGCAATTTTTTCCAGAATCTGCGCCAAACGACCGTCATGGTCAATGATGCTTTGCAGGGAAAGTTCAAAGCAGCCGCCAATGATCTCGGTCGTTTCCTCCTGAATTCGACCGTCGGCATGGGCGGACTCCTGGATCCGGCCACGCAGGCGGGACTGGACCTCAACGACGAAGATTTTGGACAAACTTTGGGGCATTGGGGCGTTCATCCGGGCCCCTTTGTCGAGATTCCGCTTCTGGGACCTTCGGACGTGCGCGATGGGGTGGGCCGAGGCGTGGATATTTTTACAGGTCCGGCTCACTACGTCTCGAACCAGCCAGTCTCGTATTCCTTGTACGTGGTTGAATTGGTCGACACGCGCACCGGATTGCTACCGCTCGACGAGACGCTAAAAAATGTCTACGACCCCTACGCCTTCATTCGCGACGCGTATCTGCAGCGGCGCGCCTACCTGATCTCGGACGGCAAACTCAGCGAAGAGCCGCTCGAAGATCCCGGCGAGGACGAGCCGCCGGCCAAGAAGGTACCTGACCCCGCGCCGCCGCGCGAGCAACCTGCCAGAGCGGCGCAGCCCGGGAATCCTGAGTAGCGTTTCGCGCGCGCACTTGCCGATTCGCGGCTAGTTCGGCGGATTGTTGGCTTTGAGAAACGCGACGGCGGCTTGCAGCATTTGCAGCCTGGTCTCGCTGCGCGACAGCCAATGGTCCTCGTGTTTCATGGTGACCAGTTCCGCGGATTTGCCCGCACGCTTCAACGCGCTCAGCATCATATCGCTCTGCTCGAAAGGAACCACGGTGTCGTCGCGCCCGTGAATCAAGAGCACTGGCACGGTCACGGCGCTCACATGTTCGATGGGCGAAATTTCGACGAGCGCGGGATCGTTTTGATCGGCAGTGCCCATGAATCGATCCCAATAGCGCTGACTCCAGCTGAGGTGATTTTCAATGGTCCATTTGCGAAAGCGTCGCAGGTCCGAAATGCCGGCCACCGCTACGGCGCAGCGATATACGCCGGGATCCAAAGTCACGCCGGCAAGCGCCGCATAGCCGCCGTAGCTGCCTCCGACGATGCACACGCGTGCAGGGTCGATCACGCCCTGCTTGGCAAGATAGCGCACCCCGTCGGATAAATCCGTTTGCATCTTGCGGCCCCACTGGCCGAAGCCGGCCTCGATGAATCTTAAGCTCAAGGCCGAGCCGCGGTAGTTGGGTTGCAGCACGGCGTAGCCTTGCGAAGCCAAAGCCTGCGCCCACCAGTCGAATTCCAGCGTGTCGGCTACCGCGGGTCCGCCATGCGGCAGCACAATCAGGGGTAGGTCTTTTTCCGGCATGCCCCGCGGTAAGCTCAAAAAACCGGGAATGGTAAGGCCGTCGGCAGCAACGTAGCTGATGGCTTTGACCGGCGCCGGCGCGCTCAATCCTGCATACACTGGACCCAATATGGCCGCGTGATGCGTGTACCAATCGTACAGCGCGTAGACATAGCCGTCGTTGGCGCCAAATACCTTGACGACGACTTTCGAAAATTCATCCGAGTGCGATGCCAAGAGGACGCGTTCGTTGGGAAACGTTCGTAGAATGGCGTTCCAATGGGCCTGCAGCTCATTGTCGAAAAACACATATTGATCGCCGCCGACCTCGCGCACACCGCCGATGATGCGGCCGCTCTTGCGGTCTTCGATCACTCTGGCAAACGCCGCGCCTTTTTCCAGCGGCGCGTCCCATGTGCCGTCTTTGACGTTCAGCGGCTTCCACACGGAATCGCCGTTTTCGACGAAGCGCACAATGATGGCGCTGCCATCGGCGGAAAATCCCAAAACGTTGGGTACATCGATGGCCGCAGTGCCGGACGCCACCAGCGTCAGCCGATCGTCCTTGCGGGCTTTGATTTCCCATAGTTTCGAGTTGTCGTGGTAGACGAATTGAGCCGCGATGCGGCCCGCCTCATCGATCAACCAGTCGGTGTTTGGCTCCGGGCCTTTGGCGATGAGCCGCACCCGCCGTTCGGGAATGGAAAAGGTAAATAGTCCGGGCAACGTCTTATCGGTCACGTAGTAGCCCGGTACATACAGCACCGGCTGACCCCCGACATCGCGCACCGCGGTCTCGCCGACAACTACGTTGAAGGTTTTTTCGTTGGTTACCTCGAAGGACAGGGGTCCCAAATGGCGCTTGCTGACATTGTAAGTGGCCAGTTGATACCACTCTCGCATGCCGCCCAGATAGCCGAAGGGCGGGAGGCTGGTGCTGGAAACCGTAGCCAGGAGATTGTCATCATCGATCCACTCCACGTCCCGCAACTTGGTATCGCCGACCCGCACTCCGCCCAAGGTCTCGGCGTCTTTCAACCGACCCACCAATAGGGTGCGCTTATCCTCGGCCGTCCTGACAAACGCGATCTTCGTGCCGTCGGGCGATATGATCACGTCTTCCAGAGTCGGCAGGCGTCCGAATACTTCAAGCGGGGTCGACGCCTCGGCGGCGCGAACCGCGCCGGGTGCGATGAGGAAAATGCCAATGCACACTGCGGCCGCCAAGCAGGTCCGCCCGCTTACGGACAATCTATTTGTCGTTTGTAGCTTCTCCATCCCTGGCCCTCCGTTGGCGCTGTTTTTTTGTGAGAGCCTAGCCGGAAGTCAGCAGCTCTTCGACCTCGCTCAAGCGCGCCAGCTGATGCAATTGGGCCGGAATGTTTTCGTACTTCAAGCTGCGGCTCCCGGCTTTGGCAACGCTCAGCCATTCGATCAGCAGCGCAAGGCCGGAACTGTCGCTGTCGTTCACACCGGACAAATCAATGACGGCGGCATGGCCGCCGCTAATGGCTGCCTCGCCCAAGCGCAGCAGCGCCGTGACGGTCGAAAAGTGCAGGACCCCGTTCACGCGCGAACGATTGCCCTCCTGCAACTCGAATGCGGCGACGAACCCCGCGCTATTTTTCAATGGCTGCTCACTGCAGCGCCGTTAGGTCCGACCCTGCCCTCGCGCTCCAAGCGCGTGATCACATCGTCCAATCCCTTTTGCTGAATCTCGGCCGCAAAATCCGTACGGAAACTTTTTACGTAGGAGATGCCGTCGATCACCACATCCCAGGCTTTCCATCCTTCAGGGGTTTTCCGCAAACTGAAATTCACCGGTACTTTGGCGCCGGATTCGCGTTTCACTTCGGTGCGCACCGTCGCCGTCGTATCGCCGGGGTCGCCTTTGTACGGCAGCACCACGAAGCGATCGCCCGTAAAATCGATCAACGCCGCGCCATAATTTCGCAGCAGCGAATGATAGAACGCGTCGACGAAGCGCTTGCGCTGCTCGGGCGTCGCGGTCCGCCAGGTCTGTCCCAGGACCAGGCGCGCCGCATAGTCGGTATCGAAATTCGGCAGCAGCACGTTGCCGACCAGCGCATCGAGCTTTTTTGGATCACCTCGATACATCGCCCGGTTGGCGTCCAATTCCAGCAGCATGCGTTTCGCGGAGTTTTCCACCAACTCGCCGGGGCTCAAGGTGTTCGCGTTGGGCGCCGGCGCGGGCGTCTCCGCGGCACGCGCACAGAGGCCCAGCAGCGACATCAGCAGCGCAGTGATTGTAACTCTCATCATTTCGCTTTCTCCGCAGCTTTAGGCTTGCCAGCCGTTTTTGAATCCGCAGGCGCGGATGACGGCGCAGTATCGGGTGCCTGCGCATCGGCCTTGGATTTGGTGAAGTTCGCCAGCACTTGGCCGATCAGGTTTTCCAACACGAAGGCCGACTGAGTAAAATCAATTTGGTCCTTGTCCTTCAAATAAGTATCGGCGCCTCCGGCGGTAAGCCCGATGAACTTGCCCCCCAACAGGCCTTGAGTATAAATGCTGGCATCGCTGTCGGTGGGGATCTGGCTGTAGCGCGCATTGATGCGCAAAACGACGACGGCTTTGAAATCCTTCTCGTCGAAATCGATCTTTGTCACGCGTCCAATCTCGACTCCGGACATCGACACCGGAGAACCTACCTTTAAATCGCCGACGTTGTCGAATTTCGCCATGAGGTCATAGTGCGGCGGACTCATAAAGGGCAGTCCGCGGCTCGTCGTCTGCGTCGTCAGAAAAAACAGCGCCGCAAAGCCGAGCAGCACGAAAGTACCGGTGCCGAGATTCAACGTGCGTGACTTGTGCATGGCAATACTCCCTACAAAAACGCTGCTGTAATCAAATAGTCCAGGAATAGAATGACCACCGCCGAGGTGACGACTGTGTAGGTGGTGGCTCGCCCGACCCCCTCCGCGGTGGGCGTCGCATAATATCCTTGGTAAACCGCGATGAGACTGCACGCGACGCCGAACACCATGCTCTTCACGATGCCCTCGTTGACATCCTTCAAGTGAACGGCCGCACGCATCTGCGACCAGAAACTACCTCCGTCTACCCCCATGATCTGCACGCCCACCAGCTGTGCACCGTAGATGCCGATCACGCTGAAAATGGCGGCAAGCAGCGGCATCGCGATCACACCGCCCAAGAATCGTGGCACGACCACACGCTGAATGGGGTCGACCGCCATCATTTCCATCGCCGATATCTGATCCGTGGCGCGCATCAAGCCTAATTCCGATGCCAACGCGGTGCCGGCGCGGCCGGCAAACAGCAACGCAGTGACCACCGGACCCAACTCCTTCACCAGCCCGATGGCAGCCGCCTCGCCCAATGCTTCTTCGGAACCGAAGCGCTGCAGCAGGTCATAGCCCTGCAGGCCGAGCACCATGCCCACGAATAATCCGGAGAGCATGATGATGACCAGCGACAATGCGCCGGAGTTGAAGATCTGCTGAGAGATCAAGTCGAATCGTAACAGGGCACGCGGCGAATTCACGATCAGCCGCAACAGGAACTGAAATACTGAACCGAGCGCTTCCAAGGCATCGGTAAGGCTCTCCCACAGCTCGCGCAGCATGTTTACAGATCCCCGCTGCGCGACAGCAACTCGCCGAAGTAGTCGGGAGCCGGAAAATGAAACGGCACCGGGCCGTCGGCCAGTCCGCCGATGAATTGCTTCACGGTCTCGGATGGGTAGGATTTCAGCTCCTGCGGCGTGCCGCTGGCGACCACCTTGCCTCCCGAGAGCAGGAACACCTGGTCCGCGACCGTGGCAATCTCCTTCACATCGTGCGAAACCACAATGCTGGTAATGCCCAGCGTGTCGTTCAAGCGGCGTATCAGGCGCAATATGACTCCCAAGGAGATCGGATCGAGGCCGACAAAGGGTTCATCGTAGATCAACAGCTCCGGATCCATCACGATGGCGCGTGCCAGGGCCACTCGCCGGCTCATTCCGCCGGAGAGTTCGGCGGGCATCAGTTCTGCGGCACCGCGAAGGCCTACTGCCTGCAATTTTGTGAGCACCAATTGGCGAATGAGCCGTTCGGGCAAATCCGTGTGCTCGCGCAGCGGGAAGGCGACGTTTTCGAAGACGCTGAGGTCGGTGAGAAGCGCGCCGTTTTGAAACAGCATGCCCATGCGGCGGCGAAGCACATACAGGTTTGCGCGCGACAGCGCCCGTAAATTCTCCCCGGCCACTTCGATCGAACCGCGATCGGCGATCACTTGACCGGTGATCAAGCGCAGCAAGGTGGTTTTTCCCGTACCGCTGGGTCCCATGACAGCGGTTATCAGACCGCGCTGGATCTTGATATCAAGTCCGACAAAAACGGGGCGGCTGTTGACCGTGTAGTCAAGGTTCTGAATTTCAACAATGGCGGAGGATTGGTTCAAAAGTGTGGCTGCGGGCCCCGTCTGAGACGCGGGCGTAGCGCGGGCTTGATTTACGCCGCGGAAGCTTCCATTGCAGCGGAGTACTCACCCGCCGCCGCCAAGCCATTGAGCTTCGCCCGGGTAGCCAGCGCCTGCTGGCCGGAGGCGATGCCGCCGGGCTTGCCGGCCCAGGCCTTCAGCGCATCTTCCTGCAAGGCACGCCCATAGCTGAATGTCAGCGCCCACGGCAGAGATCCGGCGGCGTGCATCAAATTCAAATGCAGCGTAGCGTCCGTCGGACTTTGACCGCCCGACAAGAATGCGATGCCGGGAACCGCGGCAGGAACTTGGCGCCTCAGGGTGCGTACGGTTGCTTCGGCAATTTTTTCCGGGCTCGACCGGTCTGCGCATTTTTTGCCCGGGATCACCATGTTCGGTTTCAGCACCATGCCTTCCAAGACCACACGGGCAGCGAACAATTGGCTGAACACGCTATCCAGCACATCGTTGGTCACTTCCTCGCAGCGTTCCAACGGGTGGGCTCCGTCCATGAGCACTTCCGGCTCAACGATGGGCACGATTCCCGCCTCTTGGCACAAGGCCGCATAACGCGCCAATCCAGTGGCGTTGGCCTCGATGGCATAGCGGCTCGGAATTCCGGAGCCGATATCGATCACTGCGCGCCATTTGGCGAATCTCGCGCCGAGTTTGTGGTATTCGGCCAACCGCTCGCGCAATCCGTCCAGACCCTCGGTGATGGTCTCGCCGGGAAAACCGGGCAGCGGCTTCGCTCCCAAGTCGACTTTGATGCCGGGGAGCATTCCAAACTTTGCAAGATACGTGGGGAACGGCATGCCGTCCTTGGTTTTCTGCCGCAGGGTCTCATCGTACAGGATGACGCCGCTGATGTATTTTTGTGCACCCGGAGCGGTGAACAGCATTTCGCGATAGGCACGCCGATTCTCTTCCGTGGAGTCCAATTTGATGCTGTCGAAGCGTTTTTTGATGGTGCCGGTACTCTCGTCGGCAGCCAGAATTCCTCTGTTTTTCGCGACCAGCGCACGCGCTGTGGCGTTTAGCTCTCCGATATTCATGACTGGACTGTCTCGCTGAAATTGTTGGTAACTTCGCGCAAGGATAACAAAACCCGCCTGAATCCGCGCTCCGGGTGGAACTCAAAGTCAAATAGGACTAAACTGGTCCTACATGATGCTCCTGCTTGGAGAACCCTTCTTATGCTGCGAATGGGAAAAATGACTGACTACGCGACCGTCGTGCTCGCGAGTTTAGCGCAAGAACCCGCAAGGCCGCGCGCTGCGGCTGAACTGGCGGAGCGCACTCGCTTGAGCCGGCCCACGGTGAGCAAGATCCTCAAAGCTTTGCAACGCGCGGGCATGGTAATTTCTTCACGCGGTGCACAAGGCGGTTATCACCTCGCGCGAAGACCCGATGAGATCAGCGCGGCGCAAATTCTCGATGTGTTCGAGGGGCCCATTGCGATCACGGAATGCAGCGGCGCCTCCAGTCAATGCGGCATCGAACGCTTGTGCCGGGTCGGTGGCGCCTGGCAGCGAATCAATGCGGCGATCCGGCGCGCGCTGGAGGACGTCACATTGCAGCAATTGGCCGGTTTGGACGCGGCGGGCGTACGGATCGCCGATCTGGCGGCCGAAATTCGCGTGAATACCTGAAAAGCATCCCCATTTAACTGACACCTGCGTTCACAACTGGAAGGCCCTTGTCTAGCAAATCCCAAGATGTCGAAGCCCTGGTCGGACAAAAATACCGTCACGGCTTCATCACCGATATTGAGTCCGACAGCTTGCCGCCCGGCCTCGATGAGGGCGTGGTAGCCGCCATATCGAAAAAGAAGCACGAGCCGCAATTCTTGTTGGACTGGCGCCTGAAGGCGTTCCGGCACTGGCGGACCATGCAAGAGCCGACGTGGGCCCACGTGCGCTACAAGCCCATCGACTACCAGGACATCTCGTATTACTCGGCCCCCAAGAGCCCGGCCAATGCGCCAAAAAGCCTCGATGAGGTGGATCCGAAACTGCTCGAAACGTACGAAAAATTGGGCATTCCGCTGCATGAGCGCGCGCGCTTGGCCGGGGTCGCCGTCGACGCCGTATTCGACAGCGTGTCGGTGGCGACCACCTTCAAGGACAAATTGAGCAAGGCGGGCGTGATTTTTTGTTCGTTTTCCGACGCCGTGCGTGATCACCCGCGGCTGATCGAACGCTACCTGGGCAGCGTCGTGCCCGCAACCGATAATTTTTTTGCGGCGCTGAATTCAGCCGTGTTCTCGGACGGCTCTTTCGTCTATGTACCGCCCGGCGTGCGCTGCCCCATGGAGCTGTCGACCTACTTTCGGATCAACGCCGCCAAAACCGGCCAATTCGAACGCACTCTGATCATCGCCGCCGAAGGCGCGTCGGTGAGTTATTTGGAAGGCTGTACCGCCCCCATGCGCGATGAAAACCAGCTGCACGCTGCAGTGGTCGAACTGATTGCGCTGGACAACGCGCAGATCAAGTACTCGACGGTGCAGAATTGGTACCCCGGGGATGAAAACGGGCTGGGCGGAATTTACAACTTCGTCACCAAACGCGGCGAGTGCCGCGGCCGCGATTCCAAGATCTCCTGGACCCAGGTGGAAACCGGCTCGGCTATCACCTGGAAATATCCGAGCTGCATTCTCAAGGGCGACAACTCGGTCGGCGAGTTCTAT
>Ga0210394_10005127_pt1 | contig 14821 bp, 18 predicted proteins | sample IncBWC12MmetaG_FD_160121 | JGI IMG/M metagenome (GOLD analysis project Ga0210394, IMG submission 160121) | Forest soil microbial communities from Barre Woods Harvard Forest LTER site, Petersham, Massachusetts, United States - Inc-BW-C-12-M | ecosystem: Environmental > Terrestrial > Soil >... | reverse complement strand
TCAATAAACACGCCTCGGGCGCGCTGCGCGACAGCCTCAATGCAGTTGGGACCGCGGGAGATCAACTGTCGCGCATTCGCGAGAGTCTGTTGGGCCTGCAGCGGATCATCGGGTTTGTCTTGAAAATGGCGGATTGGTTATTGCCGGAACATAAGACGCGCTTAAGCACCGCGCAACAGGACCTTACCTCGCTGGTTGACTTCGAAGCGCATTTGTCCGGTAAAACGCAATTTCTGTTAGACGCAATACTGGGTTTCATTAACACCGAGCAGAACGATATCTTCAAGGTGCTCACCATCGTGTCCGTGGTGGGAATCCCGCCAACACTCATCGCTAGCATGTACGGCATGAACTTCCGCAATATGCCCGAGCTCTCCTGGCGTTGGGGATATCCTTACGGCCTGGTGCTGATTGCGCTCAGTATCTTGCTGCCGATCTTGTGGTTTAAGCGGCGGGGGTGGTGGTGAGCACGTGCGGGTGTGCGGTGCTGGTCTCACCGGGCGAGGACAGGCTAAGAGCTTAGGTCTTGAGACGTTATTTCACTTTTGGCCCAGGCGTGTCGCGCCCGCCTTGATGGAGGATTAGTTTCTCGACGTGGCCCGACGCATCGGTGATAAACGAGATCTGGGCGTTCACAGCCTTGAGAAAGAACTCGCTGTCGCTTGATGGAAATATCGCCACTTTCTGCTGTCCAGTCGCCTGGCTCATCAGTTGTTCGCCTTCGAGGGTGACGGTCAGGACAAATCCGGGTGCGAGCTGATAATCCCCCACGTAGCGCCTAAGTAAGTCCGGCGCCACCTTAATCTCAACCGGGGTCGAGGATAGTGGCTCGATGGTGCGCGTCGCCCTCTCCTTGGCACCATTGGGGCGCGAGATGACCAGCGCGGCGACATTTCCCGATGCATCCTTCTCGAAGGCGAGCCGAACGAAGGAGTCCTTGAAGAAGAACTCGTGATCGCTGTAGGCAAACATCTCCAGCCTCGGTAATCCAGCGCGCTGCGCGAACAACCGGTCGCCCTCGCGCTTCACGGTGCCCAGAGTCTGGTCGCCGTTCCGATAAACACCGATGTACGCATCGCATTCCTTCGGGTCAAGCTTCACTTTCACCGGTTCACGGTACGGATCGCCAATCGCGACAGCAGCGAGTTCGGTCGCGAGGAAGCCGGTATCGAAATCGTGACCGTCGGAATTCGTGAGCAGGGCGACAAAGACGTGATCGTTGGGCAGCCGCGCGACTTCCGAGACATAGCCAAAAATACCGCCGTTGTGGCGAATGATGGAATGGCCGTCATAGGCATCAATTGACCAGCCATAGCCATAGTGTGTGTCATCGCCATTGGCAAGTTTATGGGGCGTGAAAGCGTGATCCCACGACGCCTTCGACAACAGCTTGCCCGCCGATATCGCAGCGTCCCAAATAGCGAGATCGTCGACCGATGACATCAGAGATCCGGCAGCGTAGGGTTGGGTCATGCTCAAGTACCGGGCGTTAACCCAGTTACCGCCATCTTTGCTGTAGCCGGAGGCGCGCCCCGGTATCACGGCCGAATTGCTGCCGTAGTAAGAATGCTTCATGCCGAGGGGCTCGAAGATATTCTTGCGGATATAGTCGGCATAGGACAAGCCGGAAATTTTCTCAATAATGGCCCCGAGTAAGATGTACCCGGTGTTGTCGTACTTCCACTTGGTCCCCGGCGGGAACTCAAGCGGATCATCCTTGGTAATGTCGATGATCTGCTGCACGGTCATATCCTGCCGCCACATACTCATCCACTTAAGATCATTCGTGTAGCTCTTGATACCCGAGGTGTGCGTCAGCAGGTTTTCGATGCTGATTTTTGCACCCTTGTCCGGATAGTCCGGCAGGTACTTGTGCAGATCATCATCCAGGGAGATCTTTCCCTGCTCGACGAGCATAAGGATTGCAGTCGATGTGAACTGTTTCGTGATCGATCCGATTTCAAAGACCATGTCGGGCTGCATCGGGTTTTTAAGCTCCAGATTTGCCATCCCGTAACCTTTCCGAAATATGACGCGCCCGTCCTTGACCAATACAACCGCCGCGCCGGGTCCGTCTGAGGGAAACCTTGGCAACAGCAGCTTGTCCAGCTCCGACGCTAGCTGGGCCGCGGGGCGCTCCGTCGTAGGCTCGGGAACTGCCGGAGACGCGAATGCAGCTAGTAGAAGGAGCGCGGGGAGCCCTGTAAACGTGCGACTCGTTGGGAGCATTGACGTGGCCTTCTAAGGTGGTGGGAATATGGATATTGCGATCTAATCGCGCGGGCGATGCGGGATCGAGCACGCAAGATCGCCGATGGCGAGATTCCCGGTCATTGTTGAGTCGGGCTGCCAGGCATAGCTGGTAACGGGAGTTGTGGTGGCCATCCATCACCAAAGGTGCGGAATGAAACGCTTAGTCCGGTTCATGTAATCGCCGTAGTCTTCTCCGAATTTGTTCAGCATCATCGTTTCCTCCCGATCCATTCGGATTGCCAACATCACAAGGAAGGCGAGCAAACAGGAGGGGCCGGCAAGCCAATTGGAAAGGAGCAAAGCTTGAGCGAGCGCTTGTAACAATATCGCCGTGTACATTGGGTGTCGAATGAGACGATAAACCCCCGACGTGACCAACTGGTGATTTTCACGTATCTCCAAGCTGAGGGACCAGTTCTTACCAAGATCCGCGTGGGAGCGATAAAAGAGCCAAGTTCCGAGACAAAGCACCACGGTTCCCATTGCGAACGCGACGGGATGCAGTGGGTAATCTGCAAACGAAAGAAACGGGGTGAAAATGGCGACTAATGGAAGAATCATTCCAGTAATCCACATGAGGGCAAGCAGCGCAAACTCGAGCGGGCCCTTCCGACTTTCCACGACCGCCACTTTACTGCTGCGGCCACCGTGCGGCGCCCGAATGATTATCGTCGACGCGATACCGACCAAGAACAATGCCTCTCCAAACCAAGGATTCATTTTCGTGATTCCTATTACTTGTCTTTTCCAAAAATGAGAATCCAAAAGGCGGCCAACATGATGGATACGGTCGTTAAGATACCAGCCGGGCTGGCGGCGTAGATCCCTCGTTCTATCCAGGGCAGGTCTGGATGACTATTAAAGATGGAAACAACGAGACAGTCGACAAAGTAGAAAACGCCAACCAGAATCAACAGACCGCAGAAGACTGCCCGTTTTGATCTTAGTGGATTCATGATCGTATGTTTGAGTAAGCATTTCGAGCGTCAATGGCGCCGCGGCGACTTAAATCGGCTCTTCTACCAAGCAAACGGCACCAGACGATATCGAACTACCTGACAGTACTCCTTGTACCCGGATAGATTTTTGAAAAGAAACCGCTCCTCGTCGCAGGCCCGCCACGCGATGGTGAATAACATCGGGATGAACATCAGGAGTCCCCACCACGATCCCAGCGCAAGAGGCGTCCCAAAGAGCAAAACAAGCGCCCCTGAATACATAGGATGCCGAACTACCGCATAAGGCCCTGTTGAAACAACTTTTTGGCAGGGGGTTACTACAATCGTTGCGGCGGTAAAGGTATTTTCCTTGAACACAAGGAATACAATGAAAAATCCGAGCGCCGTCAAAACATCGCCCGCGACCACCACTGGCAACGGCACCGCCGACCATGAAAAGCGATGATCAAGCGAAGGAAGGATCATCGCAGCAAGAAATACAAAGGATGCCAGAAGCTGTATCAACTTTTGGCTTTTCTCATTCTCGGCTCCGGGACCTGCGTCAATCCGGCGTTTTAGGAGCTGCGGATCCTTCTTCCATAGGTATGTGGTAATCAGCGCGGATGATGCGGAAAACACGAACCAGTACAGCCACGCCTGCCAGTAATCGAGTGTCCATGCTGGAGCGAACAGAAAGATCCCCAAGGCGCCAATGAGTTGCGTGAATCCGAGGACAGTTTTTCTGGCTAGATTGTCCACGCTCGGAGTCTACCAGTTGGTGCTTGAACACCCTTGATTAGGAACCACAAGCCGAGCGGCACTTCATAGAAGAACATGGGGACCATATAGGTCATCGAGGCGTTAGCCGCGAACCATGGGAAGAGAATCACTGCGAGCGAGCCAATCGCCAATGCCAACGACGCAAAGATCCCCCAGCCCGCCAACGCTCTTGGTACGTAGCGTGACTTGAAAAGCAAAAAGGCAAACACTGTTGACCCTAGCCCCAAGAATACGAACCCCACGTCGAACCCAAGTCCCCGGGCGCTGATGAACAGCCTGGCAAGGCTTTGCAATTGATTTGCGTCGAACGCGTGTAGGTACTCAACACCACTCAATAACCGCAGAGTAATGAGTCCGTTGAACGTCGTGACGGCGAGAATCGACCCATCCGCAATCCTCAAGAACGCGCCCAGCAATGCAAGACTTTTGTCTACGGATTTGAGTAATTGGTAAAACGCCCACGCAATGACTACGTCGCTCACAAACGTGATGACGTCGACCGCAATTCCAAGGCGAAAAAGGCCTTCGGACGATGAGATATTGTGCGCGGTTGCGGCAACATCACCCGGCACGACAATCCGGCCGAGAATAAATACTTGCGAGAAGATTGCCAGGGCCATCGCAGATAGGTAGATGGTCCCGGCAACCCGCGCGTAGAAAAGCGGTGGTCGTTCAAAAGCCTCGGTCGCCACGGTCCCTCCCTCCTGCTTGGTGCGCCCGGGCGCCGCTGTTCTTCTTGTAGGTTAAACCGGCGATACACCGCAAGCAAACGGCCAAGGAGTAAATACGCGGCGGCTCCCGAACCACGAGCGAAGTCATAACGACGACGCGGCGTTTTCGATACGATTTTTACACGGTGAGCCCGTATTTTCATCGGCAAATTTATGGCCTACGGATCTATCGTGGCGGTCATGAATACCTTGATTCTCCGCGCTCGCGAGATGAGCTTGGCGCTGTTAGTGATTGCGGTCATCGACCACGGTCACGCTCAACTGCAGGCCGACTATTCCGGCGCTGCGCCTAACTCATCGGGGCTCACGCGTTTGGGCCGTGATTTGATGCGCCGGGCAGGCAGGGAAGGCGCCACTGAGGCCACTGTCCCGGAATCGTCCTGGCGGAATCGGCGCATTTGAGCGAACGAGGGATTGGCGTGGTGCGCAAGAAGCCGCGGCGTTATAATGGCCTTCCATGAAACCGCGAAGGCGTGGTTTGCCCACGATTAATGGCCCCTTTTGTGGCCGGAGGTTTTCATGGCGATCCAAGATTACGTGCGATCTATTGCGGCGACCGAGTCAGTTTCAAAGGATCAGGTATTTCGATTCTTGGAAATGCAATTCGCTCGCGCGGACACGAATCACGATGGCAGGCTAGATGTGGATGAACTCGCGCTGTTCGTGAACGCCATCTCGCGCCCGGACACGGATCAACGGTAGCGAACAGAGCATCACGCAGCGTTAAGCGTGTTTGGCTGGTTGCAAGCCTACGATCGTCAGGCGCGGTCGAATTGACACGTCGGCTGGCAGGATAGGCTGCATGCCGCTCTTCTTATAGCAGATCATGCAGCCGCGGTAGGTTTTCCCTTGGTTCTTAAGCGTAGAGGCGGCAATGGCGATCAAACGTCCAACAAAAGGCCGGAGTACGTCTTCGCACAAACCGGTCGCGTCAGCCCCGTTGCGCCACGTCGATGTCAGGGCGCCGCAGCAGATGGTTCCGGGCGAACTCTACGTAGGGTGGGCATGTAAGAACCGATCATGCGGGCTCGTCATCGCAATTACGACCACTGCATCCGGTGACAAAGCAGTGGCGGAATTCGACGATCAGTTGACGGCGGTTAAATGCCCCCATTGCGGGGATGAAGATCTGTACCGCTGGAGCGTTCGGAGCGCGCAGAAATACACTCCGCATGGCGCTACAGGTAGCGCTCAAACCTAGCGTGCGGGGTAGGCAATGCCGCGCAGGATTGGCCCGCTGCGCGGCATTGCGCTTCAGGACCCAAAATCAATCAACCTTTGCAAGCTGCACGAGTCCTGATTTGTCACCGTTGGTGCGCAGCTGATTGTACTGTGTCAGCAGTGGGACATTGACGCGGGCAACGGCGTCGTTGACCGCCTTGTTCACACAAGCCTCACCTTCTTTCTTACCCCAAGTGGCGGCGCTCTCACAGAGCGTTTCCGCCGCGTAGCGAATACGCAAATAGAGTGTCTTCGCGCCTTTCGTGGTGGAAGCATCAAGGTCCGAATATCGCACGGGATAGGTTACCGACCAATGGGTCGTTGATGGGGATGCGGGTTCCTGTGCCAACGCTGTCCCGCCGATCGCCGTGCAGCCGAGAGCGAAGAAGCTGGCGGCGACCATGATTTTCGCCATGTTGGATTGAGTTTTGATCACGTTGTTCATGACTATCTCCTTGAGGTCGACGGGGGTTCCCGGTTTTTCGAAGCAATCATCTATGGGGGAAAGTCTGCGGGAGATCCTGCAGGCGTTCACGCGATATTCGGCGAATGCTCCGGAATTCCCGGTGAACGACGCGCCGCTGTTGACCGGGTATCAGTGTCACGTAATCGGTGGCGCAACCTAAGGCCGACGAGATCCGCGTGGCGTCCCATTTGCCGGTTAAGTGATACTTAACCGTCAGTCAGATACTCCGTTTGTTGTGCATTCGCGGGCGGCGCACTCTGTTAACTGTTCGAAACGATTCAGCTAACGGAGTAACCACATGAATACCATCCATCTGATCACGCGGGTCGGGCAGGGGCTTCTGGCCGTTGCGGCCACCGGCATTACCGTGCTTGTTTTGCTGGCATAGGGTAATGCGAGAACGGTCGGGCAGACGGGATGAGGATTATTCGACGCGATGATGTCGAATTCAAGGCTCCATGTTCGTCTATAAGCTGAACTGTTCGATGAATTCACTCAACGGAGTACTAAGATGAGCAACGAAACTAATTTTGCCGCGCGGCTCGCGCAGGGGCTTCTGGCCGTCGCCGCCACCGGCGCGACGGTGTTGGTGTTGCAGATTGCGATGCTGGCGGGGTAGCGGCAATGCTGACGCTATCAATCCCAAACGGGGTCACGGAGGATCCCGTTTATCCACACAGCGGCGCTGTCGGCGCCCTTGTACAAATTCGGCGCTGTGCCGGCCGATGGACTCCGGCACCGCGAAGACTGTTTACTTGGGCTACGCCCGTCTTTGCGGTGCTCAAGGAGCTGGCGCCGTATGCGGCGATCGAGCTCCTGCTGCCAGGCGGCTCGTTGATGGCGCTTACGTTGTGGTTCTATCGAAGACGGAACAGGGTTCCGGCTTTGGCAAAATCTCTGAATACTCTTCTATAACTAAAGTTTCTTGAAGATCGTCAAGGCCGCTTATGAGCCGCAATACTGAGCATTGCAGCGCACTTGAGAGTGGCCCAGCCAATTTTCCTCCAAGTGGCTCTTCAGCGAATGGCTGCCGGCATCGCACACTTCTTCAGACGACAGCTTGGGCCGTGGGTCGTTGCGCCCACGTATATCGGAACAGCGGGAGCGTGCAGGCAGTTCGGCTCGCGCGGACGCTGCTGCAAGGGATCGATACAGTTGAGGAGAGGTTATGAGATATTTTCGCCATATCGGTATTCTCGCCCTAGGGATCATCAGTTCGATCAACATGATTTGTGCGGCGACTGCAGCGGATGCCGCTTTGCAGCCCGACAAAGTGGTGGCTCCCGACGGCCAGCATGACTTCGATTTCAACATTGGAGTGTGGCACACCCACATCAAGCGAATTCTTGATCCATTTGCGAGCAGTTCGGAATCCGTTGAACTGAATGGAACTGTGACCGTGCGCAAGCTATGGGATGGCAAGGCGGAATTGGAGGAGATCGAAGCGGATGGGCCGAAAGGCCACTGGGAAGGCCTCACGCTCTTCCTGTACAACCCGAGCGCGCACCAGTGGAGTCAGTCGTTCGCGAACAGCAAGGTCGGGACCCTGTCATCGAATGTCGGTGAATTCAAGGACGGCCGAGTCGTGCTGATTGGTCAGGACACCGTGAATGACAGAACGATCCTGGTGAGGGCCGTGTGGTCCGACATCAAGCGGGATTCGCACCAATACGAGGAGTCGTATTCGAATGATGGTGGGACGACATGGGTACGGTCGTTTATCGCTAACTTGACGAGATTGAAACAGTGAGAGATCAAATGCCCTCAATGTGGGGATGAAAATCTGTACCGCTGGAGCGCTCGGACGTGCTCACGTATATTAAGAAGCTATGCGTTGGGCAGGACCGAGGAGGGGTAATTGACGCGAACGCGTCGGATAATTATTGCAGGCGCCGCAATCCTGGGTGTGCTGATCGTCTTGATTGGCGCGCTTGGGCTCGCTTTCTTTCATACATTCTACCCGAGCCCGCCGACGGCCCGCCTGAGTGGTGCAGCGGATTTGGCGACCAAACAGCGCGAAGATTTCGACTATTTTCGCAACTACTTCGACCTCAACCGAACTTTCACGGTTGAATCGCGGGCTCATGCCGAACAACTGCTAGCACAGTATCGAGAAAGATCAGGTTCGCTATCGGACGCACAGTTCGATTTGGCGATAGCGCAGATTGTGGCACTGGCGGACAACGGTCATTCGCGCGTGCAGCCGGGCCCCCTGTCGCGCCGCCACAATCGCCTTCCCTGTCGGTTCTACCATTTCGACGACGGATTTTGGATTATTCGCGCTCGGCCCGCATGCGCCGAGTTACTGGGGGCCAAGGTGCTTCGGCTGGATGGGCACCCGATCGAAGAGATCGCGGATGGGATGTTTCAATATTTCCGCGGACCTCGAAATCACTACGATCAATTTGCAGCGGAGTTTTTCCTCGAATCCCCGGAATTGCTGAATGCCGCTGGACTCGCTGACGCTGCCGATCGTCTGGTTTTACAGGTATTGCTTCGGGACGGGACGCCGCGCGATGTAACGGTCGTCGCCGAGGCTGCCGATGCCAACGCACCGCATGTGTACTCGGATGACTATCTTTCCCCCAATCCCATCGAGAAGGAGCCAACAGATTGGATGCCGCTTCTCGCTCGCGACGCCAAACTTCCCTTGTTCCTGAGGGACTATTCCGCTGAGCCGTTTCAGGCGGAGTATTGGCCCAATGAGCGAATCTACTATGCGCAGTTCCGCAGCAATGAGGACGAACCGGGACACCCGATTGGTGAGTTCGTGACACGCATCGAGCGCGAGATCACGGCGGACCGTCCGCGCACGATTGTGCTTGATCTGCGCCTTGACCAGGGCGGCAATTTCACAAAAACCGCGTCACTGATGAAGAATTTGACGAACCTATCGGAAGCCATTGAACACGTATACGTGCTCACGAGCGCGTGGACATTTTCCGCGGGGAACGTCAGCGTTGCTCTGCTTAAGGAGCACGGCGCAAAGAAGGTAACACTGATCGGCGCACCAGTCGGGGATCGACTCCACCTGTGGGCGGAGGGCGGAAATTTAACACTTCCCAATTCCGGTTTGGCCATCGGCTTCGCGACGGGCCTCCACGATTATTCCAGGTCCTGCTTCGGTGAACGCGGCTGCTTTTGGATCATGTATTTTTACCCCATGCACGTTCAATCGTTTGCTCCCGATATTCGTGTGCCTTACAACTTCGATGACTACGTCGGCCTGCGCGACCCGGTTCTAGAGCGCGCGCGTGAGCTCGCCGGTTCGGGTATCGCATTAGGCAAGTAACTTTTCCGGCAATCATTCATGGACACACAGTCTGATTTTAAGGCGCTTGTTGTGCCGACGCGATTTGCTTTGCTGATGTTCATCTGCGCGATCGCCTCGGCCGCGCCTCCGGCGCCGTCACCAATCGATATGGCGCAGGCGAAAGCCGCCTTCGCGGAGGCGGAGGCGGTTTCCAACAAGGAGGGCGGGCGCCTGTGGGGTAAGAAGCTTTACGGAAGCTTGTTCTTTGTCGATCCCGAAACGCGATCCGTCGTTGCGAATGAACCGGACTCGGACGGCGTCCTGCATGCGGCGGATGGCGTGTACGTCGGCACGCTGCCGCAAGAGATCATCGTCTCGAATGCGCCAATCGAATGGCAAGGTAAGCGCTGGACGATGCTCATGTGGCCCACCATTCCCACCGAGACGATCGACCGACGGATCACTTTCGCCCACGAGTTGTTCCACCGCATCCAGCCGGAGCTTGGTCTCATGGCGCCGGATTCCCCCAACCTGCAGCTCGATACGCCGGAAGGCCGTCTGTGGCTCCAGCTCGAATGGCGTGCGCTCGCCGCTGCGCTGGTCGAACAGGGGCCTGCGCAAACCCAGGCCATCCGGGACGCGCTTGCTTTCCGCAGCCGTCGCCACGAGCTATTTTCCGGATCCGCCAAGACAGAAGCCAGCCTCGAGATCGCCGAGGGCGTTCCCGAATATACCGGGACGATTGCCGGCGAACCGGACCGCGACTCCGCGCGGTGGCGCGCGATCGGGAAGCTCACCGATCCCGACCCAAGCATCACTTTCGTGCGCTCGTTCGCCTATACGTCGGGGCCGCCTTATGGGCTTCTGCTCGACCAGCGCCTACCGGGATGGCGCACAAAACTCTCCGCGCAAGCCGATCTCAGCGCGCTTCTTGCCTCGACGCTACCACCTCACTCGGCTGTGTCAGCCGAAGCGCGCGCGCCCGGTTACGGCGCCTTCGCCATCCGCACCGCCGAAGCTGAGCGCGCCCAGAAGGCGGAGGCCGCAAGGGCGCGCTATCGCGCACGCCTGGTCGAAGGACCCACGCTGCTCTTACCTGGCGGGCGAAAATTTGCCTTCAGCTTCAATCCGAGCACGCTGGTTTCATTGGGTGACGCCAATACCGTCTATCCCACGTTCCACGCAACCGCCGAATGGGGCACACTCGACGTGACGGACGGCGTGCTGGTACCCACCGATTTCAGCCGCGCAACGGTGGCGGCGCCCAAAGATATAAATGGTCCGCATCTCGAAGGACCTGGCTGGACGCTCGAACTCGCGGCCGGGTGGAGCGTGGTGCCGGGAGCGAGCGCCGGAAGTTACACCGTCGCGAAGAAATGACAGCGCCCAGCGGCCTTAGAAAGACTCTATACGCAGCGCTCTTAGGTCTTTGCGCTCTGATTGCCGTTGCAGGCGTCGGCGCGGTATGGCTCATTTATCCGGGAACACCTGGCGATGCCAAAAGCCTGGCATTCAAGGGCTACGTCCTATTGCCGACGGGCGCACTGCTCACTGTTCTAGACTACATGAACGTGAGCGACACAAGCCTGTTCGTGACGAACGTGAGCACTGGGAGTGTTTACAAGATCGCAATGCATAACCAGTCACTGCCCAGTGATCGGGACGTGTCGGTATTTTCTTTGGAGCCGGCCGCTCATGGTGTCGTCATCGATCCGCTGACCGGTCTTGCTTTTGTCTCGCGAAGCAAAGCGAACACCGTCGACATTTTTGATCCCGCCAGCATGAAATTGATGGTTCGCATACCGGTGGCAGACGACCCCGACGGCATCTTTTACGATCCATTTCACAAGCTGGTTTATGTTGCCAGCGGTGACGCCAAAGTTGGCACGGCCATAGATCCTCAAGCCCGCTCCGCCATTGCCACGATTCCTCTGGACGGAAAGCCGGAGTTTGCGGTATTCGACCCGCAGACCAATTTGATGTATCAAAACCTACAAGACACGAACAGCGTGGTCGCCGTAGATCTGGAAAAGAAGGCAGTAACGCAACATTGGACTCTTGATCAGTGCCGGGGACCTTCGGGAATCGCTATCGACGACACAAGTCGCCGGCTATTCATAGTATGTTCGGGCAACAGCAGGCTGGCTATTTTCGATATAAGTAGGCAACGCGTAGTGCAGAGCTTCGCGATTGGCGGTGGCCCGGATTCCGTTGTATTTGATGGCGGACTGCATCGGATCTATACAACCGGCAGAGCCGGTGTCCTGGTCGTATTTCAACAGGATTCACCAGACGGGTATCATGTGATCGACTCCGTAAAGCTTCACTTCGGAGCGCACACGCTCGCGGTTGATCCGATCACACATTTTGTCTACGTGGGGTATGCGAGCCTGCTTGTTCGACCACGGGTGGCCGTATTTCAGCCACTTCTCTAGAATGAATGCGCGGCGGCTGGCGCAACGTGATTTTCGTGTGTTTGCCTCTGGGAGGAGTCGCAGGTAACTTCCGCTAAACCAACGGCCGCCCTGAAATTAATGAAATTGGCAATTCCGGACCGCGAATTTGGCGGCTACATTTTCGACTGCGACGGAACGCTGGCGGACACGATGCCGCTGCACTACCGCGCATGGACACGGTTCGTTGCGGAACTTGGGGGGACATTCCCGATTGAACTGTTTTATCAATTGGGTGGTAGACCCACCGAGCAAATCCTAAGTCTGCTCAGAGATGAGTATGGGTTGAAGGTCGGCGATGTGCACAGGGCCGCCGAGCGCAAGGAGGAGTACTTTCTGCAGATGATCGACGAAGTCAAGCCGATTGAGGCAGTGGTGAAGGTCGCGCGGCGATGGTACGGAATCAAACCGCTGGCGGTTGCTTCCGGCGGTTTTCGGCGGCAAATTGAACGGACTCTGGATGCCCTAGGAATTCGGCAGCTCTTCAGCGCAGTAGTGTGCGCTGAGGATTACGCGCGGGGAAAGCCGTTTCCGGACCCTTTTCTGGAAGCGGCCCGGCGATTGAACGTGTTTCCGACAGAGTGTCTGGTCTTCGAAGACAGTCCGCTCGGAATACAGGCCGCGGACGCGGCTGGGATGCAGTCAGTGTTTGTGCCTCGTACCGGCGGCTAGTTCATTTAATCAGACGCCGCTGCGGGATAAAGCGGCCGAGGAGACCATTCGCTTGAGAAATCACTATGCCGGTTTGATTGGCATTCCGAGCTGCAGCGAAGAATTGCCTTGGTAGCCGGGCGCACAATCGCGACGCTGTTCGCCGTTTGTTGTTGCTGCGGCTTATGCGGTTGCACCAGTCGGTCGATTTACTTTGACTCCGTGCGACCGGTGCCACAGAACGATCCTTCTCGAACGTCAATTACCGACGTGTCGTCAGGCGTACGCGGCGGCGTATCGCTGCCGCATCGAGATTTGATCAGGGCAGATATTACCTCGGGCACGGATCTTCGGGACATGGTGGTGCGCGAAGGCAACATTTTGTTCGTGCATTCCTACTTTTGTGATCGTGGGGAAAACTCTGGCGTACTCGGTGATCCTGGTGTGTACGTCGATCTCGCAGACGCGGGCAAGGACAGGCTCGTCAAGCAATTTCTCTTCTTTATCGATGTGAGCCGGAAATCCAGTCCCGGATCGGTCCCGCCGGAGCCGGGGTTCGACCTGTCCGTCATGCCTGAGGATATCTGCTTTTATGTAACCGCTCAAAGCGTGATCACCACTTATAAGTCCAACGTCGCAAGAATCCCGAAGGCCGCCATTGAGCACGTGTTTATAGGCTGGGAACTCCATTGACGGCGCCCGGATATGGACAGCGAAGCGGCGGTCCGAACAGGCCAGCTGGAGGCGGACTAATGCAGCGGCCGGAAACTCACCGGTACACGCTGCCGCTCCATCAGCGCTTCCGGGTCGTTCTTGCCGGCATGCGGATTCGCGGAAGCTTCATTATCGTCCCCGTCCGCCTCGCTCGGCGTTTTGACCTTGATGGGGCCTAAGCCTCTGCCGGAGAGTTGGCGGTTCAGTGAGGGAAGGTTTTGCGCGGTCAACGACTCGAAGTCATGCTGTATGCGTGCCAATTCAGCTTCCAGCGCGATGATGTTGTCCTGCTGATACGCGCTGGGTTTGCCTTCATTCGTGAGCAATGCTCCGTACAGTTGATCGGTATGTTCTCGCAGCCGTTCCTCGCCCGTGATGGCACCGCCCTCGGTGGTGGCGACGATCTGCTTTCGCACCGCATCGACTTTCTCATCGAACTGCCCCACGGTGCGCGACAAGGAACTGTTCTTTGCCAAGCGGGCGTCTGCCTCGGCCAGGCTGGCGCGCAATTCCACGATTCGCTCCATCAAGTTGCTCTCTGCGCCAAACAGTTTCTTGACGCGCACCGCGGCCGCGTACTGCGCCTGGCGCTCGGCCACGGTGAAGATCGCGGCAGGATCCAGGTTCACCGGCAGCGGCGACTCATACGATTGACCGTTATTCGTCACCCGCACGGTATAGGTACCGGGGGGCACACGCGGACCCTGCGTGCCGGCGCCCGCAATTTGGGCCGCCGGCGGAACCCGCGGCGGTTTTTCCAGCATGTTCCAGACCACCCGATTGAGACCGGCGCGCTTGCTCGCGGGCAGATCGGCCACCACCTTGCCGTTCGCGTCCAGGATCTCGAGTTTTAGCTTGCCATACAGATGTCGCGAGCGCTGGTAGTAACTGATCGCCACCCCATCCGGCGGGTTGTCGCCAATGAATACCGCGGCGCCATTGACTGCTCCAACGTCGTTGGGTCGCAGACGCTGCAATGCTGGCCGCGAGGCGACCAGGCTGAATTCCTTGCCGAGCAGGTCGGCCGACAGCGCTCGCAGTGGCGTAATGTCATCCACGATCCAAATGCCGCGCCCGTGAGTCGCCAGCACCAGATCGTTTTCGCGCGGTTGGATGGCGATATCGCAGACCGCCACATTGGGCAGGTGGCCGCCCTTGAATTGCGCCCAGCGCTCGCCGCCGTCAATCGACACGTACAGCCCGAATTCAGTGCCGAGAAACAGCAGATTGGGGCTCTTCAGATCCTCCTTGATGACATGCCCATAACCGCGCACCGTTTTAAGATCCGCCGGCGAAAGGAGCGCGGTCCACGTCCTGCCATAGTCGCGCGTCCGGTACACGTAGGCGGCCATGTCGCCGTA
>Ga0210394_10005125_pt1 | contig 14826 bp, 6 predicted proteins | sample IncBWC12MmetaG_FD_160121 | JGI IMG/M metagenome (GOLD analysis project Ga0210394, IMG submission 160121) | Forest soil microbial communities from Barre Woods Harvard Forest LTER site, Petersham, Massachusetts, United States - Inc-BW-C-12-M | ecosystem: Environmental > Terrestrial > Soil >... | reverse complement strand
ATCGAGCATCGCCTCGCGACGCTTTGGCTCGACCTCGGACGTGACAATCGTGGCGAAATGAAGCACGCCCGGCGTCACTCCGGGCGCGCGAGTCGGGTCCAGCGTGTTCAGGTAGGCGATCAGTGCCGCGAGGTTCTGGTCGTCGATCGCGAATCGCGGCATCAGGTTGCGCAGGACGTGGCCGTCGGGGTCGACGCCTTCGCGGATTGCGCGCGCCAGCGTGGCCGGCGTGTACGGCGAGCGATTCGTGCGCATGCCGTCGACGTAAGGCAGGTTGGCTTCCTCGTGGCCCGTGGCGTTGCGCTGGAATAGATACTTTCCCGCGACCGGCGGAATCTGGTTGCTGCCCGCGCTGGCGCCGAGGCCGCTGTTCTCATGGGTTGAGCCGAGGCCGCTGCGCAGGTGGCAATTGACACAGGCGGCGTCGGCGCCTTTGTCGCCAGGCACGCCGCCCCCGCGCACCGCCTGCAGCGGCGCACCCGAGGCGAGTGTGCCGCGCAGGTAGATCGCCTCGCCGATCCTGACCTGCGCCGCCTGTTCGGCGACGGCGGCCTTCGTGGCCGGCGTCGCCGCGGTGGCCGCCACGGGCGGCAACGCCGCCAGCAAGACCGTCACCAGCAGCGCGGCCGCCGCGCAGCGCGGCCATTTCATTTCGGCCCCGCTCCCGGGTCGGTTGCGGCGCGCCCGCGCGGATCGCCAAGGCCGCTGAATTCACGGTCGTCGATCTTCGGGTTCAGCGCAACTTTTTCGATGACCATCCGGTCCGGCTTGCCGCCGGCCGCCCCGTTGATTTCGATCACGGAAAGCACCGCGAGCCCCTCGACTTCCTTGTAAGCGCCCGGCCTTATGCGTGCGGCTTGGCGAACAGCGCGTCGTTGAGCTGCGGATTGACCTCGGCCTTCTCGATCGTCATCTTGTGCGTGTCCGAATAGCCTTCGACGGCGGTCTCCATCACGAACGGGATCATCACACCCTGCACCGAGCGGAAATCGCGCTGGTAGACGTAGACGTTATGCACCTTGCCGTCCATGTGGCGCGGGAAGCCGTCCATCTTGACGTCGAGAAAGGTCTTGGCGTCGATCCACACGTGCTTGACGTCGCCGTTCTTCTGCGTGACCTTCAGCTTGTACGCTGGCTGCCCTTCGACCAGCTCAGCGCCGTCCATCTCGACCCTGGTGCCGTTGGCGGCGGAGCCGATCAGAGGCCCGTCCAGGTCGTCACGCGCCGCCTCGGTCTTGGCCTCGTCCCGGGTGAACGGCTCGGCATCGGTGCGGTTCAGGAACGGCCGCAGCTTCCAGCCGTGCTGGCCGTCGTACACCTGCACTGCCGCCTTGCCGGCGAACTGGATCTCCAGCCGGGTCTTGTTCGGGCGCTTCAGGTCGAGCGTGAACGGCAGTTCGACCTGCTTGGCATCTTCTTTCGGGCCGTTGGCCGAGGCGATTTCGGCCGCCGTGCCCTTACCGCCCGCTTTCTTGCCGGCGTTCACCATCTTCACCGCCCGCGCGTAGTTGTCGCCCTTGCCCGCATCGACCTTGCCGCTCAGCTGCAGCGCCTGGACCGCTTTCCAGGCCTGCGCACCACCGCGAGCGGCGATGTGCTTGTCGAGGACCTGCGCCGCCGTCAGGGGGGGCACCTGCACCTGCGGAGCCGCCATCAGCGAGAACGTTGCACTCGCGGCGAGCGCCGCGCAAACCTGTCGAACTCCAAACATCGTCAACACTCCTGAAAAATTCCGCATTCGATCCAAGACGCTTCAGTCAACAACCAGGTTGCCGGCCTTGAAAGTGCCGATCACCACGTCGACCCGGTCGCCGCGCGCAACGCGGCGGCCCTTGTTCGAGAAGGTCATCCAATATGAGCGGCCCGCCTCGGGCGCCGTACTCTGGCGCAGCTGGCCGACCTTTTCCATGGTCGGCACCACCAAGCTCACGCCGGCCTTCGGGTCGATCAGCGAGGCATCGTTCTGCTTGTCGTTCAGCACCTTGGCCTTGCCCGGGTCCAGCACGCGGTAGCTGAAACGAACCAGTTCGCCCGATTCGACGAGCTTGACGCTGACCGAATCAACGCCCCAGCTCAGCTCGTAGTACTTGCCGGCGCGGCCCGCGAAGCGGTCCGGGTGGTAGCGGGACGGACGCGGCTTGGCGTCGCTCATGGCGGCTGCCGTCTTTGCGACCGCCGATGGCGCTGGGGCCGCAGGCTTGGTCGGCTTGGCAGGGGCGGTCGGTGCAGGCGCCGCATCCCTGGCTGGCGGCTGCGCGGCGTCCTGCGCCGCGGCCGCAAATGCCAGGCACGTCAGGCACGCTGCCAGCAGTGGAGCTCGCGTCCACGGCGCATTCCGAAGCTTCAGCATGAATTGCACGGTAGCGGTTTCCTCTTCTGTTGTGAAAGGCTTCACTTCGAACCGTCCCCGCCCTTGCGCCCATTCGATTGCTGGATATCGATCCAGTGCTGCAGATCAGCCTGCGCGGGCGCCGTCTGTTCACGGGGAACGTCAGTGATGTACTTCTTCTTCTGCTCCTCGGTCAGCATCGCCCGGATCCGCCCCTTGGCCTGCTCGAGAATCGCAAATGTCGTCCCGGCCCGGTCGGCGCCTGGCGCCTGATCGCCGCTTCGCAGCTTCATGACCTGTCGCTGTTCGTCCTGAAGTATCTCGCGCAATTTCGCTTGCTGCCCCGAATCCAGATCGAGGCTGCGCGTCATCCGGCGGACGCTCTCGTCGATTCCCTGGTCGGCCGTGCGGTGGGTCGGCGGCCGGTGAACCCTGGCCTTCGGACTATCCGCATTCGGGGCCTCGGGCCTGACCGTCGCTTCCGGCGCCGGCGCCACAGAGCCGGTTTCAGGAGGCGCCGACGCGGAAGTGCCGTCGTCCGCGCGGCACGCCGCCGAAAAGGTCAGCGTCAGCGCCATCAACGCCATGCCTCGCATCGATATCGAGCGTCGTCCCACCTGCGCCCTCGTTCTGCCTGCGTCCATCTCGACCGATCCGCCGCGGCACAGTGCTACACCAGCCGTTGGCCGCGTCCAGCCTACCATCGCCACCCGACGGACGCCCCCGAATAAGTTCGGCTTCACCGCCGTTTTCCGGCGATTGGCGCCGGTTGCTTTACGCGCCCGGCGCTCGCCGGCCGTTCGACAGGTTTTCGACTGTGGTTCGACGTTTGTGAGTCGCAAAGTTCCTTCTTTCATGCGTCAACGTTTTGAAGACCGTCAAAGAAAAAAAAGCCGCCCGCGAGACTCGCTTGAAGCGGCTTTCAAGCCGGGTTCCCGGGGACCGGCCGCGCCGGTCCCCAGAATTTCTGCCGTCAGTTGGCGGGGAAGGTGGCGCCGTTCTGCGTCACCGTTCCCAATCCGGTCCCGGTGACCGTCACCCTTCCGTTGGCCGTCGAGGTGTTGGTCTGCCCGCTGTATCGCACTGCGATTGTGCAGGTGTTGCCCGGTCCAAGAACCGTCCCACCCGTGCAAGTACCGCCGGTGACGGAGAAGGTGCCGTTTCCAGTACCGCCCGTCTTGGCGACCGTCGGCGAGGCGGTGAACGTGAACGGACCGGCATTCGCCCCTGCGGCGGTGTTAGTGACCGTAATCGTGCCGGTCTTGGTTGATAGGCCGCCGCTATTCAATGCCGGGCTCGGTGCACTGATGGTCACCGTGGCGCCTTGGACCGTGAAGGGCTCCGTATTGCTCGTGCCGCCGCTCGTGACCACGTCGATGTTGTGCGCCCCCAACGACGCATTGCTGGCGAGGACCAGTGTCGCAGTCACGGTCGTGGCATTCACGGTAGTGAACGAGCCGGCCTGCACGGTAACGCCGGTGCCGAGTCCGGCCAATCCCGTCGCACCGGACAGGTTCGTACCGGTCAGCGTCACCGGCCAGCTTGTGCCCCGCACGCCCGAGCTCGGCGTGATCGACGTCAGCGTGGGCCGCGGCGGGGTGACCACAGTGAACGTCACGCCGTTGCTGTTGCCGCCCGGTGTCGTGACCGTCACGTTACGCGCGCTGGCCGCGGCCGAAGTCGTGATCGTGAACGTCGCGGTGATCTGCGTCGAGCTGACGACCGTCATGCCGCTGACCGAGACCCCTGTGCCGGATACGTTGATTGCGGTCGCGCCCGTGAGGCCCGAGCCGGTCAGCGTCACCGATACGGACGTTCCGCGCGCGCCCGTGGTCGGGCTGATCGACGTCAGTGCCGGCCGCGCGGCAGTAACTTCCACCGCGCCGATGTCGTAGGCGCCACTACTCGGCCGTGCGGTGCCGAAGAAGTCGTCGGACGGCGGCGTCACGGTGACCGTGCCGAACGTCACACCGGCGGCACCGGCGTTGATTGCCGTCCCCGCGGTCGGGGTGTAGTCAGCCAGCAGCGTGCCGGTGTACGACGGCGCCGCCGTGCCCACCGTGGACAGCGACAGCGGACCCCAGCGCACGTTGATCCAGTTGTTGCCTTCGTCGACGACCGCCGACGGTGTCAGGCTGAACACCGGGTTCGGGAACGCGTTGGTCTCGTTCGTGCCCGGGGGAACCTGCCAGCCCGTGCCACCGGCCTCAGGCGGCGTGCGCGAGCCGTTGCAGTACTGGCTCTTGAACCCCGGGTTGCCGGAGAAGCCGGTTTCGCCGTAGGTGGGCGCGGTCGTCATCAGCGTATGGGACGGAACGAATCCGCTCGCGCTGTGCGAGGTGGGCGCCGTGTCGCCGCGGAAGCCGATCTCCCAGTAGCTCGAGCCCTCCGGGCAGGCGCCCGTGGAGGACTGGGTGCGAGCGGGCGTCGCGGAGCGCGCCGGGTACAGTGTCACGACCTTCTGCTGGTTCTGGCCGCTGGCCGCCGGCCCGAAGGCACCGACGCCGATGTAGAACGAACGGTTCTGCCAGATCGCGTCGTTGAACATCAGCGGGATCGAGTGGCTGTAGCACGACGCCGCCGTGCCAACGCCCGTCGTGCCGTGGCCCCGCGGGCAGCTGAACGGATTCGGAGCCGGGGCTACGGTCAGCTGGGAGATGTTGGCTTCCAGCACCGGGCTGTTCTGGACGCTGACCAGGCCGGAAACCTGCGGGCAGGACTGCCCGCCCGTAGCGCCGCAGATCACGTTGGTCGTCTGAGGCGTCGAGCTGGCCAGCGGTGCGAACAGCGTCTGGAACAGCGTGCCGGAGGAGGCCGTCGAGTCGTTGGAGGCGATCGTGTTGTTCACGATGTTGACCGCCAGCGCATCGAGCAGCGAAACCCCGGCGCCGTCCCAGCCGGCGACGTTGTTGACGATGATGTTGTTCGTCACGTTGACCGAGTTCCAGGCGCAATGCTGCAGGTCGGCCGAGCAGGCCGAAGCGCCCCTCGGGAAGTTCAGGACGTCGGTGCCATTGACCCCCTGCATCCGCAGGCCGCCACCGCTGCCGGAATCGGCCGCGTTACCCAGAATCAGGTTGGCATTGATCTTCAGGCCCTGGCCGGTACCGTCGCTGGGGGTGATCGTTCCCGGAGGCGGCACGCAGTCCTGGTCGGTCGTCACGCCGCAGGTCGTCGGATCGGCGTCGGGCGCGCCCATCACCAGCAAGCCGCCACCGTTGGTCGTGATGGTCGGATTCGTGCTCTGGTTGAAGATGATGGTGTTGTGCTCGATGTCGCCGTTCTTGATGAACCCGATGTGGCCGAAGCCGCCGCCGTCGCCGGTGCTGATGTTGCCGCAGACCCAGTTGTTCGTGAAGCGGTAGTAGTCGGCACCCGTATTGATGCTGACGCCACCAGCGCCGGCCGGCGTCGACGAGAAGAGCTCATCGCCCATCGACGAATTGCCGACCACCGCGTTGTGGTGGATGTTCACGAACTGGTTGAAGCAGAACGGCAAGCCCAGGTTGGTGACGTTGCTGGTCTCGCATGAGGTCGGGTATGTGAGCACCGCCGCCGCGCCGGCGAGCTGCACGTCCGGGTGCTCGCCCGCGCCGATCGTGATGCCGCCCGACATCGTGCCCGTGTTGTTGTGCACGCGGTTGTTGGCGATCTGCAGGTTGTGGGCGTAGGCGTGGACGAAAATTCCGCCGCCGCCCTGCGAGCTGTCGCGGATGCCGAGGCCGTCAATGCTCGACGGATTGCAGTAGAAGTTCGTCGGGTACGGATTGCCCGACGAATTGCCGCAGTCCGCCGACGACAGCAGCGTCGTGTTGGTCGGGAACGCCGCCCCGGTGGTCGCGCCGAACGCGTCGAGGATCGCGGTGCCGGTCGGGAACTTGACGCCCTTGCCCAGTACCGTGATGGCGGCGCCCTCGTAAGCACCCAGCAGGCTGGGCTCGCTCAGCTGCTCGGCCAGGTTGCCGTTCAGGCTCGCATCCCAGCCGAGGGTCGCTTCGAACGGCAGGCGGTCGACCGTCATCGTCGCGAAATTCGTCGTCGTGTCGCCAACCAGCGCATAGTTCATGCCGCTGTCGCAAGCCGTATCCGACGGAGAGCGCGGACGGCCGTCGATCGTCAGGCCGAACAGGCACACGATCTTCTGCCGCCACGGCGTGAGCAGTTTGCCCGCGGGCTGGGTGTTGGCGTCGACCACCGACACCGTAGCGCCGACGCCCTGCAGACGGACCGGCTTCCACATCACCAGCATCTCGTTGTACGTGCCCGCCGGGACGATGATCATGTCGCCCGGGTTGGCCGCATCGATCGCGGACTGGATCGTCTGTCCGGCGGCCAGTACGGTCGGCTTGCTGCCGCCGATCGTCACGGTCACCGTGTCGATCGACTGCTTGCCCGCCGCCGTCGTGATCACGAGTTCGCCGCAGCTTGCCGGCGAACCGCCGTACAGCGCCTGCTGCTGGACCGCGCAGGGCTGCACGCCCGAGGGCACTGTCACGGTGATCGTGGCGTCGCCCCAGGTCACCGACCCCGACGGGACAGTGACGTTGCCGATCTTGACCGTACCCGCGGCCGTTCCGAAGCCGTAGTGACGCGTGATCTTCGGCTGATTGAACGGCACCTGCGTGATCGAGGGCCCGGTGAAACCGTACCACTCGACCGATTGATCGCCCAACGCGGTGATCGTGAGCTTATGAGTCGGCGCGCTGACCCAGGGGCCGGCGACATCCCCCGTGACGCTGGCGATCGCCGGCGTCGCGTCCGGATAGGCGCAGTCCGGGTGGTTGTAGCCCTCGGAGAAGGCCTGAACCGGAACGACCGGAGTGTCGAAGTACCCGGTCTGGCCCGGCATGAACGGCAGCTCGTAGCAGAACTGGCTGTAGCCCGGCTGGAACAGCGGATCCGGCTTGCCATCGGGCGTCGTACCCATGCCCGCATCGTTCATGCACATCGTCATCATCGTCGGCCCGTAACCCGTCGGGTTGGGCGGATTGACCTCCCACGTCGAGTAGTTCAGGCCGTTGTACAGGCCGAACTGGTCCGAATAGAGGCGGTTGATCTCGTTGCCGGTCCAGTCCTTGACGCCGATCGGCAGGTACGACGGCGCGAACTTCTCGCCGAACTGCGGCGAGAACGGATCGAACTCGGCCGTGAAGTCGTCCAGGATGATGCCCTGGAAGTGCGCCGCCACGTGCGTCGAGGTGAAGATGTAGAACTTCACCAGAGGCGACGTCTGCTCGGTCAGGTTCACTTCCTTGCGGTCGCACAGCGGGCGCATCGCACCGGCGAACGGCGAGACTTCGCCTGACTGCGGGAACAGGCTGATGTAGTCCGGCACCTGACGCACCATGCCGACGCAGGGCCAGAACGACTCGTCGCTGCCGGTGTCGCCCTCGTGGCTCACCAGCGTCGGGATGCGGCCCAGACCGTTCGTCGAGTTCTGGACGTTGGTCGCGTTGTACTGGGCGCTGACCTCCGCCTGGTCGGGGAGGATGTAGATCGAACCGCCCAGTCCCGGGAACTGGACCGTGCTCGGCGCGATGTAGTTGTCGCCGATCAGGATGTTCTTATCCTCTTCCTTGACCAGCTCGTAGCCGGGCGGCACGACCACCTCGACCACGTACTTGCCTGGCGGCAGCATCGGCGTGCCGGTAGAAGTTCCGGGCACGAACGGTTGCGGGGTCGTGCTTCCGCCATACCGATACGGGTCACTTGCATCCGGATCGGTCAAACACATCGTGCAGTTCGTCCCACTGGGTCTGCCCGTCGTCGCGTCAATGCCGCTCACGCTCGGGAAGGTGTACATGCCGTCGTACGGCGCCGGCTGCAGCTGGTTCCAGCTGTGCATGCCGTCGTAGCACTTGTACTGCGAGTGGTACGGCAGGGTGGCCGGGACCGCCGAGGCATTGAACACACCCGGCGTCGCGTGCTGCTTGTTATACAGGTCCAGGTAGCTCGGCTGGTCCTGCAGCCCGTAGTAGAACGCATCGAACTGGGTGCCGGCGGCGTTGGCCGTCTGACCCGGGCAGTTCATGTTCGGAATGCCGTCGGACCGGAAGCCCTGCGCCAGCCCGTCGAAGCTCGACGTGTCCGTATGATCGACCAGCGTCAGGGTCGGCGTCACGCCGTCGGCCGCCACCCCTTCCTTGTACAGATTCACGCGGACGTGCGGAACCATCGGCTCCCAGCTCAGCTGCAGCAGCAGCTGCGGATCGTCGAACGGCCGCGTCGATGCGTAGATGACGTGGCCATGGATCGGGCCTGTCTCACCCGCGGCGAACGGCTTCTTGCCGAACTCCAGGAAGTTGCCCTGTCCGATGTAACCCTGCCAGCCGTAGGACCCGAACCAGTACGGCGGGTCGATGCGGCCGGTCGAGTTGGGGACCGTTCCCGTGAAGCGCTTCAAGCCATTGGCGATGCTCTCCGTCGGGCAATCCGCGTTGGCGCACGGGACGGACCCGGGCGGCATCAGCGCCGCGGGCAGCGGGAACTTCTCGTACGTGTTCGCGAAGAACGCCGCGGTGCTGGAACTGCCGCAGGGGCTGACCGTCGGGTTGCACGAGGCCGATCCGTCCGCCGGACCGCCAGCGTCGTAGATCACGTGCACGCCGGTGGTCTTGTAGCGGGTGCTGTCCGTCTCCATCACGTACCAGTTGAACAGCGGGAACACTTCGTTGAAGCCGGCGTTGCCGTTCAGGTCGGTGCTGTTGAAGTTCGAATAGCTGCCGTCGCGGAAGCGGATATTGGTCGCCACCAGCGGCAGGCCCGGCTTCGAATCGTTCGACACGCCGGAGTTTTCCATGTCGATGAAGGTGCGCGTGTACAGGTCGGCCTGCCACTGGTGCACGCCGATTTCACCCATGTCGCAGGTCGTGCCGGTCGTGCCAGAGCCGATGCAGGCATTTGTGAGACTCGGGCCCGTCTTGCCGGGGTCGCACAGTCCCGAAGTCGTCGTCGTGCAGCCCACCCCGACGCCTTGTGTAATGCCGTCGATGATCTGGTCGTTCCACTGGTCGAACGTCGTGATCTTCCAGTTGCCGGCCGGGATGCCCGCGAAATCGAAATTGCCGTCGGCATCGCACTTCGTGAAGGCGATTTCGGCACCGTCCGGGTCACCCAGGCTGATGTAGCACTGCGTGAACGAGAGGGCGTCGCGGCTTCCGCTCGCGTACAGGCGCTGATCCGGCGTGCGGCTCAGCCTGGATCCCGTCACCCTGCCCTTGACCTCCCAATTACAGCTCAAGCCACCCCCATTCCCGGCGGGCGCCGCCGGATCGCACATGCCGGAGTGCGTGCTGTTCGACCGCCGCTCGTTGATGATCTTCGGATTGGCGAAGCCGATCGTCACGTGGTAGCCGGCCGGGCCGAATTCCTGGAAGTAGCCCGGCTCGCCGACTCGCATGAACGAGTCGTGCGACTTCTGCCCGTCCAGCGTATTGGTCTGCACCCATTCCTCGCCGAGCGCGATGCGGTCGGCGCCGGGCAGCGCCGACACGCCGTAGCGGCCCGGGTACAGGTTCTTGATGACGGCCTGGCCGGCCATCGGCGAGAGCGTCCGTCCGTCTGATTCGAACTTCGGACAGGTCACGACCATGCCGACGATGCCCTTCTGGGTCCCCGTCGTGTCGTTCGTCACCACCGGCGAGATCGGGCAGGCGTCCAGGGCCGTGATCGGGTCGATCGTCCCTGCGAGGCTGTTCGACAGCGGCTGGTTGAACATATCGTAGGTCGGCTGGCCGGTCGCGTCTCCGGTACCGCCGGCCTGGTCGAAAATGGTGACCTGAAAGCCGCCCAGACCCGGCTCATTCGTCGCCAGCACGTCGACACCGCCGCCGCCGCCCTGTTCGCCGTTCAGCGGCCAATCATCCTCGAACACGAACACGGACATCGTCGCGGTCGGCAGCGGCGTGGGTACCGTCAGGACCGTCACCGACGTTGCGCCGGCGGGGATCGGCGCGCCGCCCATGCCGTGGCCGCAGTCCGTGTTCACGCTCGTCGGGTCGCTCGGATTCAGCAGCTGGCCAGCTGCACAATTTGCCGGCGCGCTGGCGTTGCCGCCCATGAACGGATTGGCACCGTCGCCCGGCAGGATCGAAATGTAGTAGCGCTTGGTCGGATCCAGCGGAACCTGCCTGGGGTCGGTCTGGGTCTGCTGCGTGCCGGAGCGGCAGGCGCCATTGCCGACGTCGCAGACCGTGCTCGCGCCCTGCAGCGTCTGCCCGTACTCGCACGACAGCGGCCCCGTGCAACCAGTGGCCACCAGCGGCATGTAGCTGGTATGGAAGTTGGTCCCGTAGTTGACCGGGGCACCGTTCGGCGTGGCCACCGGGCAGCCCGTTGGCAACGGGTTCGTGGTGCACTTCGGATCGACGTAGAACGTACGGTCCTCTTCAATGACCCAGCGATAGTCCGAAAGACGCGTCGTGTGGTCGGCGCCGTCCAGCACCGTGACCTGCAGGCCACTGGCCGTCGGGAACGTGACCGTGACGGTCGCCGCGGTGGTGCTCTGCGTGCCCTGGGCGTTCTGCGCCTTGAAGTCGAACGAGTAGGTCCCTGACGCTGCGGCCGAGGCCGTGAACGAACCGTCCGGGTTGAGGCTGACCGTCAGCCCCGTCGTCACATGGGCAAGCGAGGTCGGAACAGCCGTCAGCGGATATCCGGCCCCATCGCTTGAGTTGGCCAGCACTCCAGGCGGAGCAAAGCGCGCCGGCGCAGGGCCGGGACCGATCGGACTGGTGAACGCAATGGCGCCCATCGAGATGCCGTTGGCATTCTCGATGTTCGCCGCGGCCAGCGTGACGCTGGCGCAGGCGGATCCGCTCGTCGCACCGTTGCCGCAATAGACAAACGAGTCCGAGCCCGACCACGTTGCACTGGCGGCATACGTGAAGGTCCCGTTCGCGTTCAGCGTCAATGTGCCCTGAGTCGGCGCCGTCGAGATCCGCACACCGAAGACATTGACGTCGTTGGCGATCACTCCCTTCGAGGGATCCAGGACGGACAGCGTCTGTCCGGGGACCACCGCGTTATAAGTGTCGGCGTTGGCGACCGCACTGGCCAGCTGGCTCGCCGCCGGCAGAGTTGTGGCGGTGTTCACTCCGATGTAGGCCAGCATTCCGGAGTCGCGCGCGGTGGAGTTGGCCGAGAGGCTGAGCTGGCGGTCGAAGACCGGCAACGCCGCCGTTCCGGTCGGCGCGTTGATCATCACGTCGTAGGTCTTGCCTGCCGCCATGAAGACTTCGCTCTGTACGCGCGCTGAGCCGGGAACCGGATTGCCGTCTTCGGCGACCAGCGTCATGCCCGGCGTCGTTGCCGTACCCGTCGTTGCACCGACGATCGATGGCACGTGCATGCGAAGGCCGGCGTTGACCATCCGTACCAACACATTGCCGGTGATCCCGGTGGCCGGACTGGTCGCATACAGGGAGGCGTTCGCATTCGTCCTGTCGAACCCCCTGCCGTTGATCAGATAGTAGGTCGGCGTGTAGTTGACCGCCGGCGGATAGCAGCTGTGGATGGCCGGATCGCCGCACTTGCCCGGCAGTCCCGACCACGCGGCCGTTTCGCTGAAGCCCACCGTGTTAACGGCGGCGCTGATCGCGGCATTCTGCACCGGGTCGATTTCGCTCATCAGCAGGGCCAGGTCGGCGCTATACGTCACGCCCGGATAGGCGGTGCCCAGCGTCGTTCCTGAGGGCGCCGCAGTCACCACGACAATGCCGTACAGGCCCATCGGGCCCTGGATCGACGGGTGCGTGCCCGATTCGAGCAGGTACGTGCCCGGGCTGGGCGCCGTCCATTTCAGCGACGTCGTGGCGCCCGTCGCGACCTCGGTCGAGAACGACTGCACGCGGGCGCCCTGTGACGGCGCGGGCGCCGTCGTCGTTGGATCGGCGATCGGCCACGTGAGCCCCTGGGCTGTCGCGTGATCCGGGCTCGGCGTCGTGGTCCGCTGCAACGCGTTGCCAAGGCCGCCTCCAATCTGGCCGACGATCACCAGCGAGGTCGGAATGCCCGACGCAGCGCCGGGCGGCACCGGGAGGTTGTTCGTCAGGTTGAGTTGCAGGTCCTGGCCGCTCGGCACCGTGATGACCACGGGCGACCACTGGCCAAAGGCCGCGCCGCCGTTGGTGGTCGTCGCGGTGTTCAGCGCCGCGCAGGTCGCACTCGAGCCGCCGGCCGGTAGGGCGCCGCAGCTGTATCCCCACATGGGCACCGAGGTGCCGTCGGGCAAGGTCGTGGTCGACGCGCCCGCGGTCAGGTTGACCTGTTGCTGGGCCAGTGCGGCCCCGCCGGTCAACAGGAGAACGGAAGCCGCCAGCGCCGACTTGAGCATGGCGGATTTGAAGTTGTAGGTTCGCATGTACGTTCTCCTGCCTTTCACAGAGACTCGTCGATCACGAATTCACGTGAATCGATGAGCATCATCATCAGCATCCCGCCGGGGAAGATGTTGTTCGTGGTGATCTCGCGCTCGTTATGCGAGTGCCACATGAACGCGTAGCCGGCTTCGGTTGAGGGGTTGTTCGCAATGGTTCCCGACGGCGGCGTCGTACCGGTCGTGCCGACTCCCGGGGTTCCGAAGGTTGCGCGTTCGGTCGCATCCGGACCCAGGTACGGGCTGCCGCCCCACCACGCGCCGTTCGTGAAGATGTTCGGGTCGGGCAACGAAACCGGACCACCCGCGGGCAGGTCGCCGAAGGGCGCCGCTTGCATCGGCTTGTTATGGTCCTGGCACCACTCAAAGTAGTTGATCGCGGTCGGCGCGCCCGTGTTGTAGCCGTTGGCGTCCGGCGTGCAGGCCAGCTTCGCGTTCGCGTCGTCCGAGGCCGGGTTGTGGCCGTACATGTCCCAGTTCAGGCCCTTGCCGGTGTAGTAGAACAAGCCGTCCATCGCAAGGCCCGGCGTGGTCGTCGTCGTGAACATCAGCGGACCGGCGAGATCGTTGGGGTTGGTCGCGCTCGTCAAGAGGTTGCCGTCGCGCGCCAGGATGCGGACATGGTTGGCGTGCTCGTGGAACGGGTGCTGCCAGCGGCCCTGCCCGATGATTCGAAGCAGCGTGATCTCGCCCGGATGCATGTGCGGGTTGCCGTTGTAGGGCTGGTGCGGATACTGGACGACGTAATTCGGGTCCATGTCGTCCGGCATCGAGCGGCCGTTGATCATGAAATAGGCCGGGTGATAGGGCTCGGTCGGCACGTTCAGGCTGCACCCGGTCGCTCCCGCCGTGCACCCCGCCAGCGCCGTGGTTTGCGCGAGCGCCGCGTAGTGAATGCTCGGATCCATTTCGGAGAACTGGAACAGGTATTCGCGGTCGTAGCAGGTGTTCGGGTTGTCGTAAGCTGCCGCGGCCAACCGGAAGTCGCTCTCATGCCAATTCGATTGCGCAGCCCTGTTGTTGCCTGGATGCGTGATCGGCAGTCCTCCGCTGGTCAAAGTTCCGCAGGCGGCTGTCGGATAGTTGGCATTCGACATCGACGGCAGCACGATGATCGCGCCGTACAGGCCCATCTCGACCTGAAGGTCGCCTTGAGTGCCGCTGTAGTACGCGCGCGTACCGGGCGATCCGGCGGTGAAGGTATAGGTCACCTTGCCGGCCGGAGCGGCTTCCGTGGTCAGAAGGCCCGGGACGCCGCCCGTAGCCGTGACCTTGAACCCGGGAAACAGGATCGACGTGTTGCCGGCTGCCGCGGGCAGGTTGTTCGTCAAGTTCACCGTGACGGTGTCGCCCTCGGTCACGATCAGCGTGGGTCCCGGGAGCTGCATCGGATTGCAGAACCCGCCACTGATCGCTGAAGGCGCGTATCCCAGCGGCGGGTTGGCGCTATCGCAGCCATAGCCCCAGGAATAAATCGCCTGGCCGTCCGGCTGCGTGATGAAAGCCGGGCTGGCGACCAGATTGAAGGTCGGCCCGGTGATACCCGGCGCCGCGGCCTCGGCCTGCACCGAGCACAAGGCGCCCAGCGCAGCCAGTCCCAGAGGAAGCAGTCGCTTCATCGAAATCATCTTGTTGATCGTCGTCGCGAACATCGCTTGCCCCTTTAGTTGATGCGCACTTCGGTCATCTGCCCGCCAAAGTTCTCGGCGTCGTTCGACAGATGGTCGAGGTTGGACGTGTAGATGTAGAACACGCTGCCCGACGGGTACTTCGACGTGTCGGAGGCGTCGAGGATCACGTCGCACGACTCGCCGCCGCCCATCGTGATCGAGTTCGTGTAGTAGTCCAGGTTGTTGCCGGACTGGTCACGCAGCAGCTTCGCGTTCCAGCCGACGAGGTGCATGCGGATCCCGAGAGAAGCCAGCGTGTGGTACTCCGACACGTTCAGCTCGGAGATGCGCAGCAGCGCCTTGCCGCCGACCGGGATGTTGATGACCGAGTTCAGCGGCTGGGCGAAGTGGTAGACGCCGTCGGCCGTTTGCGTCGCGAGAGGCCCCGGGTCGGCGACCGTGTCGGGGTAGCTGCGGCCGTTCATCAGGAAGTACTTGTCCTTCATGTCGGC
>Ga0210394_10005124_pt1 | contig 14830 bp, 8 predicted proteins | sample IncBWC12MmetaG_FD_160121 | JGI IMG/M metagenome (GOLD analysis project Ga0210394, IMG submission 160121) | Forest soil microbial communities from Barre Woods Harvard Forest LTER site, Petersham, Massachusetts, United States - Inc-BW-C-12-M | ecosystem: Environmental > Terrestrial > Soil >... | reverse complement strand
GGGGCACTTGCTGACCTCTATGGTCGTCGAGCCTCGATCCTTTTGTCCTCGGTCATGTTCGTCGGCACATCGATCTGTGGTGCAATGCCTTCGTTTTGGTGGAATGTTGGAATGTGTTTCCTGATGGGAGCAGCTGCCGGCGGTATGTTGCCGATCGCTTATGCACTGCTTGCCGAGATGATGCCGACCAAGCACCGGGGCTGGAGCCTCGTGCTCATCGGCGGCCTCGGCACTATCGGCGGCTATTTCGCCGCAAGCGAACTGTCCGCGCTGCTACAGCCGTTCTTTGGCTGGCGCATCATGTGGTTCCTCAATCTGCCGACCGGACTGCTGCTCATCGGGCTGAGTCCATTGATTCCGGAATCGGCGCGTTTTCTTCAGCAGATGGGCCGATTTGACGAGGCGCGCGCGACGCTGGCGCGCTTCGGCGCGATGATGACGCTGACATCCGCGCCGTCGGAGGCCGTTACCGCCAAGGGTCACCCGCGCCAAGTGCCGTGGACGCCACACGGACGCATGATGACGACGATTGCGCTGACCTTGGCCGCCCTCGCGTGGGGACTGGTCAATTTCGGGGTGCTGTTGTGGCTCCCGAGTTCACTCGTAGCCGAAGGGCGCAGCGTCGGGCTCGCCAGCGGCATCATCGCGCGCTCGACGCTGGTTGCAACTCCGACGGTTCTTATTGCCGCCTATCTGTACAACTCGTGGAGCACGAAGTATTCGCTGTTGACCGCGATGATGATCATGGCGCTTGGCTTGGCGGCCGTGCTGCTGCGCAGTGACGGCGTTGTTTTGCTGAGCAATCCTATTTTCTCTTTGTCGCTGTTGATGGTCGGATCGACGGCCGTGATCTCCATTCTATTGCCGTATGCGGCTGAGAACTATCCGGTCATCGTGCGCGGGCGGGCCACTGGCTGGGTTGCTGGCTGGAGCAAAATCGGCGGCCTGATCGCACAGGGTCTAAGCGTGCTCGCGTTGGTCCCAGCGTTAGGGATTGCGGCAGCCATCATTGCGGTGCCGGCGATGATTGCGCTGGTATTGATCGGCGTGTCCGGCCGCGAAACTCGCGGTCGCGATTTGCGCGAGCTTGAACCGACGCTGTGACGGCTCGGCGGCTTTGATGGCGAACGGACTTGCGCGTTGACGCTAGCCAAAGGCGTGCGTCGGCACGGCATTCGCTGCCGGCCGACTCATCCAAGTCGCAACGAGGGCGATCGCTGCCGCAAGCGACAGCCAAGCGCCCGGCATGGCACGATTGCCTGTTGCATGGATGAGGTAGGTCACGATGGCCGGCGTGGAGCCACCGACAGTCGTGGCGAGGCTATACGCCAGCGAGAACCCGGCGGTTCGAACCTCTGGCGGCACGATCTCGGTCAGATGCACAACCATCGCGCCGTTATAGCTGGCGTAAATGAAGGATAGCCAAAGCTCCACGAGCAATAGTCTGGTGAAAGTTGGCTGAGACACCAGCCAGGTCATTGTCGGGTAAGCGGTCAGGATCGCAATGACGGTAAAAACTACCAGTAATGGCCGTCTGCCGATCCGATCGGACAACGAACCCATCACCGGCAACCAAAATAAATTCGACAGGCCTACGCAGAGCGTAACCAGCAGCGCATCGCTTTGTGTCAGCTTGAGTATGTCTTTGCCGAAAGTCGGCGTGTAGGCGGTAATGGTGTAAAAAGACACGCTGGTCATCACCACCATCGCCACGCCCGCGATGACGATTCGCCAATTCTTAAGTACACCGGCATAAATTTCCCTGGGCGAGGGATGATGAGAGCGCGCCGCGAATTCATCCGTTTCCTGCAGTGTGCGGCGAATCAAGTAGATGAACGGAATGATGAGACAGCCGACGATCAGCGGAATGCGCCAACCCCAGGCCTGCAGATCCTCGGGCCGCATGAGATTGGATAACGCATAGCCAAGCACCCCCGCGAACACGACGGCCACTTGCTGGCTGCCGGATTGCCAGGACACGTAGAATCCCTTATGTCCCGGCGTCGCGATTTCGGACAGGTACACCGAGACGCCGCCCAATTCGACGCCGGCGGAGAAGCCCTGGCACAGACGCCCGAGAACCACGATGATCGGTGCAAACAGCCCAATGGTCGCAAACCCCGGCACCATGGCGATCGTCAACGTACCCACCGACATCATGCCCAAGGTCACGAGCAATCCCTTGCGCCTGCCGACGTGATCGATGTAGGCGCCGAGAAAAATAGCGCCCAACGGCCGAATCATGAACCCGACCGCGAAAGTCGTCATCGAAAACATCAATGAGGCGAATTCGCTGGTGGCCGGAAAATAAGCGCGACCGATCGCGGCACTGAAATAGCCGAAGATCATGAAATCGTACATCTCGAGGAAATTGCCGCTCGCAACGCGGAAGACAGTCTTGATCTTTGCCTTGCGCTGTTCGGGCGTCAGCATCTTCTGCAGCATCTAGAACTTGAGGGCGGCGCTAATATAGACCAGCCGGCCGATCGGCGAGTAGCTTGCGACATCCGCCAGATTGTCGCTGAAGGCCTGCGGCGACAACGGCGGCCAGCGATCTGTGAAGTTGTTGACGCCCACGGCGACGTTCCAACTCTTGCCGATGTGTGCGATGCCGGTTTCGCTGGTGTAGGAAACACGGATATCAAACGCCGAATACGTGGACACGGGGTTCGCCTTGAGAGTGGTGCTGGTCGCGAAAACTATTCCGCCTGGGCCGATGTCGGTGACGGCCGACGCATAGGTATTGGCCAATGTGACATCCCACTGCCGCAACTGCCAGTCCAAAGTGGTATAGAAGCGATATTTTGGCAGCGTACCCTGCACACCCGTGCCGCCATTCGTCGCAAAGCCGGCATATTGATAATACGCTTGATACGGCAACGCTTGAAATTCGAAGGAATCGAAGATATTGCCGGTCGTGCTCAGGGTGAACGTCCCGAACGACTTGGTCGGCAATTGATAGCCGGCGTTCACGGTGTAGGTCTTTACTTTGAGGCCGCCCAGATTCATGAACCGATCGATCGCATAAACATTCAAGGCATTGTTTGGGTTTGCGCGTAAATAGTTTCCCAATTGCCCAGGAGTCGTGAAGGGAACTGCACCGGGCTGGCCGGGGAAGTTTCCCATGGCAACATTGGCGGCAAAGGGCGAGGCAGAACCCGATTGATCCACGCTCTGCAAAATATTCGTAAATCCAATCCCACCGGGAAATCCGCTCTGCACGATGTTGGAAAACTCCCCTTCCAGTGTTAACCCAGGAACCGCCGCGGGAGTGAATGCGATGCTTATTGTGTGCGTCTGTGTTTTGCTGGGTTTTAGATTGGGATTGTTGCCATCCTCTCCGTTGAAACCCGGATTTGGCAATCCAAAGACGGTCTGAATCACCGCGCTGCCGACGATGCGGGTATCCGTGGGACCGCTCTCCGCAAACAAAGTCGGGGCGGTGAACGATTTCGAATAGGCGCCGCGAATCGTCACATCTGTGCTGAAGGGCTGCCACCGGAAACTATACTTTGGAACAAAAGAACTTCCCGCATCGCTGTAGTCTTCTTCGCGGCCGGCGAAAATCAAATCCAGAGCATGCGCGCCGAAGAAATTCCAATCGTTGCTTGTCACTGGCAGTCGCGTTTCCGCATAGGCGGCTTTGACGTTGCGGGTCTGCGAATAGGGGTCCGCGAAGGTGCCGCCGATCCAGCGCTGCGCGGTTGGGCCGGTATTTCTACCATTCGGATCCGTGTCGGCAGTTAGGCCCTCCTCGCGCCAGCTGATGCCAAACGCAAAGCCGGGGGTGCCTGCCGGCAGATGGAAGGCTGTCCCAACCACGGAGGCATCGAAGGAATGCAGGAAGCTTGACGTGTCAATTTGCTCCTGGCCGTAAAGATTGACAATTGAAGCTGGATTGATCGCCGCGGCGCGGGCGAAGGGATTGAGCGCCGGCTGAAACACAAATGGGTTCGAGGTCGAATAACCGCTGTAGAGCCTGCTGTAATTGCCGCCAACCACAGGGTTGCCGTTGGCGTCGTAGCCGCCGGCAATGGCCAGCGCCAGGTTTGGCTTGTAGATCAGATTCGACTGATACTGGTCGAGCGTGTTTCTGCTGTAGACGTAAGCTGACTCCCAACTCCAACTGCCGGTGATCTCGCCGCGCAGGCCGGCGGTGGCGCGGTAAAATTCGGCATCGTTATTGAACTGCTTTGGCGCATTCCAATCCGCAAAATTGACGCTGCCGAATGCACCCTGGATGGGATTGAACGGTGCCCCCTGAGGCACGGTGAGCGTTTGGGTAATCGGCAAGAACTGCGTGAAACTCTCGTTCTTTGAATATCCGAATTCCGCGAAGGCCGTCAGGCGATGTTCAATCAACTCGTCATTCAGATTGACGCTGATGGCTTTTTGATCTTGCTGTAAAAGCAAAGTTTGGAATTGAGATATATTGTAGGTATTGGCGATGCCCTGGGTTGTCGACGGCAAATAAGTACCGTTGGCGATTAACGCGGCCAGCGAACCCGCGGTCGCATTCGCACCGGTAGGATTGGTCGCGCTGGGAGAATTGAGTCCGGGGGCGAGGATCGCCGGGGTTGCACCACCGATGGTTCCCGGTACCGCCGACACTCGACCGACGATCGGACTCGAGAATTCGCGGCGGTCCTGGTATAGCGGATCCGTATGGGCCCAACTTCCGGAGGCCGTTATGTGAATATCATGCCACGAGGTGCCGGCGGTGAAATACGCCGATCTCTCCCGGTAGTCGCCCGCGGCCTGTCCATCGCGAAGCCCGATGTCGGCGCCCTCATAGTTGGTCTTCAATATAATATTGACCACGCCGCCTATGGCGTCCGACCCGTATATGGCCGATGCGCCGTCTGCCAGCACTTCAATATGATCGATCGCTGAAGGCGGTATTTGGTTGACGTCCACAAACGCCTTACCGCCGATCGCGGCAATACCGCTAATTGCGATACGCCGGCCATTGACCAGCACCAATGTGTCGAGATTGTGCAGCTGGACTTGTGCGCCGCCTGCCGTGTTCTGATTGGTGTTGTTGGCGTTGCTGTTGCCGGTATTTCCTCGTCCCTGAAACGAGGGCACAGTTTTGCGCAAAATATCGAGGACATCGGTGTTCACTCCGGATTTGGCGATTTCCTCCGCGCTGACCACCGTCACGACTGCGGCTACCTTGTCCGGTGCGGTCGGTATCAGCGACCCCGTTACGATTATTTCGGGGACCTCGGTCTCGGGCTCACCAGCCGCCTGCGAAAGCGCGGCTTCTGCGCGCAACAGCGCGATTAGGCCAAACATGAAGGGTAACGCTGGTATATAACGCCGCACCATAGAGCCCCCTGCGTCAAAGATGTTCTTTTATTCTCCCGCCAAGGTTTACGCGCCGAACCTAAAAGTAACCTGAACAATCCAATGAAATCTTCAACGCGCCGGCGCGGCGGCCCCGTGGGTCGACTGCTCCGCGAATAATGCCGCAGAGCCCGGGATTCGCGGGGCCAAATCGTCCCGGATTTTCTCCGCCCGCATGCGCAGTGCGCTCTTGTCGTCCCCTGCCTTATAGGGAAATACCACCGACAATGCACCGATCGATCGCTTCGCTGAGTCCAGCAGCGGCACTTCGGCTTCGAATCTATTCCCTGTTGCGTTGACTTCCAGATTCGGCAGCGAGGTTTTTATGACTTTCATGTCATCGTCGTCCGCTGCCTTGCCGATGCGACCGATATTGGACGCAGCGATCACGTAGTCTTTGCTCCCGGGTTTCGCGGCGTGAATTGCGACGATCAAGACGTCTGTGTGCGCAGCGAGCAAATCGTCCACCAGCTGCTGAGCGTACGTATCGACGGGATAATGAGCATCAAAGGGGTAGGGCTGCAGCAAATTGTCGGCATTGGAAATTCTGCGCGATAATTCCAGGCGCACCTCTTTGGCTTCCGACACGAGCGGCGCGGTATCCAGCCCTTTGGTGTAGGCGAATACCACGCCCACAGCCCCGATGGTGTTTCCCGAAACATCCAAAAGGGTTTGCTCAACCTCGTAGCGATCGCCCGTTTCATTCAGTTCCAGTTTGTCTTCGCCCGTGGCGATGTCATGAAGGTCGTCGTCATCGGCCTTTTTTCCGATGCGACCGATATTGGATGCGACTATGACGTTGTCTGGCGAAGTCGGAGCCTTCGCGTGCAGTGCGAGGATCACGACATTGCGGTGCCTGAGCAAGGCCTTGTCCACCAGCGATTGCCCATAAGATTGCGTCGGTATCGTGGTGTCGTATTGGGCCGGCTCCAATAGATTCGCACGATGCGAGATATGGCGCGCCAGTTCATCACGGATGCCTTCGGCGCGCCCTTGCAGCGCAACCTTGTCGTCGCCGGCTTTGTACGGGAACACGATATCCAGCGCGCCGATGTTGCGGGAATTGGCGTCCTTCAATATCAACTCAACTTCGAACCTATCCCCAGCTTTATTGACCGCAAGATGCGGAATGCCGGTTTGTATGACCTTGAGGTCGTCCGCATCGGCTTTCTGGCCGATTCGGCCGATATTCGACGCGATGATGATATTGTCGCCGCTCTGCGAGGTCACGTGCATTGCAATCGCAGCAAGCTCAGGGTGCTTTGCGCTTGTACGGTTCACCAATTCTTGCGCGTAGATCGTATTCGAGGCCTTGCCGATCACCGGGCTGGCGGCTAAAGCCGTCAAAATCAGCCATATACGCATGCCATTTCCCCCTGTCGCTGCCATCGGGAAACATGATATCGGCGCAACCTGAATGCAACCTTACAAAATTATCGGCGGGCCGCCCTTGAGCGCAGAGTTGTTTGCTGTTCAGTTTGGTTTAATCTTTCGGTGCTAGCGTCTCATTGTCTCTCATATTCATCCATACCTTAAGACAATGAAGATCCCTATGAAAACACCCTATCGGACAATGATGTTGTGCCTGGGCGTGAGTTCGTTGGTCATCGCAGCAAGCGCCGATCAGCCGTCATTGCTGACTCCCGCGGCATCGATTGAATTGGCGAATTCGACCGGTAAATTCGATTTCCTGCGCATCGACGCAAAACGGCGCCGCTTGCTGGCGGCGCATGAGAATGACGGCACGGCAGATTACTTTGACTTGCGCAATAACACGCTGATTACACGACTACAGGTGGGTGGCGCCGTCGATACCGCCATCGACACAGATTTGCAGCGTTATTACGTCAGTGTGCAGGAGAGCGAACGCGTCGCCGTTGTCGACGCCGCGACCTTGAAAGAACTGGCATCAATAAAAACCCCGGGACCGACCGATGCGATCCTGTATGAACCATTGAATCACATGATCTATGTCACCCATGACAATGGTGCCGACGTCTGGGTCATCGATCCGGCCAAATCCGTGGTCATCGCTACGATCAGCATTCCGGGGGAGCCGGAGTACATGGTGTACGACCAAACAACTGAGCGGATTTACCTTAACATCAAAAACAAAGATGTGGTCGCCATCATCAACCCCATCAGCAACAAGGTGGTCGGACAATGGTCGACAACACCCGCTTCACTGCCGCATGGACTTGCACTGGACATCGGCGCGCATCACCTGTATTCATCGGGTGGGAACGGCAAACTTGTGGCTATTGACACCAAGACGGGCGCGGTCACGGGCTCGGTCGATATCGCGGAGAAAGTCGATCAGATTGCCTTGGACGCTGATGGGGGACTCCTGTATTGCGCTGGTGCCGGCAAAATGTCGGTGATTCGCACTACGGGCGGTAAATTGACGCCGCTCGGCGATATGGAAACCCCCGCAACCGCGAAAAACGTTGCTGTCGATCCTGCCACGCGAAACGTGTGGACCACCTACACCGACGGCAAGAGTTCGTTTGCCAGATCTTGGGCGCCTCCCAAGCCGTAACCGATGGTCGGGCCACGGACCGCTATCTAGGTTGCCGAACGAGGTAAAATCGGGGGGGGCGGGGACGCGCGGGAATCAACGGTAGGTAACGGCCACGAAAATTCTCATCGTCGAAGATCAGCGCCGCATCGGGATGTTTCTTGCGACAGCTTTGCGCGAGCGCTCCTACGGCGTTACCTGGGTGCGCACATGCCACGATGCGCGCGATGCTCTGTGCGAATCGAATCATGACGCGATTATTCTCGACTTGAGCCTGCCGGATGGCGACGGCCTCGAGTTGTTGAAGCAATGGCGCAAAGCCGGCTTCAACGAACCGGTGTTGATCTTGAGCGCACGCGATGCGGTTCAAGACCGAATCAAAGGATTGGATCTGGGAGCGGACGATTACCTCGCCAAGCCCTTCAGTCTGGAGGAGCTACTCGCGCGGCTGCGGTCCTTGTTGCGCCGCCAATCGGCCGTCAAGGAGGCGATACTCGAGCATCGGGGAATAAGGCTCGATTTGGTGGGCCGCACCGTACACTTAGGAGGGGAACCGGTGGATTTGACCAGCCGCGAGTTCGCCTTGCTGGAGATCTTCATGCAAAACGTCGGGCGGATTCTCACCCGAAAACTTATCTGCGAAAAGTGCTGGTCAACCGATTACGACAATGAAGCCAATCTATTGGACGTATACATGAGCCGCTTGCGCTCCAAATTCGAAGTCATTCCTGGTCCACCGCTATTCAAGACCCTGCGCGGGGTTGGCTACCAACTGCTGTGAAGTCAATCGGCGCACGTCTCGCGCTGTGGTATGCGAGCGCCGCTACCGCGACGTTGGCATGTTTATTCATTGCCGGCTACTACCTGCTGGAAATTCATTTGGTTCACGGTCTCGATGAACTAAACAAAGCGCAATTTGCGCAAATAAAAGCGCATCTGGGAACCGACTATGCCTCTTTAAACGCGGGTCTAATCGATGCGCGCATACGCGAGACGACGGACTACGCCTCTGTGCTCTTCTTCATCACGATCGATGATCCTAAAGGGGCGATCCGACCGATCTTTTATTCGACAAATCTGCGCGGCGTCGACATTCCGGATGTTCCGGGCAAGCATGAATACAACGCCGTATTGCCGGACATTGGCGAACTACGCGTAGCCGAATTTATACTCGGTCCGTTCGATGTCACGGTTGCCACGCCCCTTGGCAGCGTTCGCGAAGCGTTGCGCGATTACAGCCAAGTATGCCTATGGTTGCTGGCCGTCGTCGTGGCGATAAACATCGCAATCGGTCGCGCCCTGAGTCGGATTGCGCTGCGCCCGGTGCGATCGATTCGGGAAACTGCCAGTCATATCAGCTCCGATAATCTGACGGAGCGGATTCCGGTTGCGCAAGTACAGGACGAAATGTCCGAACTGGCGCTGCTTTTGAATCAAATGTTCGACCGCTTGGAGACTTCGTTTCAGCAGATCAGGCGATTTACCGCAGAAGCCTCCCACGAATTGAAGACCCCGCTTTCCCTCATCCGCCTGCAGGCAGAAAAGCTGCTGGTGCACGGACATTTGGATGCGGTCAATGAAGAATCGGTCCACGTTCAGTTGGAAGAAGTGTCGCGGTTGAGTCAGATCATCGAAGAACTGCTATTTTTGTCCCGAGCGGAGGCGCGCGACATCAGGTTGAACCTGGCGCCCAGCGATCCGGAAGCGATGCTCGGAAGCTTCCACCAGGATGCGCAAGTGCTGGCGGAACACCGCGACATGCGATTTGTATACACCCATCAAGGGTCGGGCAAGGTCATGCTCGAGCCACGCTGGTTGCGCCGGGTCCTGTGGAATTTGCTCGCGAACGCATTGAACGCGTCTCCCAAGGGAGGCACGGTCACCTTGAATTCCATCATCGAGGGCGACCAATGGCGCGTCGCGCTCGATGATCAAGGTCCTGGAGTGGCCTCGGAATATCGAGAGAAAATCTTCGATCGATTCTTCAGACTGACCCCCGACGACGATGTGCAAGAGGGAAGCGGTCTCGGCCTAGCGATTTGTCGAAGCATTATATCGCTGCATGGGGGCAAAATCTGGGCGGAAGCTGCGCCGGCCGCAAGCGGATTGCGCATGGTATTCGTAATGCCGGCCCGCTGTTCTGAAGGCTCATAGCCGTGAAATAGGGTAAGGTTCACGCTGGAGAAGTCAGGGAGTTGGGGGATGCTGAATAAAACGTTGGGGTACTGGCTCGTCGCGTTGGCGGCGTTTGGCAGCATGATGGCGACCGGTGCGCCAGCGGCGGATGCGGACAAAGAGAGCGATTTTAAATTCCGATTCGTGGGTCCAAAAGTCGGCAATCGCATCGCCGCTGTTGCCGGAGTACCGGGCGATCCGAGCGTGTACTACGCCGGAGCCGCTTCGGGCGGGATCTGGAAATCCGCGGATGGCGGAAATCTCTGGGCGCCGGTATTCGACAAACAACCCGTGGCTGCGATCGGTGCACTCGCAGTTGCGCCCTCCGAGCCGAGCACGGTATGGGCCGGCACGGGCGAGGCCTGGGTCATTCGCGACAGCGATGTGATGGGCAACGGAATCTACAAGTCCACCGATGCCGGCAAGACCTGGGCGAATATGGGGTTGCCCGCGTCCGGCCGAATCGGCCGGATCGTCATTCATCCGTCGAATCCCGACATTGTGTTCGCTTGCGTGTTGGGGCGCGTGACCGGACCGCAACAGGAGCGCGGCGTGTACCGGACCACCGACGGCGGCCTGCATTGGGAGCGAGTGCTGTTCGGCGGAGACAACGTCGGCTGCTCGGGCCTGTCCATGGACCCGCACAATCCACACACCCTCGTCGCCGGCATGTGGCAGGTAGAAATGCATACCTGGGGCGAATTGAGCGGCGGTGCCGGCAGCGGAATTTATGTCTCTCACGATGGCGGAACCAAGTGGACACGCCTCGAGGAACATGGGCTGCCGCACGCGCCCGTGGGTAAGATCGACGTCGCGATCGCGCCGACGAATTCGAATCGCATCTATGCGCTGATGCAAACCAAGGACCAGGGTTCGGTTTGGCGCTCCGATGACTCGGGAGAGCATTGGCGAGCCGTCAATTCGCAGCGGGCGCTGATTGGGCGTGCAGGCTACTATATCCGTATCGCGGTATCGTCGGGCAGCGACAACGAAGTTTATGTCGCCAACAGTTCCTTCCACCAGTCATTGGATGCGGGGGAGAATTTCCACGAGGTCCGCTGGGGCGGAGATACTCACGACATCTGGGTGGACCCAACCAATGCCGACCGCTTCGTCATTACAGACGATGCCGGCATGCTCATTACGACGGTGCACGGCCGCGGCTTCCACCGCGTCAATCTGCCCATCGGCCAGATGTACCACGTCGCCGTCGACGATCAGATCCCCTACTACTTCTACAGCAATATGCAGGACGACGGGAATATGCGCGGCCCAAGCGTGCCGTTCGATTCCCAGGAAACAGGTTGGGACCGTCACATGGGCGGCTGCGAGTCCGGCTTCACGGTTCCCGACATCGTCGATCCCGACGTGGTGTGGGCAACCTGCTACGGCGATACGGTCACCCGTTGGGATGCTCGCTACAAGGAAGCGCATTCCGTCAGTCCCTGGAAGCATACCCTCGACTCCCCGCCAAACGAGCTGAAATATCGCTGTCATTGGACGCCGCCGCTGGCGATAGATCCTTTCGACCACAACACCGTGTATTACGGTTGCCAGGTGATTTTCAAAACCTCGGACGCGGGTAAGACCTGGTCAGTCGTCAGCCCGGATCTGTCCACCCAGGATCCGGCGCATATCGCTCCGTCGGGCGGCATCGTCGGCGACAACCTTGGACAGTTCTATGGCGAGGTGGTATTTGCGATCGCACCCTCCAAGATCAAGAAAGGCCTCATCTGGGCTGGGACCAATGACGGTCAACTTTGGTATACCCAAGATGGGGCCGCGAACTGGACCAATGTCACCAGCCATCTGGGCGGACTTCCACCCCTGGGCACGATTACCAGCATCGCGCCGTCGAGCTTCGATCCGGGCACCGCGTATGTCGCCGTCGATCTACATCTGGTGGACAACCGCGATCCGTTCATCTACAAAACCAGTGATTTCGGCAAGACCTGGAAGCGGATCAGCAGCGATCTGCCGAAACACGCGCTTTCCTACGTTCGCACCATCACCGACGATCCCAACTGCGCCGGATTGCTGTTCGCGGGCACCGGAAACGGTCTGTACTACTCGCTCGACGACGGTGGACATTGGATAGCGATGCAGACGGGGTTGCCTGCCGCACCGGTGACCTGGGCAGTCGTGCAGCCGCGGTTCCACGACCTCGTGGTATCGACGTACGGCCGCGGGTTGTACATCCTCGATGACATCACGCCTCTGGAGCAAATGGCCAAGCACCGCTCGGACGCTGCGGTCGTGTTGTTCGAACCGCGAACGGCGTATCGCTTCGTACGCGGTCCGCAGGCCATGCTCAACTTCTCGCTCCAAGCTAAGCCGAATAACGCGCTTGAATTCCAGGTCCTGGACTCGCAAGGCGGCATGGTCCGGAAACTCGAAGCGAAGGCCGAGGATCTCGTCGTCGGCATCAACCGCGTGAAGTGGGATCTGCGTTACGACTCCCCGCGGGTCATCGCCCTGCGCACGGTGGGCCCGGACAATTCGCATATCTGGAATGAGCCGCGCTTTCGCGATGCCGACTCGCGGCCCATCACACATTGGGGCTCCAAACCGGGCGAGGTGGGGCCCATCGTGGCTGCCGGCGTGTATTCAGTGCGTCTGAAGGTTGACGGCCAGTCCTACGCACAGAATCTGACGGTGCTGGGCGACCCGCATTCACCAAGTTCGGATGCAGATATCGACCTGTCGGTGAAAACGCTGCTGAAGATTCGCGACGACATCAGCCGCGTGTCGGACTCGGTGAATCAAATCGAGTGGCTGCGCAAACAAATCGAGGTTGTCGAAGCCATGCTGCGCCCGGCCAAGAAGCCCGATAAGCCACAAGCGCCGGTCGCCGAGGAAGGCGATGAGCCCGACGCAGAGACCGCCGAGGCACCGCCAGCGGGATTGAACGAGGCGCAGGAGCGGCAGAAAAAACAGCTGCTGGCAGCGGCCGAGGCGTTGGACAAGAAATTGCAAGCTGTCGAATCACGCTGGGTCTCGCGCGCATTGCGCAACAGCGATGACAAGTACTTCATCGAACCCTACGGCGTCTATCTGGATCTGATTTGGCTCAATGCCGAGGTCGGATCCGGCGGCGGCGACGTCGCGGGAAGCGCCGATTTCACACCCACCGAGACACAGTTGGGTTTACTGAAGACCTACGAAGCGGAGATGGCGAGCGTTGACTCGGAGTATCGAAGAATATTACAGGACGATCTTCCGCCGTTCGATCGAGCGCTGGAGAGCGCGAATATTGTGCCGTTGTCCCGGGGCGTGCAAACCCCATGAAGGACAACACTCACTTGGAAGGATGGGAGCAGTCCCTGCCTTACGTTGCAAACAACTGGCCAGAAATATCTTTGAACGCTTTGAATTCGAGCGCGTTTCCGGTGGGATCGAGAAAGAACATCGTCGCCTGTTCGCCGGCTTGACCTTTAAAACGGGTATAAGGCTCGATGACAAATTGCATGCCGCGCCGTTTGACTCGCTCGGCGAGCGCGCTCCAATCGTTGAGTTCCAATACAACGCCAAAATGGGGTACTGGAACGCCTTGTCCGTCGACCGGATTGTAGTGCGAAGCCAGCTTGCCGGACTTGCCTAGGTGCGGATTCAGGTGGCAAACAAATTGATGACCGTAGAGATTGAAATCGACCCAATTCTTGTCGCTGCGCCCTTCGCTGCAGCCCAAGATCTCGCCGTAGAATTGACGGGCTTCGTCGATATCGCGCACCTGCACGGCGATATGAAATGGGGTCAAATGTTTGTTCATCCGAAGCTCTGGGTTACACGATGCCCGCTGCCCGGCTCGCCGGATTTCGAGTCGAGGCCTTGGCATTACGCCAACCGCTCTCGCGAAACGCAGCGATGGGATCGATGGCACCGCCCGCCTCGTAGCGCGCCATTGCCACTATGGGTCGCGCATCGAGACTGTATGCGTCGCGCAGCGTCCGAAATGCCATCAGCACATCATTGGCGCGCTGATAGTCGGATAGAACATGCCGGTCGACCATCAGCGCCTTGACGAAGGCGGCACTTATGGCTTCCGCCGAAGACAGCAGACTCTCCACAGGATCGGTGATGTTGTGCGATTGGTCGATCATGTAGGCCGGGTCGAATTCTGCACGCCGATCCTGCTCCGCGATGACCAATTCATTGAAGACGAGAAACAGCTGGTGCGGATTGATCGAGCCAGAATCCAGATCATCGTCGCCGTATTTCGAATCATTGAAGTGGAATCCGCCTAACTTGCCGAAGGCATGCAGGCGCGCCACGATTTGCTCGATGTTGACGGTCGGCGCATGGTGACCAAGGTCCACCAGGCACTTCGCCTTGGGCCCCAGTTCCTTGGCAACCAGTATGCTGGTGCCCCAGTCGGAAATTACGGTCGAGTAAAAGGCCGGCTCGTACAGTTTGTGTTCGATGAACATGCGCCAGTCGGCGGGAATCGCCGCATAGATCGCCCGCGTACTCTCCAGATAGCGCTCGAGCGAGTCGCCCAGTTGCTGTTGCCCGGGGAAATTGGTGCCATCACCAATCCAGACGGTAAGCGCCTTCGAGCCCAGGGCCTTGCCGAGCTGTATGCATTCGATATTGTGCTGCACGGCCTGCTCGCGAACCGCCGCCGAGGTATGCGTCAGTGAGCCGTAGCGATAGGATTGCGCCTGGTCCGGCTGATCCTCGAACGTGTTCGAGTTGACCGCGTCGAAGCCGACGCCCAATTGTTCGGCCCGCTCGCGCACGGCCTTGGCGTCGCTGATTTTGTCCCAGGGAAAGTGCGGCGACACGCGC